>Ga0123355_10002659_pt1 | contig 25377 bp, 24 predicted proteins | sample TergutEmb28metaG_3_FD_89872 | JGI IMG/M metagenome (GOLD analysis project Ga0123355, IMG submission 89872) | Embiratermes neotenicus P1 segment gut microbial communities from Petit-Saut dam, French Guiana - Emb289 P1 | ecosystem: Host-associated > Arthropoda: Insects > Digestive system > Gut ...
AATATCGCAATTCACACCGCCCTTACGTGCTTCTCGAATGATTCCATAAAAATCAGTCTTATCAGGAAATGTCTGTGTAAACGTCAAAGTATCAGGATTAATCTGTCGTTCTATCAACTCTTGTGTCTTTGATACTTTCGAGAAAACCGCTCGGAATGTAGTTAAATGCTTAAGCCTATCTCGCAAATAATACTCAAACTTGGCAACATGCTTAGCTAGTGGCGTATAAACTTCTGCTCCCTGGAACTTACCCATGCCACCACTTGAATTACAATGAATACTAATTGCAAAATCTGGTTGAAGCTCAGCAATCATTCTCCCACGTGCTCCCGCATTCCCAATGTCTGTATCGTCCTCTCTCAGTTGCGTAACCTTAAAACCTAACTGCCTTAGTCGATTACTTACCGCTGCTGAAATACGTAGATTGATATCTTTCTCTTTATGACCAAATCCTTGTGCACCGTTGTCCCAGCCACCGTGGCCGGCATCTACTACTATGTATGGCATATTATCACTCCTTTATTTATGCCCATTACTTTATATATATGAAAAAAGTGCCTAGGTGGACACTTTTATTTTTCACTTAGCACTTGGTAACCTATCACTTAAACAAAGAATGTATTTAATTCACCAATTGCCTCTCTGATAGCCGTTTCACTATATTTATCTGCTTTAATTTTTCTAACTCCTGCTATAATGCTCTCATCTTCAGCAGCAGGTAGTTTATCTTTAACGTAATGTGCAGTTGTTATCAACTCTAAATCAGTTGGATTCTTATCTTTATATCTTTCGATAACCGCTTTCAATGTTGCCTCTTCTTCTCCTTCTAAACATGATCTTACATCATAAACATCATTTATCCCCATTAAATGCGACAACCCTTTATACTCGAAACAAATGATGCCATCTGTAGCTAAGGCAGAAGCAGTAGCATCTAAAGTTGCACTATACGGACCATAAAAATGAATACCATATTCAAGGTCTAAGTTTACCCCTTTCGCTTGTACAAGGTATAGTATCTTGTGCAACATTTTTTTCCCTGGTTTTTCACCTCTTATTGAGCCGATTTGGTGAATTGTATAAGCAATATTATCTTCATATACCTTTTTATCAATCATATCTACACCTCCTCAAAATTTAAAAATGAATGCACCATTTCTCGCGCTTTTTCAGCATGTTCTTTACCAACGTATATTCGCTTGATATTTATGGGATGATCTAAGCTTTGTAATAATAGCGACTCTTCCAAAAGATTATGGGGTCTATCAATATGATTCACCAAGATAGGTATTCCCTTTCCACTATTGGAATCATAACTCTCAATTACAGGGATTTTGTGAGGTGATTTGTTAGCTGTATCTTCATAAATCTCAATACCCTCTATCCTATTTAGTTCTCTCTTTATAATCTGATAAGTATTTATATCTCCTGAGCCATGGTTATGAATTTTTGTTTCATAAACACAACTTTTAACTTCTCTTTTTAAGAATTCCTCCGCTGTTTGTTCCCCCTGCTTTTCTGCATTTCGTATTTCATTCCAAATAATATAATCATCATAAGCTAAATACTCTTGCACATCAGTTGGAAATTTTTGATCTGGTAAAATCAATCTGATACAATCAATTAATAGTTTATCTAAGTATCTTCTTGTTTTATGAAAATACACTTGAATAAACATAAAGTACCTTGCAATAACAAATTCTTCAAATGCATGCAAACCTCCGCGCTCTACAGCTAATTGCATAACATTATCTTTTTTATAAACATTTAAAGTTGATAATAATCTGTTTAAATCAAATTTCCCATAACTAACACCACAATAATAAGAATCTCGTAATAAATAATCCATTTTATCACAATCAATTTCGCTGTCCATAAAGCTTTTCAAAAATTTATAATCAGGCATTCTATAATCAGGATTTAACTCTGGATTTTTCTCACCATAAATCATCCATAGTAATTCAGGTGTTATATGATATTCATCCCCATGCTCCTCTTTAAACTTTTCTCCAATTTCGCTTATCATACCTGAAATCTCTGTTTCAAAGATAATTTTTTGAGTATAGTCCTCATGCTCTAAACGTCCATCAAACAAATACTCAGAAGCATGTGAAAAAGGGGCATGACCTAAATCGTGTGTCAATGCGATTAATCGTAAAATCTGTCTATACCATTTCTTTCGAGCATCATCAAACAGTTTTTCGTTATTTCTTTTCTCATAGTTTTCTAAAGCATTATCAAACGCCTTTGATACCAGATGCATAACACCTATAGAATGTCCAAATCGTGTGTGCTCAGCTCCAGGATATACTAAATAAGTAGTAGCAAGTTGTTTAATATTTCTCAATCTTTGAAATGGCTGAGAATCTATAATTAATAACTCGCCCTCAGTAATATCTATAAAACCATGGATAGGATCTCTTAATTGAACCACATTATTCACCCCCCTTAGAGTTGTTACATAAAGCATTATAAAACTAAGATATTCGTCATTATATCATTGCTAAATGAATCTGTCAACCTTTTATATAAAAAATTATAATGTTCGAATTAAATCTATATTTCGACTTTGAAAATTCCGAAGATAATAATTTTTTCTTAAAATAAATAAGCACAAACGCGTCCACTAAAGAGGTACTAATAGATTTTGAAAAGTTTAAATTTCATACTAAAAAAGACACCATCCGTTTATAGAATAGTGCCTTCCAAAATGTGGCTCTTTGTCAATAACTGTGGGTAATATTTTTAAAATTTTTTTATAACTGATAGTAATATCGCTTAATTTGATTATTACTATCAGTTATATTTTTTTAATAGATTAAGCTTTCAATATGCAATGATTTCTATAAAATTTAGGAAAGCTAGGCATGACAAAAAACCTCACTATCTTTGTACGCTTTACATACCAAAACAATTAGAATAAAGTTGATATGAGTAAAGTGAACATTGGCTGAGGATTGTTTACTTACGTTCCTTCTAACGCCTGCCTTTGCTTCTCTTTGTCTTTTTGTTTTTTCTTGCGTGCTATTTTGATTGGATTATATTCGTGGATCATTAAGATGCGTGCTTTAAAACGGACAAAGCTTCTATAGCCAAAAGCAATTCTTTTGATCACTTTTATTTGATTAATGATCCCTTCTAGTACACCATTTGAATATTCTGTTTCTAATGCTGAAATAACTGATGCAAGATAAGTTGTTAAAGTTTCAGCTGATGTTTGTAAATAATCAGATAAACCTTTAGGAAGTTTTTTAAGTGCTTGTTCTAAACGTTCTGGCTTTTTCATCCGAATAGCGTGTAATAAATCTTGATAAAATTCATAACATATCCGTAACTCATCATCTAAAGTAAGGATTTCTTCAACTACTTTCTTTTGTGTTGTTCTCTTTTTAAAACAAAGGAAAAATTTGTATTCACTATCATCCAGTTCAACTGAATATTTCAATAATAGCTTCCAGTATCGTTTTAGCTTTCTATAAACTTTCATATCTTCACCACTGTTTTCATTGTGGTAGCCATTCATAATCTTAATTCGTGTTTTATTTAAAGCACGGCTAATCAATTGAACAATGTGAAAACGATCAGTTACAATTTTAGCATTTGGAAATAACGATTTAATTAGGCTCATATAAGGTGCATACATATCAATCACAATTTCTTTGACACCTTCCCTTGCTTTTTTCGTAAAACGAATAAAGTAGCCTTTTAAAAATTCTAATGTACGCTCTTCTAAAATATCAATGATTTTTCCATTTTCGGCATCACAAAAAATAAATGACATTGCACCTTTAGCATCTTTTGTACTTTTGAATTCATCAAAACACATGGCTTCTGGTAAATAATCCAGTCGGATTTGCTTTTCTTCATAAATAGCATTCACAATACGATTAACACTCACATTTGATACACCATTGTCATAGGCAATTTCAACTTCTGATCGCTTTTTACAAGCATCATGGAAAATATGTTGTTTTAATGGATTAGAGATGGTACAGCGGTAATCAACAAGTGAAGTTGCCACAAAAGATGTTGCACCGCAATTTTTACAAAGGTAACGTTGTTTACGCAGTTTAAGAAATGTTTTTAATTTTGAAGCTGGCTTGGGTAATAAAACATAAGTTGGCTCACCAAAGCCATGTTTAATGATGTGGGAACAGTCACAATGAGCATGACAATGATTAGAAACTGGTTCTCCGCTCAAAGTCGCTTCAATAACATGTGAACGAATTCCGTTCATGACTTCTTCTGACAATTCACAATTTTCTTTAAAAATTATATTTTCATCTTGTATACCTAAGAGATTTTTGATAATATTAATAAAGGACATATAGCTTTCACTCCTCTTGTAATGTGGTTCTAGACAAATTACATTATATCAAAGAGTGATGCTATATGTCTCTTTTTTATATCGAACTTTTTGAGAAAATGAAAAATTTTGCCGAATTTTCAAAAACATCTTTACATATACATATGAATATGATATAATAGAAATATACCCAAAACAGGAGATGATAATAAATGAGTTATGAAACAACTTTTAAGATTGAGATTTTAAACGAATATGGCGCTTCTATCAGTTCAGCTTTTTCACGATATGCAAAAGAAAGTAATATCGACAGGAAAGAAGAAGATAATCCGATCATTAAAGCACGTATAGAAGCACGGCAGTTAGCAGGTAAATTAACCAGCTGTCCAGAGGAACAAATTCCAGTTATTGAAGAAAGACTACATGAATTGAAGAATTATCTTTATGAGGTAAATCCTAATGCAGTCATCTAAAGACATCACTTACTTCACAGAAAAAGATGTGAGCGAAGCGATTACTGATATTTTAGAAACTGATGCAACGGAAAAATTTCCAACTGAAAAACCACTAGCAATTTTATTAGGCGGACAACCTGCATCAGGAAAAACAACCATTCAACGTATGCAAGAAAGGGAAGAACCTAACATCATCGTCATTAATGGCGATAGTTTCAGAAAAGAGCATCCTAACTTTGCTGAAATACAAGAAAAGCATGGAAAAGATAGTGTCACTTACACGCAACCATTCTCAAATGCAGTTGTTGAAAGTCTCATTGATAAGTTATCAAACGAAAAATATAATTTAATCATTGAAGGCACATTGAGAAACCCTGATACGCAAATTAATACATGCGCCATGTTAAAGGAAAAAGGATACCGTGTAGAACTGCATGTCATGGCAGTTGATAAAGAAACATCATGGCAAGGAACACTTAACCGCTATAATGAAATGAAGGCTCTTGGACAAACACCACGAGCAACACCTAAAGCAAGTCATGATGAGACAGTCGCAAAATTACCAGACAGCATTTCAAAGGCTTATGAGTCTAAGTTATTTGATCGGATCACGCTAGTAACTCGTGATGCACAATATTTATACGATAGCAACAAAACGCCAGAAATTAATCCAAAAGAAAAATTGCATCAGGCTCTCCATGTGACTGATAAGCAAAGACAGCAACCCAAGGAAAAGCCAAGTTTAAAACAATCATTAAAAACATATAAACAAATAGCAGATCAACATAATGCCAACAGAGAAAAAAGCTCAAAGGGAAAAACAAAAAATGAACCAGAGAGATAAAGTTTTACGCATGACGCCAGAGCAATTAAAAACATGGGTCAATGACAATCTTATTCGTGCCAGTGAAGCAATGGAGATCACAGAACAGTCAAAGCCCGCTTTTAACCAAGCAGTACGTGACGGACAGCTAGAACCCTTTTATAGTAATGGTACTGGTGGCGGTGGATTTGGTACAATCAACCTCTATTTAAAAAGTGAAGTCGAAGTTTATGCTGGGCGTGTGAGAGAACGACGGCAAAGATTACTGAAAAAGAATGAATAAAGTTAACTCTATATAAACCAAAATATAAATCAAAAGTACGATTTAACCTTTCGTGCTTTTTTTAGTTAAATTTTTTAAGAACCTAAACCCGAAGTAACCTAAATAATCTTTTGCAAGCAAGGCATGTGCTCACGCACAATGCAAAAACAGCTTGTTGGGAAGTTTCCCAAGCCCTCTAAATAATTTCGCCATAGGCGAATTATTTTTAAGCCGCTTTGCGTCTGCTGGTGTTTTTCAAACACGTAGAAAATTCAAAAAATGAGAAAACATCAAAACATTAAAATCGCAAAAAATGAAGTCACAAACTATTAATAAAAATGAAAAAAGTCGAGGGTTGCTCAACGACTTTCTTGTGACTTATTCGATTGTACATCTAAGTGAATTTCATTTTTAAATTTGAGCAGCTGTTCAACATTTTGTTGCGCCTTTAAAATTTCTTGCATGAAACTTCTTGATTGGTTAAATTCGCTATAACACTTCTTTTTATCTGTAGCCAATATTGCATATTCCTCTTTTAATGATTTAATGGTTGGAAGTTTAGTTAAACCTAATTCATCAAAGTAAGTTTTTGCTTCTTTATGACTTTCAAGAGCTGTTTGATTTTTAGCATAGAAGCTTTTGCTAAATTTTGATTTTTTAAACTCGGCATAAACATCTTTTGTTTTAATATATGTGCCGATATGCTTTTGTAAAGCTGATATTTCTGCAAGTCGTGAATCAATGGCTTTGATTTGACCCTGCAAATCATTAAAACTATTTTTTGCAGTTTGTGCTTTTTCAGCTAATGCGTTAAGTTCGGTTAAACCATTATCTTGTAAAAAGATAAGTGTTTTGGCTGCTTGTTTAAGATTAAATACTTTTGCCCATTGTGCGTAGCTTGGGTTGCTGATCGCCTGAATTGAATCTTGAATATCAATAAGTAGATTAAATTTTTGTGAGTGAGTATTCTTTTGTTCTTTGTCTCTAGCAACACGAATATACTCATCTTCCTCTAATATTCTTTTGCGAATCGCATCTTCTTTATAATCTTCTGACAAGGAATTTAAACGAATGAAACCTTTTTGTTTTGGAAGTCTTACAGAATTTCGACTTTCTTTAAATTCACAATTTTCAGCTTCAAGTAATTTAACAAATTCTTCAAAAGTCTTTGGCTTTTGTTCTAACACTTGATCAAGAAGTGTTTCTAACTTTTGGCGAGCTGTCGGAGCTTTTTTGATGTCTTTATCTTTAGCCCATTCACTGTAAGGCTTCGAGTTCTCACTTGCCAACTTTGGATTTTCAACAATAGACAATCCATTTTCTAAGCAAAGGTGATCCGAAATACGACTAATGATTTTATGCGACCTTATCGGATTTCTGAATTTCTTATTGCCTTTATCGTTAATCGCATTGATATAGATATGGTTATGAATATGTGCTTGATCAATATGCGTAGCGACAACAAAAGCATGTTTTCCTTTAGTAAATTTTAAGGCTAACTCCTGTCCAATTTCATTAGCTAGTTCTGGTGTTATTTCATCAGGTTTAAAGGATTGGCGTACATGATAGAGTAAAACATCATCTTGACGTTTTCGCCCTGTGACATGCTCGTATTCTAGCTGTGAGAGCATAAACTCATTAGGTGCAGTGTGTGGATCGCATAAGTGACCAGAAACTAATTTTCCGTCATCTGTCTTTTCTGGATTTGTTCCATACTCAATCGCATCTTTAATTGTCTGTGCAGTTGTTTTTCCTTTGCTGGTATGTCTTGGTTTAATCCATGTCGTTGCCATGTAGCGTCACCACCTTGTTAAAAAAATAAGCACAGCTTATTTGCCATGCTTGAATATTTAGAATAATTTGTTAGGCTAGTAATCCATCATCTTGCGAGCGTATAAATAATGACAATCCAAATAGTATAATGCCTAGTGTCCACGTCCAAACAATATCTACGCTTGGAGCAATGAATATAACAGTGAAGACTAGAGCTGAAAAAACACAGGCAAGTACTTTAAATATCTTAAAGCCGAAAATACTAATTTGTTGAACGCCCCACCACAAGGCAAAAATCACAAGCATAACTAAGATTATAAATACGGTATGTAGTTCGAATTGGTATAAAATTCCAAATGGAATAGGGTTGTCAATAGTGATACTAGGGTTAGAAAAAAGGAGCGCCCAAGCTATCAAAAGGATAGTAACGTAATCAGAACTTAAAATAATTCTAGCGACAATCGGTAGTAATAAAGCAGCTATATGTATACCGAAAAGAATTAAAATCCACATAAACAACACCTCTAACTAAAATTTATTACTTTTATTATACCGCATTTTCTGGCAAATTGCACGCTTTTTAACAATTTAATTTTATAAAAACTTTCTAAAAATATGGCTTAACCACTAAGTAACTTAGTGGCTATTTCCATATCATAATTTTGAGAATGATTGTAAAATCAAATCTGATTGCTCCCATAATTTCTCTTGATGAGCTTGTATCATTTTAATATCTTCTGCGTAAATATCGCCTTTGTCATTAACTTTCCTTGCTATTTGATTGATATTATTAGATGCATTAGACAATAAATTTATCATCTTACGAATTTCCGCAAAATCAAGTTTAATGATGTATCCACTAAGCGCCATCTTACGCAGATATGCTTCTCTGTTGCTAACATTTGCTTCTGCCATTTTTTCTTGGATTAAACTACCTTCTTTTTCATCGACATAAAAGAAAATTCTAACTTTCCGCTTTCTGTTTGGTTTTTTATTCGCTATCTGTGACACCTCCACCATCTCCTTCATCATCTTCATTTGTTGACTGGAATACAATTTTTGAAAATTCCTCATCAGTTAGATTATTCAATTTCTTTATAGCAGACTGCAATAAGAAAATAATTTCTGTTTCTTCTACACGATCTATACCGTAGAATTCTTCTGCATCTTCGTGAGAAAGAATAAAGCTATGGTCACTTTCTGCAAGTGCGAGTTCATCAAGCAATGTCTGGCGATTGCTTGTATCAAACATACACATTAAATTCATTTCGGGTACAGTAAATAAGAATAATATCATAGTTTTACATCTCCATTTCTTTTTTCTTTTTCTGTGTATCTTTTTCAGATGCATCTTTATTGGGTTGAGCCTTGCTCTTTTCTTGGGCGTTTTTAAGTGCATCTTTAAGTGAAGGTTTTTCACTGCTTCCAGCTTTTAGATCAGGTTTTATTGTTTCTTTTGGTTGAGATTTTTCAGTTTCACGTTCCCTAATCAATTCAAATTGTCCATCTATATCAGTGATCAGCGAGCTTGCTTCTTTGCGGATCGTCTCCAGTGAAGCTTGTACTTCTTTAATATCATGATTGCTCCAACTAGCAAGATAACCAAATGAATTGTCTCCTGTTTCAATGTCGTATTTCTGACATACGACATATGAAATACTTTCGGCTTCAATCTCCCTAACACTTCTCGTTTTATCATCTACATCATTTGCAGTTGGATCATGCAGCCTTGCGTGAACTATTTCATGTACAGCAGTCGCAACAGTCTGTGCTTCACTCATTCCCTCACGAATCCCTATTTGATCACCAAAGCGACAATAGCCGTCCGCACCATTTCTTATTTCTTCAAATACAATTGGTAGCGGAGAAACTTCTTTTAGCGTATTCATAAATTTTTCATAGTCTGCAACATCACCTGTTAAGTCTTGTGCTAGTTGAGGGAGTGGCTCACCATCTGTTTGTGAAACATCAAAAACAGGTACAGGACGAAACTTGATTTGTTCTTCCATTAATGGTTTGCCTTTATCATCTACCATAGGTTTCTTATTCGCATCTAGTTTCTGCTTATCCGTTTTAAATTTCATTGGTGCGTAGATACGAATGCTTTTTTCACCCTTTTTAACATGGCGATTTTGGTCTTGCCACAATTTATAACTTGCTACAAGTGTTGCTTCTGGTTTTTGTTGTTTAATCAACATAATATTTCTACTAGAATACGTGTGAAATTTAGACATTGTTTTTAAGTAATCACGATAATTATCACTTGTAAACAATTCTTTCATACCTGTTTCTAATTTGTCAGTTAAATCTTTCATAATTTGGTCTTTTGATTGTGCTTGTGTTGCCATGCTTAGCTCCTTTCTTTGTGGCTTATCAATCTTTGTTTGTACAGGTCTTTCCTTTAGTTCTAGTGTCATAAATTCATTGAATGTAAAGAACTGAGGTTTATCATGATTAAATTCAACGAACCTATTATCATCTGAGTAATCAAATAACTTTAACGCATGAGTAATTTCAATTTCAGGAAATTCATTTTGTTCCAACAAGGCTTTAATGCGTGTTTTATCTGCTGGTAAGAAGCCTTGATTTGACTTTATTTGAACTCCTTCGATTGATAATCTTTCTTGTGCTTCTTTTCCTTCGGCAGAATTCATTAAATAGTAATGTGCGAAATTAGATAAGAAAGTGATTGTTTCAGCTTTGGGTTGATTACTCGGAACTTCAACGTCATGTTGATTAGTTGATGAAATCCCAAGTTCTTTATCACCAATATCAAGTTCATAACGATCACGTAAGATTAAGATAGCTTCTTTGTCGGTTACACCTTCCATATCAGCCACAAATTGGATTGCCGTTCCACCTGCACCACAACCAAAACATTTGCATAACCCTTTATGCGGACTAAGTGATAAAGATGCAGTGTTTTCTCCCTCATGTTCGGGGAAAACACATTTCATCATCTTATTACGGCTCGTATTGGCTAGATCAGTGTAATGAGCTACAACCTCAACAATATTAACTTGCTCAAGGACTTTTACTTTAGTAGCTGGAGAAATGCCATCTCGTTGATTTTGAAATTTACGTTGTTGACCTTCTTTGAAATTGTCATGCAAACTTTTATAATGATTAACTAATTTACCATCAGAATTTTCTTTCATCACATTTAATGCAACTTTATCATGTATAAATTCATTGAAGGTTTTGCGTTTGAATAAGACGCTTCTCAATGTGCTAGGCATATGGATCAAGCTACCTGCATCTTTACTTTCAGGCATTTGTACAAATTGATTTTGAATCTTGGGATCAAATTCAATGTTATTCTTACGCATATACTCTCTGATTTTATGAGCATTGGTAATAGATGCAACAAATCCTGCTTTATCACCATCATAGGCAAAGACAAACTTATTTGCACCACTTGATACCAATTGCTCAATTTGCGCATCTGATAATGATGCCCCCAAGCCACAAACGACATTTTTAACGTCTGCTTGATGGCAGGCAATCACATCAGTTACACCTTCGGTTAAAATAACAGTTTTGTACTTAGCTATATCTTCTCTTGCCTGTTCTAATCCATAAAGGATATTTGTTTTTTGAAAAGACTCCGTGGCATTGCTTAGAAGGTATTTAATGTTTTCATCGTCCTCAATGGCACGCCCATTGAAGGCGACAACTTCACCATTCTTTTTCAATGGAAACATAATGCGATTAACTGATGCTTCGCTGTCATTTTCTCTTAAAACACCCACATTTTTTAATTCTAGGATTTCAGATGATGTAAATTGGTTTAAATTTTGACTTACGAGCGAAACACCCGAAGAATAACCAATATCAAACATCTTGATAGACTCGTCAGTTATTCCTCGTGATTTTAAATAATTTTTTGCTTCTGGATTTGATTGTATATCCTTTTGGTATATCTCGCCAACTTTTTCAAGTAACATAACGATCAACTACCTTTCACGCTCATCTTGTTCACGATGTTGCCTTTGTTTATGACGGTGTTGGGTTCGATGGTATTGTTTACGGTCTTGGAAATGTTCCTTGTGACGTTCCTTTTTTCTTTCGTTAGCTTTCTGTAATTGCTCCTTTAATGATGGTTTCGGAACATTGTTAATGATGCCGTCCCCAACCATATTATAATTACCCTCCTCAGCCATTTCAGCTGACAAAAGATAAATGTCTTTCTTATCGTTATTTTCCATTAGACTTTGCCCCCTTTTTAGGGAATTCCATTCTAAAGCTTGAATAACCTTTATCGCCTGCTTCAAGAATGATAGTAGCGTCATATGGTTTCCCTGTTTTTTCAGAATGTAGACCTTTCATGACGATACAACCATCCTTTAAGAGTGTCTTTGCAACTGATTTGGTAAGATTTTTCTTTTTAGAAGTGAAATACTTGTTATCTTTCCAAAGAACAAATTCGCACTTCTTATCCTTCGTGTGTTCACAAGAATAAGCTTTTGGTGTCTCTATGACATTACCGCTACAGCGTGGACATTTTCCTAACACTTCTTTTTCTTCTTTAGGGAATAATGCCAATGTTTCAGCGGTTGGTGTTTGGTTATTTGAAACAATATCGGTGGTGAAATCAGCTATTTCATTCATAAAGATGTCAGCAGATATATCGCCATGCTCAACTTCTTTTAATTTGTTTTCCCAATCAGAGGTAAGAGTTACAGAAGTCAGCTTTTCAGGCAATACTTTAATGAGATTGCTCCCTTTATCTGTTGGAATCAGTGACTTCTTTTTTCTTATGATATAGCCCGTAGAAATTAATTTTTCAATAATGCTGGCTCGTGTTGCTGGTGTGCCAAGTCCTTTTCGTTCCACTTCTTTATCAAAGTCAGATTTACCTGCAGTTTCCATTGCAGAAAGCAAACTAGCTTCCGTATGTGATGTTGGTGGTTTACTGAAATAAGGATTTAGCTTAATATCCTTGACATCAAGTACATCACCTTCATTAACATCAGGTAACAAAGGTTCATCTTTTGTTTCTTTATCTTTTGACAAATCTTTAAAACCATTGTAGATAATAACCTTGCCACTAGCAGTAAAGATATGCTCGTTGCAATTCAGACTGATTGTCGTTTGTTCGAATACATAATCATCTCTAGTTGCCGTAATTAGTCTTTCTGTGATAAGTACAAGAACTGGGTCAATCTTATAATCTAAGTCATTGCCTAATTTTTTCCATTCATTCCAGCCTTTTTCAGTCGGAATAATGGCGTGATGGTCAGTAACTTTTTCATTGTTAAAAATGTTACCCATTCCACCAGTATCACAATAAGACAGCATAAAACTTTCCACTGCTTCTTTCATATCACTACCCAAAAACTGGCTATCCGTTCTCGGATAAGTAATCAATTTCTTTTCATAGAGTGATTGCGCAATATCCAGCGTTTCTTGTGCTGACAAACCTAGCACTTTATTAGATTCACGTTGTAAACTGGTAAGGTCAAATAATTTCGGCGGTGCTTGTTTCTTCACTTCTTTTTTAACATCTGCTACAGTTACTTGTTGATCTTTACAATCTGAAACAACATTTTCAGCTAGTCCTTTATTCTTTTTATCTTCATCTTGAACAAACTTGAATGTTGCTTCAAAGGTTTCAGTTTGAAGCTCAATTTTATATAATTCTTCTTTTTTGAAGTTCTTTATATCATCTTCTCGCTTTGTGATTAAAGCAAGGGTTGGGGTCATCACACGTCCGATATTTAAAGTTGTACCGTAGGTGATACTAAATAATCTGGTGGCATTAATACCAATGAGCCAATCAGCTTGGGAACGGCATAGAGCCGACTGGTACAAATCATCATAATCTGCACCAGCACGTAAATCATCTAGACCTTTTTTAATGCTACTTGCTTCAAGCGAAGAAATCCAAAGTCTTTTCATCTGCTTAGTACATTTATTAAACGTATAGATATGACGGAAAATTAACTCTCCTTCACGTCCAGCATCACAGGCATTTATAACTTCTGTCACGTCTTTCCGTTTAGTTAGATCCTCGAGGATAGATAATTGCTTTTTAGTTGATTTATTAGCTGAATAAAGCCATTCTTCTGGTATGATTGGTAAATCTTTCATATTCCATTTTTTATAAGCTTCATCGTAAGCCGTTGCTTCGGCTAAACCTACTAAATGACCAACACACCAAGAGACAATATAACCATTTCCTTCGATATAACCGTCTTTTCTGGACTTAGCACCAACCACCGTTGCGATGGTTTGGGCAACAGAAGGCTTTTCTGCAATAATTAGTTTCATTCATCCTCAACCTCCACCTCATAGCGGATCATCATTGTATTATAATTTCCATTCATACTAGAAGCTGTGTTAAATTGGATATCAATAATATCTTCGCCATCAATCTCTGATAAAAAATCATTAATTTCTTCTTCCTTATCCCCTGTTACGAAAGTAAAGATTTTAACTTGTTCTACTCTCATTGCTCTTCCTCCACTGCTTCAACATCATTGGATTCTACTTCAAAAGTATATTCATCAGCTTCCTCGACTGTTTCAAATTCCAATTCTTCCCCTAAATCTTCATCTTCTTCATCCTCGAATTCATCATCAAATGAGCCTTGTTGTTTTGGTTTAACAACTTTAAAGTAATAACCTGCACCGATCAGCACAACTGCACCTAGAGCTATAAAAATCGTTGTTCCATTACCACCAGTTTCATCTTCAATTTCTTCTGGTTGTTCTGCTTGATCTTCGACATCTTCTGGTGTATCTGGTGTAACAATTAAGCCATCATCTCCTACTACAAGCGGTGGTGGCGGTGTTCCAGCCGCTTCAACTTCCGCAAGTGCCATAAGGTCTTGCTCGGTAACAGCGTTTAAGAAAAAGACATTATCTGTTGTTCGTTGATGATCAATAACGAGAAAGAACTCATTCCCTGCAGGTGTTACAAAAGTAAAGAAATCTTTACCATCTTCATCTGTTGCCACATCCACAATTGTAGCTTGTCCATCAGGTGTAAATGGATTGTTACTTACTGGAAGGGGTGGAGCTTCATCTTCATTATTTTCAGTTGCTGGCGGCGGTGTAAATCTAATAACCTCTGATGTGTTCCCTTCGACATCTCTAGCATATACTTCAATTTCTTCACCTTCATCAAATTCAGTCATCAGGAAAGTGAGTGGGCTACCCCTATATGTAAAAGGTCTACCATCTACTACGACACGCTCAACTTCTGCAATGTCTGAAATGACATGAATATAGAGCGTATCATCTTCGATGTTAATAATAACTCTTGGTTCTTCTTGTGAAGGACTACCAGCAACAGTTGCAGTTGTAGGGATCAGAAATGCTGTTACAAATAGCACTACTATTAAAATTACGTGTTTTCTTTTCATGAATTCATAATCTCCTCATCTTTATTTTCTAGTTCTCGGCTTTCTTCGGATAGGACTTGTTGTTCTTCCTTCATTTTTTGAAGGAAACCAGCAAGCTCATCAGGTGTGACATCTAAGCTACGAACAGTAGCAAGAATTTCACCATCTTCAAGCTTTTGTTTTTGTTCTTTAAGCTCCTGCAACCGTCCCTTATCCTTTACCAATCGGGCTTGAATCTTATCAATTTCATTATTAATCTTGTTAATGCGTGGGTTCATTTAAGCGCTCCTTTCTAGTATTCAAATTCCATAAAGAAAATTGGGTTGATCAATTGACCATTCCTGAAAATCTCAATATGGGCATGCGGTCCAGTACTCGCTCCTGTTGTTCCAATTGTTCCGATCACTTGACCTTGGATGACAGTTTGCCCTGCAGTCACAAACAGTTGATGAGCATGAGCGTGTAGCATTCTGATACCCTCTCCATTATCTATAATCACAAAATTACCATAACCACCTGCATTATAAGCTGCAGTTACAACAACTCCATCGAAAGAAGCTGTAAATGGCGTTCCTTGTGCTATTCCTAAGTCAATACCAGTGTGGAATTCTGGTACAAAGTTAATAGGGTGAATCCGATAACCAAATAGACTCGTTATATTAGGTCGCCAGTCAAAATCAAATGGATTAGCCACAAATTGTCTAAGTCCGAACGTTTCCATTAAAATTTCAAAATGTTCTTGTTCATCTGCAGTAAGGTTATTGATGCGATCAGCAATGACATCAGCAAATGGACGACTATTAAGTCTGGTATAAAGAATATGCCAGTTATAACTCACCCAATCATAGACAGGCACCCAAGCCATTTCAGGTACCCAACCCATAACAGGTGTCCATTCATATTCCATTTCCCAACCACAGAGAGGGGGATTTGGATATTGCCAATGAATGCCACCATCAGGGTGCATGATGATAGGAATTGTACAGCCACTATAAGCGACCCATTCCCATTCTAAACTCCATCCTGTTTGCTCCCAATTCCAACCCACTTGTTCCCAACTCCAGCCGACCTGTTCCCAGCGCCAGCGCACTTCTGTTACTGCTTGAAAACTAAGTTGGTTTTGTTGGTTAAAAATTTGTTGGATTGTATTTTGGACTTCTGCATAAGTAAATTCTCCATAAACTGCAGTCAAGTATGCCATTAACATAAATGGATCATGACCCATCGAATCAACTTCAAAACGATACTCATCCCAACCTGTATAAGTTATTTCAATATTCGCTATTCTAACAGCAAGATCAGTTTCAAGTCGTGTATACATCACACTTGCATCAGTTAGATCATCATAATCTGCTTGATAACTCATTGAAACGACTGTGGTGACTGTACCAGATAGGGCACTCATACACATGTTTAGAAGCATTAAAACCATCATAGCCATAAGTAATAGCAGTGCACCTTTAGCAAGAGCTGCTAGAACAGCAGGATTTTTAGCAATTTTTCCAACCACGAACTTAACAGCTCTTGTGATAGCGCCAACTTTTTGTACACCCGTAGCACTCTTAGCGCCTTTTAGTGTTGCCATAAGCTTTCGCTTGTTTCGACGTTTTTGAAATGCTCGTGATAGAAGGTTACTTTTTTTAGCAACAGGTTTGTCATGTACAACTCGCCTAAACTGGAGCTTGGATTTCCTTTTTTCAAACTTCTTTTCCAATCGGTTAATTTTACGATAGGGTCTATTCTTATGAAAACGATAAGCTGAACGACCCACTTCTTTTACTGTTTTTTCTCCAACTCTTTCGATAGCATGAGCTGTCTTAACACCAATATTTTCGCCTTCAACTTCACTCATTTTTTGATGCCCTATTTGCCATGCTCTTTTAATGGGTGCTTTAACCAATCGTTTCGGTATAGCATCCTTTTTGTTCCACTTGGCATCTTCAAAGGCAAGTTCTTCTTTCGCAAAGGTAAGCTTGGTCGTTGCTTTTTTCTTTTCTTCGTTATAAACTTGCTTCTTACGAAGCTTCCTTTTCTTCGGCTGATGGGTACGTGCTTCATCAAGTTTTATTTTTGTTGTGACAAGCTTACCTTCTAACTTTTCTATCTTCTGTTCTTCTTTAGAAAATTGTAACTTACTAGATGGTTTGGCTATTTTTGACGTTGTTTCAACCTTAGTCTTTTCTGGCATTTTTTCTGAACTAACTTTTGTGATCATACCCGAATCTGTTTTTGCACTTTTTAGTGTTTTTGTCGGAAGTGGATCAACTTGTTTAACACCATCTTCAAATTTCATCTTCTGAAATTTTGATTTTTGGAAACGACTAAATTTTAAATCAGGGTTCTCTTCTAGTATTTTTTGATATTCAAGTTTTCCTCTGTTTTTTTGAGACTGTTTTTCTAGTTTCGCAAGCTGGCGATAAGGTGTATTTTTATAGTAACGATAGCCACCTTTGATAAGTTTTGACCCACCACGTACAACTTTTTCACCACCTCTTTCGATGGTATGAGCTGTTTGCGTTCCTACATTCTCATGCTCAACTTCACTGATTTTTTGATGAGCTTCGCTTGAAAGTTTACTAAATGATTGTTTAACCACACCATTCTTTTTAGACTTGTTCCATTTGGCATCATTAAAGCTAACATTTTCATGTTCAAGTTTAAATTTTGTTTGAACTCGCTCTTTTTCTTCATCATAAATGCGCCTACGTATTGCCTTTTTCTGCGTTGGTTGGTTCTCACGCACCTCTGCGAGTTTCTCATTTATTTTAGTATCTTTTTCTGCTAACCTTTTCCCCTTGGCGGTTTTAAAATCGTAATCTGACTTTTTCACATCTGCTTTTTTGTCTGTAGACGAAGGTTGAACTTCACCAATAGAAGCTGATTGTTTTAAACTTGTCTGTTGATTAACCTCTGCCATATCCGATGAAGGGACAACTTGTGCTTTCTCAACTTCCACATGAACACCTAAACCCTTCATATACTTCAATTCTTTAGTGGCATCAGTTGGGTGTTCAATGGTTGAATAATTAGCATTATGAAGGTTCGGTATAATGTCACCACGCTCAATTAATTCATCTCTAACTGCTTGACGAATTTCTTCATTTGTGGAGACATAAGACGTGGTATGCTGATCACTTTCTTCAACTGAATGCTTAATCTGTTCAGGTTCAGACTGATCATAAAACTTTTGACTTCTTTTAGACTGCTTAGGTTGCGGATCAGGGTCACTGCTCGACTTAAACTTGTTATGATTAGAGGTGTTTTGTCTAGGGGGGACAAATTTGTCCCCTTCTTGCTTATGAGAAGGGTCAAGGGCTTTATAACCATCATTATAAGCTTGATTTGATTGCGTTGTAGGTTCGGCTACCCCATTAAGCATGGTGTGGGTAGACTGAAATTCATCCATCGGAATACTAGACATCTCATTTATTAGTATATCAAATGAAAAAGTTTGATTCTCCATGTCGTTAAATGAATATTCAACATCTCCTAGTTGATCAAGCTGATTATTAAGCTGATTTTGTTGGAGTTGTTCAGCAGATATTGGCTCATATTGAGCTTGATGATCAGCGTGCGACTGCTGATATATCTTTTTCGACTGTTTAGAACTGTTTGTTTTTGAATTTTCGTTTGATGTAGCACCTTTAGAATCACCAGCCGACCGATCTACTGTAAATTCATTGACAATAGTTTTTGTTACAGTAGGGACATCAGCGGTATTCACTAATGTGTTATCATCTGTTTGTTGAAATGGTTGCGAGTTCACCTGCTCAACTGGATTGTTCTGTTCTTGTATTTCATTGTTGAATTGATTTTGGCGACTGGATTTAGAACGCTTGTTTTGTTGCCCGATATCTTGTCGCTCAAAATTAAACCTGCGTCTATCATCTTTCATTTAGCCCACCTCATCAAGTTTGGTTGTCATGATCTTGTACAGTTCTGTATCAGTTGGGAACTTGTCAATAAATGGAATGATGGTGTTACCATGAAACATAAGACCTTCTCCAGCTCCTGATTGTGTGACAAATGAAAGCTGTTGTGGTGAAATCCCTAGCTGTCTCGCAAGGATTTGCCTATCGCCGCCAGCTTGGTTAAGCATGAGGATAAAATCACTGTTTTCAAAAATATTTTCAATTTCTCGTGAAGAAAGTAAATCTTTAACATTTTGTGTTAGACCTGTTGGAATCCCACCCCATTTACGGAATCTTTTCCAAATCTCTACCGAATAAGCAGCTGTTTGTTCTTCTTTAAGAAGTAGGTGGAATTCATCAATATAAAGCCATGTGGCTTTTTTCTCATCACGATTAATGGTAACTCTATTCCAAACTGCATCTTGGAAAATAAGCATCCCTAGTTTTTTAAGCTGTTTACCTAGCCCTTTTATATCGAAACAGACAAGGCGGTTCGTCATATCTACATTGGTTCTATTATTGAATACGTTCAAACTTCCTGATACATAAATTTCTAAGGCAGTCGCTACATGTTTCGCTTCTTCTTCTGATTGCTTGCGGATTAAATCATATAAATCTTCAAGTATTGGCATGTTTTCAGGAATCGAATTAGAGAAATAATCGTTATAAACAAGTCTTACACAGCGGTCAATAATGGTTTTTTCAGTCGGGCTTAATCCTTCTTTTCCTCCGACAATTAGCTCACACAGGGATAAGATGAAATCAGATTTAAAGGATAACGGATCATCTTCATCCGAATAATCAACATTAATATCCATCGGATTAATATAGTCAGCAGAATTTGCAGAAAGTCTTACAATCTGCCCACCTAATCGGTTAACCAATGGAGCATATTCCCCTTCTGGATCACAAATCACAATATCATCATTGGTAATTAAAAATGTATTAACCATTTCACGCTTCCCTGCAAATGACTTTCCAGAACCCGGAGTTCCGAGAATTAAGCCATTCGGATTTTTAAGGGTTTTACGGCTTGCCATAATTAAATTATTCGACAAAGCATTTAATCCATAATACATGGCTTCTCCACTTTGAAATAATTCTTGCGTTGTAAATGGTACGAAGATTGCCGTACTAGATGTAGTTAATGCACGATGTATTTCAATTTGATTCAAACCAAGTGGCAGTGATGATATTAAGCCTTGTTCCTGTTGAAAATCCAACCTTTTCATCAAACAATTGTATTTTTGTGCAATCCCAGCAGATGCAAAAACTAAGTTTTCAAGTTTTTGTTTTGTAGGTGCTGTATTGAAGATAATCACCGTAACAAGAAACATTCGCTCGTTTCGACTTTGAAGTTCTTTTAAGATGTTTTTAGCTTCCTCACCATAAGTCGCAATATCATTCGGGATCACGTCCATATCATAACCAGCACGAACAGCTTTTTTCTGTTCAGCGATCTTCATGGCATCAATATCCGTGATTTTTCTTTTGATTGTTTTAATAGCTTCCATTTGGTCAATGGATTTAATATGCATGTTCACAGTTATAGCACTATCCATATTCAGAAAATCAGATAGAAGTCTATCTGTTAACTCTGGGGCAATAATTTGAATAAAACTTGTTGCACCAATGGTATTACCCATTTTAAACATGCCCTTATCTCTAAAATCAAAGCTTGTTGGTGCAATATAATCTTTTGTTGATAAGCCTGTCTTTGGTAAATCTTTCCAATCAAATTGAAACTTTTCTTGACCATCTGGGTGTAGTTGCCCATGAAGGACTTCCAAGCGTCCAGTTCCAGTTAATGCGATTGATTTCACGCCTAACACTTTAAAATTATTGATGATATCTGACTCAATGCGCTCTAGGCGTGGACGTGCTTCTTTCAAACTTTCGGCTTCAATACCAAAAGTGACATACTTCATTTTAATTAAGCCGTTATTTCCTTTTGCCAACTGATCTTTTAACATACTCACATACTCAACTCTGATGGAGTTAAAATCATCATCATTTTCAGGAATATAAATACTTCTTTCAAAGTCTTGCATGTTACCGTACTTATTTATAAAGGATAACTGTATATCAATGGTTGCATCAAAATAGTTCAGAAAATCGCAATAGTTTTCAAAGATTTGTGTTTTATCTTCATTTTGAGCCAATTGATAATTGATATCTCCAAACATAATGGTCTTATTGTATTTCTTACCTTCTATATGACAAATACCGTCTTTGTACATGGCGAGGTATGGGATCGTCTGTTGAGCGGTTGAAGGGGCATTTGATGTTCCAAAAAACCTTTCAAGTAGAAAATTATTCTTCTTAGGAACTGGCTTTTGTGATGTTGAACGTGCTTTTGAAGCAGGCGATTTATTTTTTGATTGTTGTTTTTGAGGTTGGTTTCGTGGATTTTTTTTGGATAATTGTTTTTTCTTTGGTTGTGCCAACTGTATATTCCTCCTGTTGTAATTGATTAATTTTATAGTAAAAATTTTCTGTTTTGTAGGATCGTGTTTGCGGAAAAAAGAATTTACTACGCAAAATATTACGCAATACTTTTTCGGCTGGTTGTCCATCTTTTTCATAGATTGCCAAGAAGAATACAGGGAGCATCGTACCAAGCATAATTAATACTGCAGATGAATCACCAATCGCTCCTCTTGTAGCAAAAAACAACGGAACACCGATAACACCACCGATTGAGAAACAAATAGCTTGTCGCTTAGTAAGTGGTCCGACTGCTTTCGTTTTAACAGCTGTCAAATCTTTTGGGACTGCCACATATGGCATGATCATCACCTTCTCTATTTCAATTTTTTATTTAAAAAAGCCACAACAAACGGCAGGGAAGGTCTACCGCTTTTGCCGTGGCTTCTTGTTTTGTCGTAAGTTCAATACCGAACTTGTATTACTTTGTTATTTTTATTTAATGAGCGTTAAAGATGCTTTTTGAGATACCACCTGTTTTTAGCAACATAAAACAAACTAATGCAGTATACCCAAGCATTTGAAATAATGCTCCATTAACACTATTTGCTGTTACAACTGATGCGATTAAAACAGCATAAATCGCTAAACAAACCATCATCAAAAATCCTTGAAAAGCAACTGCAAATAATGCTTTTAAATAATTATTACCCATTGATGACCATTCACGATTAACTAACGTTGCGAGCGGAATAGGAGCGAGTGAGATAGTAATGTATATTTCCATCATACGCCCAACTACAACAATAAAGATGATAACAGATATAATATTCATGATAAATCCAACGAGGAAACTTTGGAAAAAGAGACCTAGCAACTCACCTAAACCAGCATCTTCGAGCAATATTTCAAGTTGTGCCATCATTGCAGGGCTACCTAAATCTAAATTCCCAATAACCATGCCAGCAGCTGCATTAATAGCACTACTTGCTAAATCAAATATTGCCATAATAATATCGAACATGTTAGCCATAATGAATACTGCAATCCATGTCTTAAATACCCATTTATAGAGGTTAAATGTATCGAAATCTGCCATGTTGTTTTTTTCAGTTATCATCTGGATTAACTCGTAAGTGAGTACATAAGTAAGAACCATGCCTCCAATGGGTAGTAGAATAATTTCAGATAAATTTCTAATCATATCAAAGACGGCAGGATTAAAGCTAAGGGGTGTTTGTGATAAAGTTATAGCTGAATCCCCAATAATCTCATTCGTATTATCGAACATATACGCGAACCCTGACATAATCGCTTGTCTCAGAATATCCAGAAAGCCTTCAACTATCGAATCCCATATATTACTTAGCATAAGCTACACCATCTCTTTTAAAATAATGTTGCTAACTGTGGAATTAATAAGCCACCAACAAGAGCGATACCGCCACCTGCCATCAACTGCTTCATGCCTTGAGATTTAGCACCTGGATTGTCATTTCCATATCCTTCAAGTAAGTTGATGACTCCCCAACCACCTAAACCTGCACCGATTGCAATAACTAATGTTTGTAATACGCCAATTGCGCTGTTAAAAAATGCCATAATTAATTTCTCCTTTTGTGGGGTCGCCACATTATACTTTTTAGTTTTAGTTTTAAATCTTTTGAATTGAGGTTATTCTTTTAAGCTACATCAGAATCACCACCCTCATATTCAACAACGGTATAAGCATCATTCGCCTTTAAAGCCAATTTGGTTGACATATGCTTTTTAATATCAAACAGATGTCGTTTATCATAGTCAGCTAGATAGCGATAATTCTTGTGTTTCTCAATATCAAATTTATTTGAGAAAAATGGACGTTCTCCACGGACTTGTAAGATACATTTTCCACCATCCATGACACCAATTTCATCAACGCTCATCAAATCTTTTCCGAGTTTCTGGAAATTTTGACCATGGGATTGCTGATTACCAAAAGTCTTAGAAGTGTTAAGCATATCAATGGTTTCTTTTCCAAGCATTTTACTGATTTCTTCAAGGGTTGTTTTTTCTTTACCACCCAAAAACAGCGTTGTATCACAATTCCCAATGATGGTATCCATGTTATCCTTGTAAATGGCTTTTAACTGTGACTGCGCTTGTAAGATAACTGCCACCGATATTTCACGACTTCGGATTGTAGCAATGAGTTTTTCAAAGTTTGGAATCATACCAATATTTGCGAACTCATCAAGTAGACAACGCACATGAACTGGTAGCCTACCACCATACTCATTATCAGCCTTATCACAAAGCAAGTTGAACATTTGTGAATACATCAACGCTACGATAAAATTAAAGCTGGCATCAGTATCACTGATGATAACAAATAGAGCAGTTTTACGATCACCTAATGTATCAAGTTCTAATTCATCCTCACTCATTAATTCCCTTACTTCCTTGATATCAAATGGCGCAAGTCTTGCACCACAACTGATCAAAATTGACTTAGCTGTTTTACCAGCAGCCAGTTTATACTTTTTGTATTGTCTAACTGCAAAATGATCAGGGTCTCGTTCCTCCAATGCTTCAAACAAGAAATCAACCGCATTTTTGAAATTCTCATCATCTTCTTTAACTTCCATTGAGTTAATCATTTCAACCAGTGAGTTCATGTTTCTTTCATGTGGTGGTGCTTCATAGTGAATATAGCCAATTAATGCTTGGTATAAGAGTTGTTCAGCTTTTACCCAGAAGTCATCACCAGATTTTGAATCACCTTTTGTATTGGCGATTAGTGTTGTCACAAACTTTAAGATATCTTTTTCATTTTTGATATAAACAAAAGGGTTGTATTTCATTGATTTAGCAAAATCAATGGTATTGAGTACTTTGATTTTATAACCCCTCTTGTCTAGTAATTTTCCTGTTTCCGCTACAAGCGTACCTTTTGGATCAGTTGTAACAAAGCTAACTGGAAAATCTTTTGACTCACATTGCATCAAGTTTGGTTTAACGAAAAACCGAGTCTTTCCTGATCCAGAGCCACCAATAACCAGAATGTTTTTATTTCTAGCGTATTTCGGTCCACTAGGCGGTCTACCATTCATCATTAAACTTTCAGTAGCTGTAAGGATAATATTATTATCAGGGTTAGGATCAACATAGTTTTTGATATCTTTGGCTGTACCCCAGCGAGCAGAGCCATGTTCAACGTCTTTTCTGTACTTCTTTGCATTCTTACTTTTGGAATAGACAATCAGACGAATAATGCCAGTAGCGATTAATGCTAGAACAAAATCAGGTAGATTAATTGGGATATCGAATGGCAATTCCGCTATAACCTGCATAATAATGAACATGATAATGACATAGGGAACAATCATAATCAGGTATTTCTTGATCTTTGTTGTATCCATTACCTATCAAGCCCCCGATCTTTGTTTTTATCTTTTTCCTTGTTTCGTTCACGTTCTTCTTGATTAGCAGATTTCTCCATTGCCTTCTCTAAGCTATTTCTTAGAGGTGGCTTTTCTCGTTCTCTTTTCGCTTCAAGTACCCTTTTGGAATACTCACTAAAAGCATTCGTAACTGCATCTGCATCACGAGCCTTAAAAAATGCGATATGTTGAGGTGGATCAGCTTTTGTGTCTTTGACAATGGCATAATCAACACCATGTTTTTTTGCGACATTTTCAAAGCTTTTAACAGTTTCATCACTGATTGGTATGCTTTGAACACCTACACCTTGGTTGACAAGTTGCTTGACTGTTTGCTTGCCGTTATATTCTTTTGGGAGTGTTAATTTCTTGCCTTGTTTGACTGCAAATTTCATAGCTAGAGCTAATACTTTAGTTGATAATTCACTACCTTTAAGGACAAGCGCCACATTCTTTGCGTTTGTTTGGTCATTATCGACCACATTCATCAGCTCCTTTCTGATGAGTATTATGCTTGTAGACTAGTTAAATCTAATGGTTTTGATAAGTTTCTTGGTGGTGCATTAGCGGTAGGTCTTGTTTCTTGACCACTTTTAATACGTTCTTTATCTGAGCTTTCACTTATTTTTCTTGCTTGCTGAACTTCTTTA
>Ga0123355_10002660_pt1 | contig 25377 bp, 24 predicted proteins | sample TergutEmb28metaG_3_FD_89872 | JGI IMG/M metagenome (GOLD analysis project Ga0123355, IMG submission 89872) | Embiratermes neotenicus P1 segment gut microbial communities from Petit-Saut dam, French Guiana - Emb289 P1 | ecosystem: Host-associated > Arthropoda: Insects > Digestive system > Gut ...
ACTAAGAGTTTTCATCTTGTTTATCGACCTCCGAATTTTTATATCTGCCGTCACGAGGCTTTACTGCATCTTTTGGGATAAGCCATGCACGGCTCAAACGAACCACACCCGGTATTTTCCCTTTTGAACACAGTGCTTGAACTTGCCTTGGTTTGATACCCCATTTTTGTGCGGCATCTTCTGGTGTAATCCAATTAAAATCCATGTGTGTACTCCTTACCTTTCCAAAACGATTTTCAAATGCACCTATGATAATTTTAGCACGGTTGACCGCATAATACAAGCAGAATATGTTGTTTTTTTACGGTTGTCATGTGACTTCTGTGTCTCTGTGAGAAATGCCTTTTGCTCTCTTGCAAAAATCCCAATCTTTGTTATAATTTGCTGTATGGGGTATACTCCAATTAAAGTGTTATTCGAACTTGTGGAAGGAACTGATGATATGACAGAAATTAAATCTGAAAGTGGCGGAAAAGTTCTTATTTCTGACGAAATTGTTGCCGTTATTGCTGCAAAGGCTGCCGTTGAAGTAGAAGGAATTACAGGACTCGGCGGTTATTTCGCCGGGGTTGCCGGCGGCAATAAGTCTATTCGTAAGCACATGCCAAAGGGCGTAAACGTTGCTGTTTCTGGACAAAATGTGCGGCTGGCACTTGCCATTAGCGTAAAAATGGGCATGAAACTACACGAACTTTCCAAAGAAGTGCAAGAGCGTGTTAAGGCTGCCGTAGAAACAATGACAGGGCTTAATGTAACAGAAGTTAACATTCGTGTAGGTGCAGTTTCTATCGAAAGACGCAAAGCTTAATGAGCCGTCGCGCGGCGCGCCGCCATGCGTTTGCCCTGGTGTTTCAATTGCCATTTCATACAAGTGGCACTGTAGAAGCCTTAGCTGAAGCAAAAAAATGGTATTATGACGATTTAGAAAATGCCCGCCCAAAGGGCAACAATGCTCAATATGTAGACCGCGTTGTGTGGGGGGTTTTCGACAGGCAAAAGCAAATTGATAGCGTTATAGAAAATTTCCTGCGGGACTGGGATATCAACCGCATAAACAAGGTTGACTTAGCTATTATGCGTCTGTCTATATACGAAATGCTTTGCGAACCGGATGTCCCGTTGGGCACCGCCGTAAATGAAGCCGTGGAAATTGCTAAAGAATTTGGCACAGATGAATCTCCGGCATTTATTAACGGTGTGCTTGGTAATGTATCCCGTAGTATAAAGGCCCAGGGCAGGGAATCTCATATGGTGGACGAGGTTCATACAAATGAGTAGGCAGGTTTTTACTGTTTCACAGGTTAACCGATATGTAAAACGTGTGCTGGAAGCGGATGCCTTACTTGCCGGTGTGTTTATAGAAGGAGAGTTATCTAATTTTCAAGCTCATTCTTCCGGGCATTTGTATTTCACTTTAAAGGATGCTGGGGCTGCAATAAGTGGTGTAATGTTTAAATCATACACGGCTAGTCTTAATTTCGACCCTCAAAACGGTATGAAAGTAATTGCTTTTGGGCAACTCTCTTTATACGAAAAGACAGGTCAGTATCAACTTTATGTAGAAATTTTCGAACCAGCCGGAGTTGGCGGGCTGCAGCTTGCTTTTCGTCAATTAAGTGAAAAGTTGCAAAAAGAAGGGCTTTTTGATGAAGACCGCAAACGTCCAATCCCCAGGTTTGCCAGCACAGTTGCTGTAATCACAAGTCCTACAGGTGCGGCGGTACATGATATTATTCGCACAATAAGGGGGCGCAACCCTGTTGTAAATGTAGTTATAGTCCCCGCAAAAGTACAAGGAGACGGTGCGGCAACGGATTTGGCCCAAGCAATAAAAGATGTAAATACCTGGGGTGGGGCAGATATAATAATTATTGGGCGAGGCGGCGGCTCCATAGAAGACCTTTGGGCATTTAACGAAGAAATTCTTGCCTGTGCAATTGCTGCTTCAAAAACTCCAATAATTTCTGCCGTAGGACATGAAACAGATTTTACAATTTCAGATTTTGTTTCGGATATGCGTGCGGCAACGCCAACAGCTGCCGCCGTGGCGGCAGTTTACGATCATGGGCAAGTTTCACAGCATCTTTCAAGACTGCATAAAGGGTTACACGCAAACATTTTATTTGGTATTAACGACCGTTTGTCTAATGTAAAATTTTTCTTCGACCAGCTAAACCGCCAGGTAAAAAACCGCTTGGAACGAGAATGGCAGCACCTTACGCATTACGAAACTTTATTAGACAAAGTGTCCCCTTATGCGGCATTTAAGCGGGGATATGCCTTGGTGCGCAGTCAGGATGGCGCATTAATAACCGCCGTAAACGAATTGGCAAAAGGCCAACGGTTGGAGTTAAGCTGGGCAGACGGCACAGCCCTAGCCACTATAGAGGACGTGAAGGATGCCTAAGAAAAAGACAAGTTTTGAAACAGATATAGCCCGCTTGGAAGAAATAGTAGAACATGTTGAAGACTCCGATACATCCCTTGAAACAGCAATTAAATTGTACAAAGAGGGTTTGGAGCTTGTGTCAAAATGCAGTAAGACTCTTGGGCAATACGAAGAAGACATACAAACTTTGCAAAAAGACGTAAACGGCAATTTTATTATGCAAGCTTTTAATCACGACAATGCTTAAAATTAATGCAAGCTTTTGACAATAAAACTAATTAAAACAAATGTAAGCCTTCAACTATGTAAACATTAAGGAAATGAATCATGGCGAGAGAAGCATTTGCAGCATTTTTAACTAACCGCCATTTGCTTACGGCACTTGTAGCAATGGTATTGGCCCAAATTTTAAAAACACTTTTTAATTACTGGCGCACTGGCTCTTGGCAAAAAGCACTGCTTTTTAGTACAGGTGGTATGCCAAGTTCTCATAGTTCTCTTGCCTTTTCTCTAACAGTGTCTATAGGGCTGTACGAGGGCTTTGATACTATTTCCTTTGCTGTAAGTGCGGTATTGGCACTTGTGGTTATGCATGATGCCCAGGGTATTCGCCGTGCGGCAGGTATGCAGGCAGAAGCCATCAATTTCCTGTTTTCCAAACTGGAGGATCAAGGCATTAAGCTTGACAAAAAGTTAAAAGAATTGTTGGGGCACCGCCCCATTGAAGTTTTTGCCGGGGCAGTGTTAGGGTTGATAATAGCTGTTGCAGCCTTTGTTATTTTCCCTCCGGCATAAAGAAAGGCCTTAGAAGGAGTAATCATGACATTGGATAAACTGCGTACAAAGCGTACGCTTAAACGGCTAAGTCCGGATCAGTTTAACGATCTGGCGGCTGATATACGAGAATTTTTGATACAAAGCATAAGCGATACAGGGGGGCATTTAGCTTCCAATCTTGGGGTTGTGGAGCTTACTTTAGCATTGCATACAGTTTTTAATACGCCGGATGATAAAATTATTTGGGACGTAGGACATCAATCCTATGTACATAAAATTTTAACGGGCCGTAGGCAACGGTTCGGTTCGTTGCGCCAATTAGACGGTATAAGCGGCTTCCCAAAATCCGAAGAAAGCCCCCATGACGCTTTTGATACAGGCCATAGCTCTACGTCAATTTCTGCTGCCTTGGGCCTTGCTGTAGCCCGTGATTTGAAAAACGAAAACCACAAAGTTGTAGCTGTAATCGGGGACGGGTCTATGACGGGTGGCCTTGCATTCGAAGGGCTGAACAACGCAGGTCGGGCCAATACAGATTTACTTGTGGTACTAAACGACAACCAAATGTCTATAAGCCAAAATGTTGGTGCAATTTCCCGCCATTTAAATCAATTACGTAGCACAAGTGGGTATCTTGGGGCAAAAAAGGACGTCCGCAATGTGTTGGACAACCTGCCTATAGTTGGCAAGGCTTTGGCTAAGGGTATAGAATCTGCAAAAAATATAGTAAAATATGCGGTAATCCCCGGTGTACTGTTTGAAGAACTTGGCTTCCACTATTTTGGGCCTATAGACGGACACGACATAGTAGAACTGACAAATGTATTACGCCAAACAAAAAATATCAAAGGGCCGGTACTTGTACATGTGCTAACCAAAAAAGGCAAAGGGTATGAAAATGCCGAACGCTCACCATCCTGCTTCCACGGTATAGGTACCTTTCATGTAGACACAGGTAAACCCCGTGCAGCCCCGTGCAGCCCTAAGTTTACGGATATCTTTGCAAAATCCTTATGTCATCATGCACATTTGGATAAACGCATTGTGGCTGTAACCGCCGCCATGCAGGATGGGACAGGTCTTGCACGTTTTAGAATTCAATTTCCTAAAAGGTGCTTTGACGTGGGTATTGCAGAGGGGCATGCCGTAACCTTTGCAGCAGGCCTTGCAAAAGGCGGGATGCGGCCCGTTGTTGGTATTTATTCAAGCTTTATGCAGCGTGCCTATGACAATGTTCTTCACGATGTTGCAATTCAAAACCTGCCGGTGGTTTTTGCCCTGGATAGGGCAGGGGCAGTGTGTTCGGAAGGGGAAACACACCAGGGCCTTTACGATTACGCCTACTTGTCCCATATACCTAACATGACAGTTTTAGCCCCATGCAGCGGCACAGAGCTTGCGGATATGATGGAGTTCGCCTTTAACCACAATGGGCCTGTTGCAATACGCTACCCTAACTCCAATGCGCCGGTGTATGAAGAAATTCCACAAGAAAAAATCAATTATGGTCGTGGGCAAACAATATTTAAAGGAAAAGATATTGCCATAGTATCTGTTGGCACAATGATGGATAAAGCATTGGCAGTAGTGGAAAAATTAAAAGAACATGGGTATTCCCCAAGCTTGTACAATGCCCGCTTTGTTAAACCTTTGGATATGGATTTGGTAAAAAAGCTTGCATCCTACAAATATATCTTTACAATAGAAGACGCCGCAAGAATAGGCGGGTATGGTGTGCGCTTGCAGCCCACATACGCCTTTGCCTTCCCGGATGCATTTATAGAAGTAGGTACTCGGGAAGAATTATTTAAACGCTACGGGCTGGACGCAACCGCCATAGCCGAAAAAATACAAACGCTAATGTATAAAGGAGATTTTAAAAATGCAAAACAGGAAAAAGCATAACCAAGAAATTGAACGTAGAAAGAGAGGCAAGCGCCGTTTATCTATGACGATAACCACCGTGGTAATTGCGGCACTTGTGTTAGCCCTAGTATGGATAGTTTGGGATGTACGAAGCCGCGGCTGGATTATGACCTTTGAAGGCCAGCGTATTGCCACAAGTGACGTGTATTTTTATGCTGCAATGTCACAAGAAGACCCAAGAGACCCGGAAGTCCGTGATGAAATTATAGAGCGGATAATAGAAGCTCAAACAATTATTTATCACGCAGAGCGTGTAGGCATAGTCCTAACAGACGAAGAAAACGACATGTTATTTGAGTTTGCTCAATCAAGCAGGGAGCAGGGACTAGTTCCACGTTCTGTTTCCAATGCAAGAGTTGCAGAGCTAATGGGAGCCATACAGTTCCTTTTCCCGCGCTTGTTCGATCATTATTCCTCTTATGAACCCGAGCCCGCCGCTTTTGCACAAGAGTTTGCAGAGTATCTGGCAGAAAACAGTTCGGAATATGAACTGGATCGTACAGAGGTACAAATAATAAGTATAATGGACAGGGAAACTATAGATGAAGTAAAAGAGTCACTGGGCCAAGAAGGCGCAATGTCTTTTGAAGAATTTGCAATCGCTCACTGTATATTTTATGACCCCGACGGAGGCATGTTTGCAGCTTCTATACTTGACTATATTACATGGTTTGAGCTAGACGCTCATTCCGAAGAACTGCGAAACCTGCAACAAGGGCAAACATCGTCTGTTATAGAAATTGATGAAGATCAATATATTTTACTTCATATGTACAACCGCCCCGGTATCGAAGATTCTGAAATTGAAGATATCTTTAGAGAGCGTATAATTTCGGAACGTAATTGGGAGTTATTTGAGGCCCAGTTGGCAAGTTGGGTAGTAAGTGCTGATTACACACTCAACCAGCGTGCAATAGATTCCCTGTAGACTTGGGATTATGACTGTCGGCATTGTAACAAATAAGGAAAAAGACCCTGCCTTATCCTATACAGCCCAAGTGCATAATTTTCTTGTAGGGCAAGGGGTTACTGTTGCAGAAGATTTTTGTACAAATGCAGATTTTTGGATAGTGCTTGGTGGGGACGGCACCATGCTTCGCTGTTCCCATCTTGCCGCAATACATGGCATTCCCCTTTTGGGTATAAACCTGGGAACTCTGGGGCTGTTAACGGATGCAGACAAGCACGATGGCCTGGAAGTTTTGGTAAAAGTGCTGGCAGGGGAATACAAAACAGAAAAACGCATGATGCTGGATGCGGCCTCACATATTGCTTTAAACGATGTATGTGTGGGTGCTACGGGCAGAGTAAAAATGTTTTCTGTATATGTAAATGATCATCTGCTGGATACAATACGTGCAGACGGTATTATAGTTGCAACCCCCACAGGCTCGACGGCTTACAGCTTGTCGGCGGGGGGCCCTCTTTTAATGCCGGAAGGGCAAATGATGGTTGTGACCCCCCTGTGCGCCCACAGTTTAAGCACTCGGCCTTTGGTAATTGGTGCGGAAGAAATAGTTCGCATCGTTCCTCATCAGGTATCACCAATAATTATAGATGGCGAAACAATTGGCGAAACCCGTCCGGATGAAGGTGTAGTGGTGCGTAAGTCTGTATACAGTGCAGCAATAATTAAAACAACACATGCCAGTATATATGATGTGTTAAGGAAGAAAAGGATTTTGTAATATAGTTAGCTAACCATAAAACAGTAACGCTTGCATTAAACTGTTTTGTGGCTACAGAAGGGGACATTTTATGAAATCTGAACGGCAGCAGGCCATTTTGCACTTAGTCCGCACAAAGGACATATTTACACAGGGGGAACTTACCGAAGCTTTGGCAGAGGCAGGGTTTTCTGCGGCACAGGCTACCGTAAGCCGTGATATTCGCGAGCTGCGACTTACCAAAGAACCCACAGATGCCGGACAAAAATACGTTGCCCCTGCAGATAAAGAAGAGCCGAGCCACCGTATGTTGCGTATTTTTCGCGATGGGCTTGTATCCGTAGATTACGCAGGCAATATGCTGGTTTTGCGTACTTTAAGTGGTATGGCTATGGCAGTTGCCCTGGCAGTTGACGAAATGAACTTATCTGAAATATTAGGCTCTGTAGCAGGGGACGATGTTGTAATATGCGTTGTAAGGTCGGAATCCCATGCTGCGGCTTTAGTCGAGAAATTGGCACCATAAATATATAATAAAAGACTGTAATTAAAACTTGTGAGAATTTGCATTATTGGAGACTGCAATGTTAAACCATTTGCGTATTGAAAATGTAGCCTTAATAGACGAGGTAGAGGTCAGCTTTGCGCCAGGGTTAAATATTTTAACCGGCGAAACAGGGGCAGGTAAGTCTATTTTGGTTGACTCCATCAACTTTCTGTTGGGCGGCAAAGCAACCCGTGACCTTGTTCGTGCCGGGGCAGATTTTGCCCATGTGGAAGGTGTATTGGAATGTACAGACCCCTTTATACAAGAGGGTCTTTCTGCATTTGGCATAAGCATGGATGACGGGCAAATTATCCTTTCTCGTACCATGCAAGTGGATAGCGGCAAGTCACTTTGCCGCATAAACGGGCGAACCGTAACTGTTGGCATGTTAAAGGACGCCGCCGCACTTTTGGTAGATGTTCATGGCCAGCACGAACATCAAAGCCTGTTGGATGCTGCAAAACAGTTACGCCTGTTAGACCAGTTTTGCGGTACAGAATTGGAAACTCACAAATCCAAGTTAGAAGAACATCTAAAAAACTACAGGGAAACAGACAGGGCATTAAAAGCCCTAACCGGTGTAGGCAACCAGCGTCAAGAGCAAATTGAGATATGGCGTTTTCAGCTGGACGAAATTGAAAAAGCCAATTTAAAACCCGGCGAAGAAGAAGCCCTAACAGCAAAAAGAAACCGACTAAGCGGCTTAGATAAGTTACACAAAAACGCCACAAGCTCATTGTCGTTGTTATACGGCGGCAATAATATACAGCTATGTGCTGTAGATCAAATGTCCCGTGCTTCGGGGCTAATTGCAGAAATATCAAGAATAGACCCGGCTAGGGAGCAGTTGTATTTCAACATAGTAGAGGCGTCCCAATTATTGCAGGATGTGGTTGCCGAGTTACGTGACTATGTAGACGAACTGGACGCAGACCCCAACGAATTGGAAAAAATTGAAACCCGGCTGGACTTAATTTACCGCACCAAGAAAAAATACGGTGGCGACGTTGACTATGTACTAAAAAAGCAGCAAGAGCTGCAACAGAACTTAGACAATTTAGAAAACAGCGATGCCGAAATTGCCAGGCAAAAACATGTGCGTCGTAATTTAGTTACACAGATAACCGCAGTTTGCGACCAAATGAATGCACTGCGCTCTTCTGCCGCCGCCCAAATATCAGAAGGTATAAGCGAGGTATTAAAAGATCTTGGCATGAAAAATGCTCGCTTTTTCGTAAGCATAACCCGTAAAACAGCCTTCGGTCCCGACGGTAACGATCAGGTAGAATTTATGATTTCCCCCAACCCAGGCGAGCCAGAAAAGCCACTTAAGCGTATAGCTTCCGGCGGCGAAATGTCCCGCATAATGCTTGCCATAAAAACAATTTTAGCAGATGCCGACCACATGGACACCGTAATTTTTGACGAGGTGGATACAGGCGTAAGCGGCCGCACAGCCCAACAAGTAGCCGAAAAGCTAATGGGCATTAGCCGCCGCCGCCAAATTTTGTGTATTACCCACTTGCCGCAAATTGCAGCCATGGCAGACACGCACTTCCTAATAGAAAAAATAGTAGAAGGAGACCGCACCGTAACCCGTGTGTTCCCCTTACTAAACGATGCTATGACCAGTGAACTCGCCCGTTTAATAGGCGGTGCCCAAATAACCAATGCAACAATGGCCGCCGCAAGAGAAATGAAAGCCCAAGCAAATGAGTTAAAGTGACTATAATGTTACATAGTTTTTAACTTCTCTTTCTATCCGCGATTTTGACACAAGCAAAGGTTTTTTTTGTACAAATATTGTAATGCTGTCCTCATCAACAATGTATCTTCCTTCAAACCCAAAACCTGAGCCCTGCCCTTGCCGAATATCGCCGGACCATATAATGCCATGCTTTGCGGCATCGTCTTTTGCTTTTTGGTAAAGTGCGTGTATATCCCGTGGTTTATCAACTTTAATTATCATGGAGTTCATCCTTTCATTGCTATACAAGTTGTACCATTGTATATTTATGCAAATGAGTGGCTTTTGGTTAACGCCTAAATAAATAATGTAATACATATATATAGTGAAAGGACGTAAGTTTATGCCTTTAGTAATTTCATATACTATGCTTAAAACAGCCCAGTCCACAGGCCGGGCTGTTTGTGCATTTAATATTGAAAACATGGAAATGGCCCGGGCTGTAATTGATGCCGCAGTGGAGGTAAACCTTCCAATTATATTGCAGACTACGCCATCTACATTGCGATATGCAAGTGCATCTGTTTTTGCGGCACTGGTTTCTGCCTTGGTAAAAGATGCCCCAATACCAATTGCCATGCATTTGGACCATGGCAGCAGTTTGCAATTAGCCATGGAAGCAATTAGTGCCGGATATACATCCGTTATGTTTGATGGCTCACAGCTTAGTTTAGAGGAAAATATTCGACTTACAAAAGAAGTAGTAAATGATGCCAATGGCATACCTGTAGAGGCAGAGCTTGGGAGTGTAGGCGGCAAAGAAGATGATCACGAAGCGGAAAACGCTTATACAGACCCTATCGAAGCTGAAAAATTTGTTGAACAGACGGGAGTTAGCTCGTTGGCAATAGCCATTGGTACTGCTCATGGAATTTACAGCGGCACGCCAAAATTGGATATTAAAAGGCTTACCGAAATACGCAAACGAGTTGATATACCATTAGTGCTTCATGGGGCGTCGGGTTTATCTGCGGAAGCAATTCGGGCGTGTATCAAAGAGGGGATATGTAAGGTTAATTTTGCAACAGAGCTCCGCATTGCTTACAGTAATGGCGTTAAAGCATATTTGCATAATCATCCGGATGCTTATGACCCAAAAGCATATGGTGGGGCTGGGTATCTGGAGGTTAAAAAAACGGCACTGGAAAAAATGCATATTTGTACAGGTGATTAATTTTACAATGCGGCGTAAGCCGCTTTTTATGTTTTTGTTTAAGGATACATAATAAGTTTTCGGAAACTTTGGGTTATATGTTCCGCTATTTTGCGGAATTTAGTCCTTGTGTGCTTCAAGTACGGCAAAAATCTACTAAACTCTTCTATAAATCTATAATCGGAATGCATATTTAGTTTAAATAAACCAATACCGATAACTTATATGTAAACAATGTGTATCTATCACCTGGTTGATTACATAAACACAAAACATTTGCCCTAAAAGACTAACAGCATTTATTTCTGCACTTTTGGAAAATTGCTGGAGCATATTGGGTATTTTTTTTGCACATTAAGCATTTTTGGGTTATTTCCCGCAAAGATAAGTTATAATTCCTTATAATAAATCACAACTCGACGGGATAAGCTATAATTTCCCGCAATTAATCCGCACATTGTTAAGTTAGCTACTACAAAATTAGGCTATTGGCAAGATAGCATTCATAAAGTACTTAACTAAAGGAGGAATAGCAATGTTAGGATCAGGATTTTTAACATGGGTTGGTGCAACATGGCATGCAGCAATGATGGCAATTGGAATTTTAGCAGCAATGTTCTCATAAAAAAAGGACATACTCTTAATTTTGCAAAGGAGGTGTAAGAATGAGATGGGTTATTATGGGAGCAGGCCTTATGAAGAGTGCTGCAAACTTGATGGACTATATATGGCGTGGTGGTCTCTTCGGGTGGTAAGAGCCACACTAAGGTAAAGGAAATTACACCGCTAATTAAGTTGACTTGTAACAAATAAAAAATAAACCTGAATGCTATCTTGCCAATGCCTAATTTATAGAATTCAATAAAACACAGCCACATTATATTATAGTTATTATATAGTTTAACATATACATTTGTTCTATTTATGGCTACGGCCTTTTTTTCCTTTATTGATAATACTTAAGGAGGGCTCATTTTTGAGTGTTTTAAGAAGCAGAAGAAATGAAAAATTTGTAAAGTTGGTATTAACATGGGGCATTATTGTTGTCATGTTACTTGTAGCTCCGTTCACTTTATATGCAGTGCAGAATACATCTGCTGCAGATGAAAATGCGCAAGCTGTAGCGTATTATAATCAGCTGGTTATATTAATAAGCAACCGTCAGTTTGAAATTAGTAACAGGCTGCAAGAACTGTACTTTCAGCTTTATGAAGCAACAGACACAGATGAGATTGCTGAATTAGAAGAAGAAAACAACATGCTTGTAAACGAGCTTGCTGCAACCGTACGCCAGCTTGAGACATTGCAAGTACGTATTTCTGCAATAGAAGCAGACTCAAATGACACAAACCTTAATGACGATGTTTATCCGTCTTACGACGTTGACATATATGAGCCTTCAGAGATTAATGAATGGGATGATGAAGCCGAAGCTGATGTCATCCCTGTCTCTGTTGGTGATGTTACGGCGGATACAGAGATAGAGCCGCCTCCCCAAGATGTTGAAGCAGAACCGGAAAACATACCAACCCCACAGGTTGCAGAGGTAAACCCGGAAGTAAATATATTAAGTGTAATGGCGATGATTCTTATTGTTGCAGCAGTAGCGGGTATTGTAGCTATGTTTATAATGAGGAAGAAACGCCTAGTAAGACATAGAGCATACAAATTGGTAAGGTTTGCCGTTGTAGTTGCGGTTATAATTTCTATAGGCAGCTTTGCCATGCGTAATCATGCAGATGCACATGCCGCACGGCAAGGTAATTGGACTCAAACATTCGTGCTTGAAAGAAGCGAATACATGAGGCGAGTAGTATCTACATCCGGCGTAGTGCAAAGTTCCGAAACTGTAAATATATTTTCTATGCAAAACAGGCCCGTGCAAGAAATATTGGTGGAAGTAGGGGACACGGTACAAGAGGGCGATGTTCTTGCCCGTTTGGATATGTCGCAGTTGGAATGGGATATAGCCCAGGCACGGTTAAACCTTTTAAATGCAAGTGTAAATGCACTTGAAGAAGCCCGCACCAACGAAAACGCTATTGCCAATGCCGCAACATCCCTGGAGGCCTCCCGCATTGCATTGTCCCGTCAACAGCTTAATACTGCCAATGTAGAAAGAGACTTAAGAGAAGCTGAAGCAAATATGCGTGAGTCCTTCGACAGTTCATCCTTTGATAGGGCTATAGAAGACGCAAGGTTAAATGTACAAAGAAGAACCACAGATGTGCAAAATGCCGAACGTGACTTACAAGACGCCTTAGAGGATTTTGATGATTTTGTTTTTAGAAATAATGTTGCAGATGCAAGAGTAAGGCTAGAAAGAAGTATGAACGCCCTACAAGAAGCAAGAGCAGAACTGCATGACGAGCAAAACAGACGCCCGGATGCCTTTGATGCTCATGTTCATCAAAATAACATTGATGATGCCCAAAGGGTGCTTGACAGAAACCGTATAGATAAAGATACAGCACTAATCCAACTTCATGATGCCGAGTGGACACTGGTTATGGTAACACAAAGCCCATATGCCACCCCTGCAGATACTGCAGCCGCACATAATGCTGTTGCCGCTGCCCGGGCACAATACGACAATGCAGAACGCCTTGTAGAAAATGCAGAAATTAACTTAGAGCGTGCCAGAACAAACCTGACAAGGGCAAGAGACGAACATAATAGACGGACAAACGAAGGAAGAGATGATCTTCTTTCCGTATTGGAAGCCGCAGCAGATCGGGCACAAGATGCCGTTGACGATGCCCAAAGGGCATATAACAGAGCAAACGAAGACTTAGAAAGAGGCAGAGAAAATGCTTCGGAAAGTACGCAGAACGCATTTGAACGTGCAGAAAACAACCTCACTAGAATGCAAGATAACTTATCGGACGCAATAAGAGCATACGAAAGAGCCTTGCTGGACAAAGAAAGTGCAATAGACAATTTCCTTGACTTGAACACAGACAGGCTGGAAATTGCCCAAAGGCAATTTGCAGACAGTCGTATCCAGTTGCAAACAGCGCAAAATAACGTAACTTCTGCCTCGAATACATTGGCTCAAGCCCAAGAAAGGCCGGTAACTGCAAGAACGAATATAGATATTCAGCAAACAAATATAGCAAGGCTGGAAGACCAGCTTGCAGAGGGTACAATAGTTGCAACAACCGGTGGAGTAATAACAGCAGTTAACACCAGTGTAGGTGCAACTCCAAGCGGCATATTGTTTATGATAGAAGATATAGATAATTTATATGTATCTGCCAATGTGCGGGAACATAGCCTGGTAGATTTGTATGTAGGCCAGCGTGGCTATGTAACAACCGTAGCAACAGGAAACAGAGAATTTGATGCAGATCTCACGTTTATATCCCCAAGGGCTGTATCCCCTGCAGGCTCCACCAGTGTAGAATTTGAAGTAAGGGCTGCAATAAGCGGTATAAGCAACGACGTAAGAATAGGTATGAACGCTTTCCTTAATATTGTCACAGACACTAGATACAATGTTTTTTCCATTCCAATATCTGCTCTTGTTGTAAATGAGTACGGAAGCTTTGTATATGCACTGCAAGATGACACATATCGGGAAATAGCAGTTACAACGGGGCTTAGAACTTCTACCCATATAGAGATTTATGGCGACCAGTTGGTAGAAGGTTTGAATATTATTTTAAGACCGTTGGATGCACGGGGGCGATAAACATGCTTGAACTAACCAATATTGTTAAAAAGTATTTTATTGGGAAGGAAAATGAGCTTACAGTATTAAAAGGGCTTAACATAAGTGTAAGAGAAGGCGAGTTTGTATCTATCGTTGGGCAATCCGGCTCGGGTAAAAGTACTTTAATGAATATTATGGGGGCACTAGACAGGCCCACAGAAGGCAGCTACACCTTAGAAGGTGTGCCCGTATCTAAAATGAGGGATAACCAACTGTCGGAAATTCGTAACCAAAAAATAGGGTTTGTATTTCAAAATTTTAATTTGATACCCCGCACTACGGCACTGTCAAATGTAGCTCTTCCTATGTTTTATATGGGAATACCAAAACGGGAGCGGGAAAAAAAAGCCCGCGACCTCCTTACCCTGGTAGAAATGGGCGACCGTATGGACCATATGCCTAACGAACTTTCCGGCGGGCAAAAACAGCGTGTAGCCATTGCCCGGTCGTTGGCTAATAACCCCACAATAATATTAGCAGACGAGCCCACAGGGGCGTTAGATTCCAAAACTGGCGATTTAGTAATGGATATTTTCTTTAAAATTAACAGAGAGCATGGCAAGACTATTATTTTAATAACACACAATGCAGAACTTGCAAAGCTCACCTCCAGAGTTATATCCCTTAAAGACGGGGAAATAATTTCTGACAAGTTAACCGGCAGAGGTGATATCTATTGATTTATGAAAATGCACTTCTGGCACTTTCCTCTTTGCGGGCCAATAAAATGCGGGCACTCCTTACCATGCTTGGTATTATTATTGGAATTATGTCTATTATTACAATAGTTATCCTTGGCGACGCAATGACTGCCCTCGTCCATGAAGATTTAGCAGTATTTGGCGTAAACAGTATAGTTGTAAGCGTACAGGAAAGAGGCCGCCACGAACATGATGGCGAAGCGGATCCATTTGCCCCTATTGCTCAGCCTGCGGGCGTGTCCCTACGTGGTATAACGCCATTGTCCGACGACTTAATATCTGACCAAATGATATCTGACCTATGGACTCTATTCCCCAATGAAATAGAAGGTATATCTCTTAACCATTCCAGGGGCATAGGTGTAGTAAGGGATGGCGAGCTTGAAGCCAATGTAACCATAACTGGTGTAAATTCCGATAGCTTAATAGCCAACAACATAAACCTATTACATGGGCGGCTAATTTCTGAAGCAGATTTGCAAGAAAGGGGCATGGTTGTTTTAATCTCCGACGTACTTGCGGAAAGAATGTTCCCAGACGGCATTGACCCTATAGGCCGGCAAGTAAAACTTTATTTGCCCACCTCTATTGAAATTTATACAGTAATTGGCGTTTATGAATACGAGTTTATTGGCTTTTTGGGTACAGTAGCAAGAGAAGATATACCAACCCCTTTTTATATACCATTAACCACTGCAAGGCAGGACTTGTTAGAGCAAAATTTTGCAACTATAACTGTTTTAAGCGCATTAGACCACGATATTCACCAGTTTACAGCATCCCTTCAGTCACATTTTGATGCTATTTACGCAGGCAACGAAAACTGGCGCATTAGTGTAACAAACATGGCGTCGGTGTTGGATGTTGTACTTAACATGGTGAGTACTATATCGCTTGTCATTTCTATGATAGCCGGTATCTCTTTATTGGTTGGCGGAATTGGCGTAATGAACATAATGTTAGTTTCCGTAACAGAACGTACAAGAGAAATAGGTACACGCAAAGCCCTTGGGGCAAAAAACTTTCATATCCAAATTCAATTTGTAATGGAAGCCTTAGTTATTGCTCTTGTTGGCGGAATAATTGGGATGATACTTGGCATATTGGGGGGGGCAGCCCTAACACCACTGGTTGTAGATGCGCCTATTGTGGTAACGCCGTTTGTTGTTATTGGCAGTATGTTGTTCTCTATGTCAATAGGGGTATTCTTTGGCATATACCCTGCCAATAAAGCGGCCAAGCTTGACCCTATAGAGGCTTTAAGGTATGAGTAGTCTAATGTATAGTGTTTGTTGAAGAATAAAAGCCGACTTTTCCCATTGGATTTGTTGGTTTTTTTATTTGGTTTGACATATCTCGTAGCTTTGTGGCAAAATAAAGGAAATTATGTGGTGTGTAGCCGTAAAGGGGATTGATTTGTTATGGCAAATGTCTATTTTGGAGAAACAATAGCTAAACTGCGGCAGCGCAAAGGTTGGCAACAGTTTGAAATATTAAATGAGTTTAAGGAAATTGGCTACTACGACCCTGTAATATATCGCATAGAAACAGGTGAAATGCTGCCACAGACTGAAACATTGCCGGATATATTGGACATTATGGGTTTTCCTATAAATGAATTCCTTTGCCCCAGCTTGGAAAACCAGCCCATGGAAGTTTACACATTGCGCTATTACTTGATTCAGGCTTTAGATAACAAGGATGTGATAAATGCAGAGCCTTTACTTGAAGAAATATCTTTGTATATCGACACAGATAACCCAATTGACCACCAATTTATCTTATGTCAAAAAGCCAGATTATTGGAGCTAAAGGGTAAACCCGTTGATGAAATTATGCCTTTAGTCATCGAGGGTTTAATGCAAACATTGGATGATTTTGATGAAAACAGCCCAGGGGATAATGTGCTTATTTTTGAAGAACCAGAGCTGTTTCATACCCTTGCCAAACTCTATGCCCGCCAAGGTAATTTGTCTAAAGCCATAAAGATACTTAAAGAAATTTACACCGGTTTACAGCTATTGCCAACAGGAGAAAGAGAGCGGGATAGGCGGCTAGTGCCTGTTATGTTGTCTTTAACAAACGTCTTGTTGCAAGCAGGGGAAAATAATGAGGCATTAACAGTTTGCGAAGCAGGGCTGCACTTTTCTGCAATGCGCAGCATAGGCCGGGGAACTCCGGAATTATTGCATTGTAAAGGAAAAGCACTGCTACAACTGGGCAAGATGCACGAATGCGAACAGCCACTTATACAAGCCTATGCCACATACTTATTATTGGGCGAAAATAATAAAGCCGCAGAATTATTAATAGAGGCAAAAGAAATGTGGGGGATATCCGTTGCAATACATGGCATGGATAAGATTGACATCCCACAGCGTATAATTGCGCCATATGCCCGTGGCAAGCTTGTAAAATGCGATAATATTGTGGCCATGATTAAGACATTGCGTATAGAAGCAGGGCTAACGTTAAAAGACCTATGCCAAGGTATATGCAGCATACCTGCTTTAAGCAAGCTTGAAAATGGCGAAACCGGGCGGGGCGATATGTATGTTATAGAGCCTATTTTGCAGCGTTTGGGGCGTGACCCATTGCTTTACTGTAATTTCTTTTTGCGAAAGGATGATTTTAAAGCCAGAGAATTACGGGATAGTATCCACTTATCCCTTATCCATAATAACCATGACAAAGCAAGAAAAGATTTGGATAAACTTAAAAGCTATAAGCCATACCAATCCCGTGCTAACTTGCAGTTTGTACGCAGGGTGGAGATAGCACTGCTTTGTAACGAAGGTAAAATTAAATCTCCGGATGAATTGGAAAATATGCTTTTGGACGCACTACGCCTAACTTGCCCAAATTTTAACGAAGATGATGTACGCCGCTACCCGCTAACTCTTGATGAGTCTATAATCATTAGCTCTTTAGCGGCACATTATATGGAAACAGGCAACCTGAGACGAGCTTCTAAAATATATGAAGCACTAATAGATAACCTAGACAGACGTTATGTGGATGAATATGAAAAAGCACGTATGTACTCCACAGTCATATTTGACTATTCTACATGCCTGGGGAGAATGGATAGAAGGGTAGAGGCTTTGGATGTTATTGAAAAGGCGGGAATCTTTTGCATAACCAGGGGTCGCTTGCCTATACTAGCCAGTCTTGTTTTTAACAAAGCTTATAATCTGTTTAAGAGAGAAGGAATGGACAAAAGCCTACCTTACTTTGTGTTGGCATATTACGGTTTTGTTGTGTTTAAGGACTATGGAAAAACTATGCATATGAAAATAACACATGATTTTATTTGCAAAACTTTTAATATTAAGCTTGATTAATCTTCGCCGCCTTTTCCACCGCCACCGCCTGTACCCGGGGGCAACAAATCTAATGGCCTAATTGCTATAGGCTGGCATTCCGGTTCCGGCCCACAATATGGTGTTGCGTATATTGCTACGGTGGTAATTAATGTAACTGTAAGCAAACACAATACTTTTGCTACAAATATTTTTTTCATTACAATTTTCCTTTCCTGTGGCCTGTGCCTTATCTATTGCCTTTTGGCAGTGGTTGGCGCAGGTCGTTTTTTGTAAAATATTGTAGCAGGATGCACGGGGCAGTTCTACTGCGAGTGTCGAAAACTAAAGTTTTCGACACTCGCAGTTTCATTTGCAACAAAATTGTCGTATTATAATCCGCAAATGTGGGGGCAGCGGCAATGCTAAGAAAACTTCATGCGTTTGTCGGGAAGTCTCTTAAAACGGCTAAAGAACAAATTAAAGGAGGTGAACAGTATGAAAATTTCGGTTATAAAGGCAACTATCCAGAACTTCCAACCACATTATGGAGGAAACGTTCATGTGAAGCATGGTCAGATTTACGTTAATTAGAGTGTTAAATGCACTAGGGAGATTTAAGAAATCTTGTTGATACGGATTAAGGGGAATAAAATTAATCCGTATCAACATTATGAGTTTATCTAAAAACCAAACATTCCAAAATAAATTTTACACCAAGGAGACTTATATGGACTACCAATTAAACGAGATACCTTTGGTTAACAAAATGTATAGCTATCAAAATGATAAGACTAACGACAGAGTGATATGTTCCTCTTTAGGAGAAATTAAAATTTTAAATTGCAACCCACAAATATTAGAAGAAGTGCTGTCTAACATAGATGGGAAGAGAACCTTTGCTAATATTGAAGAAAATTTTATAGACAGATATTCAGCAGAAGAAGTTAGTAATTTCTTGAATGTAATTTTACAGGAAGGGATTATAGTAAAATTGGAGGCTACAAGCAAAACAGAAAAAATCCCCCAAATTTTAGTCATAGGAGAAGGTTTTAAAGCTGAAACTTTAAAAAATCACACCTATATTGCAACCAGTTCTTTTCTAAAAGCAGAGAATAATTTAGATTTCGACGTAGCTTTATTCGCACCATTAACATCTAAATATTCTGAGGTGTTAAGCGTAAATAGAAAATTATATCAGTACAAAAAGCCATTTATTCAGATTAGCTTTAACGGTGCTGCAATAACAGCAGGCCCTTTAGTTGTTCCCGAAAAAAGTGCTTGCTTAGAGTGTGTAATAAATCAAGAACTTAATCTGTTAAATAAAAAAGTTAGGTCTTCAAATGGTAAAGAAATAACGCTTAACGATTTGAAAGATTTAAACTATTCTTACGATATTTCTGCAGAGTTTAGCGATTTAAAAGTAGCAGTTGATGATATCTTACTTAAAGATTCAACTAACTTTTTTAGAGGTAAATCATCTAAATTTTTAGACGCACAGTATTTTTTCGACAATACAAATCTTATGGGTTACACTAAAAAGACGAGGTTGCCTACAACCTCTTGCGATTTTTGTAACGCTATTAATAAAAATTATATTAGATTTGATTCTAGTTTTTCTTTCGATGGAATTTTTTGCGGAGAACGAACTGAATTGGTGGAAAATAAAATTGAATACCAAGTTGGTGGAGTTCGCTCGAAGAGTGAAAAAGAAACCAAACAATTACTCGAAGCAGAGCTTAGTAAGCTAGGTACGAAAATTAAAATTAAGTTCTCTTCTGGAAATCCTTTTAATAGTAGTAATGCAGTTCACTGCTATGATGTTGATATAGAGCAAACTGAGTTTGACAAAGCACCGCATATTTTTAGAGAAAACACAGGATCGGGCAAAGGAATAACAAAATCTCAAGCCTATTTTTCAGCAGCATTTGAGTTGTTAGAACATATTGGATTACAGTATACAGGTAATATTCCTATTGTTTGCGGTAAATATAGTGAGGTTAAAGATTTTGCTGTAGATGTACCTTATTTGGCTAACACAATCATGAATAAATACACGGCATATGACAATTTTGATGAAAATCTTGAAATGGACTGGGTGGTTGCCACTTCTTTAACAGATGGCAGTCAAAAACTTGTTCCAGCCTTTTTAGTGTTTATGTTTGATGTGGAGCTAAAAGGAACCTTGTTTAGCACTTCTTCTAATGGAGCGGCTGCAGGTACCACCTTAGAAGATGCAATACTTCACGGATTACTCGAGGCTGTTGAGCGTGATGCTTTCGTTATTGGTAATTCAAATCCCTATGTACTTCCTATGGTTGATTACACGAACGTTACCAATACGAAAATAAGAGAACTCTTGTCAAGAGCAAATGAAATGGGGTATGATATTATAACACGAGACTATACAAATGACATAGGCGTTCCGGTTTTCAGAACGTGGATGGTTGACCGAAGTAATTATTCGAAGTATGCCTATAATGGCACTGGTTGTCATATATCGCCTGAAATAGCACTTGAGCGCTCGATTACAGAAGCAATACAAAGTAATGATAGCTCTGACTATGGTGGCAATGCCGACCCTGATGTGATAACTCAAGAGGCTTTGCTAAAAAGCAAAGTTAACTTATATAATCAACACTTCTTGATTAATAAAGATGTTTTGGGCAAAACTGATAAAACCACAACAATTGGTGAGCCAATTCTAGGAATGGACAGTTCTTATAAAATCATTAAGAAAGTAGCTAAACAGGTTAAAGAAAAAGTTGGTGGTGATGTTTATTATGTTGATATAACAAAGCCTGGTATGAATGTCAAGGTTGTTAAAGTTGTAATAACAGGAGATATTCAGCTTATTAATGTTCCTATGATATCAACTAGCAAAAGAATATTTGACTTTGGAATAACGTGTGGATACAGCGACAAAAAAGCCACATACGAAGAATTGTTTATGGGGCAATATAATATTTAACGTGATCATATGATTATGTAATAATAAACTTAAGATGCGACAAAGGGCAATGTTCAATAGGTAGTGAAATCGTTCTCTGTCGCATTATCAGTTAAACATCATAACTATTGGAATTGAAAGAACAAAGAAGGGACTTGGGTGAACAAAATTAAAGAGATAATTTTTAAAGGGACAAAGACAAAGTTGGCTATTTCAGTGTATATAGCACTCGCCGTGGTGGGGGGATTTTTACTCTTAGCCGCTAATAGCTTCTTAATGAGGGTAGTTAATTACTACTTACTGGTGCGAAATTTCGATGGGTTTACAACACCGCTACTACTTACAATTGGGGTGTTTATTTTAGTGTTTGCGGTTAAGGGATTTGCAAAATATCTACAAACCAAGTTTCAATTTAGCTTATGCATACGCCTTATAGAGCATTATATGGAGTTATTGTTGCGTACAAGGAGCAGTTACTTTGTTAAGATCTCTAGTGCAGAAGTATACACAAAGTTGAGACAGTCTTGTGACAATGTTGCCAATTTGGTTGGGACTTTACTAGAGGGAGTATCTCATGTTACGATTTTTATTTTCTACGGAATAATAATTTTTAGCATAGACGTGTATGCAGGTATCTTTACGGTTTTATTCACGCCTATTTATTTCTTTGCAACAACCAAGGCGATTGATATAATTGCAGAGTTAGAACATGAGGGGATGGAATACGCCGCAGAGCTAAGCAAAGTAACCCAAGAAGCATTTGGAGACGTAAGAAATGTAAAAGCAAAGGGCGCATATTCATTTTTTGTATTACGTTCGGTTGCGGTATTACATAAAATCAAAAAAAACGCTGTGAAATCTTCGGTACTGGAGTATTACGTTAGTGGTATAACCGGTCTGCTTAGCATAGTAGCACCTCTGTTAGCTATTTTTGCGGCAATGCACTTTTCTCCAAACTTTGCAGGAGATGCGGGTGCTATTTTAGTACTATATATAAACATACCTTTATTCTTAGGAAGTTTTGAAAGAGTATATGATCAATTTGTCGAATATGGGGTGGCAAAGCCTTTTATACGGCAACTGTTAGATTTTAACGAGCTGGAACTAGAGAAGCAAGACGGCGTTGAGATTAAATCATTTGAAACCTTACAAACAGAGGGCGTAACGGTAGAATTTCCAGATGGACGTGTGATAACAGTGCCTGATTTTGAGGTTAAAATCGGCGAGAAAATAATGTTAGTCGGAGAGAGCGGCGTTGGTAAGTCTACAATATTTAGTATCATCATGGGATTAAACCAAGAATACGAGGGCAAGGTGTTAGTTAATGGCGTAAACTTGCGAGAGATAAACCTTATTTCTTTGCGAAAATTATTTGGTATAACATTTCAGGATATAAATATAGCAACTCTTAGCTTATATGACAATATAGTGCTTGGTCAGGAGAACAATAAAGAAGGACTTGAAAAGTTGATAAAACTAACCTCGTTAGAGAGTCTGTGGGAGACAAAAGGAGACGAGACACTTAATAACAAGGTGCTAAGCGGCGGTGAAAAGTCCAGAGTAGGACTGTCGCAAATGCTTGTATCAGATCCGCAGATAATGCTAATAGATGAGCCATTCTCTAATATGGACGAAGAACTTGAATCGCAGATATTAACGAAAATGTTCACGGACTATAAAGACAGAGCCGTAATATGCATAAGCCACCGAAGTTCCAGTGAAGTTTTTTTCGATAGAATAGTCAGACTATAATACGAGCCAGTCTTGTTTTAACAAAGCCCATAAACTGTTAAGAGAGAAGGTATGGACAAAAGCCTACCTTACTTTGTGTTGGCATATTACGGATTTGCTGTATTTAAGGATTATAGTCATACAACATTGAAGCAGTAATACAAAGCATCATCAAACACGAGATGTAGCGGAAAGACTTTCTTTAACTTAACAGTGGCATAGTTTTTCAAATGGATCTATTTTATGTAACAGATAGCCGTGGCCGCCCGCTAGAGGCAGGTACTATACCTCACATATTTAACCGGGAAGGTATGGATGCACTGGAAACAGTCCTTGCATTAATTGAAAAGGGAGATTATTAATACAGACAAATAATAAGAAGGGAGAAGCGCAAATGCGAAAACTATTAATTATGTTATTTGGTATGGCTGTATTAATTCTATCCTCATGTGGTAGAGCCAGCCAGGAACCTTATGCTGAAGATGAAATCACACATACTTACCCAATTCTGGAGATGGAAACTACCCCAGCTAGTGAACAAATTGAAGCTTCACAAACTCCCGCATACGTACCGCAACCTATATTTACAGTTGCACATTTCATAGAAGACATCGACTACATGCTATATGTTCTTGAAAACAACTTTGCATTGTTTGACGTAGCATACTGGGCGCGTGGGGTTGATATACATGCAATTGTAGAAAATGTACGTACTGCCATACTGGCTAACCCCAACATGGATGTGGATATATTTTATACTACTTTAGTCGAATATTTTGGGGATTTACTTGCCATCGGGCATTTCGCATTTATAAGTCCATCGTATCACTATTATATTTATAGTTCACATACCTGGCATTCGGGGTTTTTTTCGTGGTCAGCTATGGCAAGGTTATACCAGCCTCATGTGTTAGCTTTCTACAAGCCAAGACATCCTAATGCATTTGAAGCTAATAGCGAACAGGATAGAATCGAAGATCTTCAAAATTTCTTAGTAAACCTTAGCGAAGAAGAGATTCACACACAGTATGCGCGGCGTCTCTCTAGGTTAAGACTTCATGACAGATGCGACATAGCCGATGAGCTATTACGTGCATTGTTGGAGAAAAATGCTTCAGAAGCACTCTTGCTGCTTGATTACTCCGCAGACTTTTTAGCAAATGCTCCAAATGTAACGACCAGAGTCCTTGAAGAAGGAAGGGTTGCCTATATTGCCGTAGATAGCTTCATGGGTTCTTCGAGACCGTCACCCGATGAACAAAGACAGATTAATGATTTCTATGAAGAAATACGATATTATGATCATCTTGTCATTGACCTTAGGCATAATGGTGGTGGCTCATCACTTTGGTTTTACGTAGCTTTGTTAGGGCCACACCTAGACAGGCCATTTACTATAGATGGCTTTGTATTCCTCGCATACGGAGAATATGCGGCTAATTATGCGAATATCCGTTATGGCTCATCTACACATCCCGTTTCACAGATGATTTCCGCTGACGCACACCGACGCCCCATTGCTGAAATACTAGAGAATTATGACTTGACGGAGTTAATTCTAGCTGACATGGAGCGCATGGACTATGGATTTAGAATTCAAACTACTGTAGAGCCTATCCCACATTCTCCCCGCTTTTGTACTCAACCAACATTTCCGGGTAAGATATGGTTTCTTACCGGCTCACATATGGGTTCTGCTGTGCAAATTTCTGCATGGTTGGCTAAAGAAACAGGATTTGCCACTTTGGTAGGTGATATAACTGGTGGCGTTTACGGCGGTACACGTACTTATGTTGCATTGCCTAACAGCGGCATAGTTTTTCAAATGGATTTGTTTTATGTAACAGACAGCCGTGGCCGCCCGCTAGAGGCAGGTACTATACCTCATATATTTAACCGGGAAGGTATGGATGCACTGGAAACAGTCCTTGCATTAATTGAAGAGGGGGATTTAAATGCAGTTTATTAGTCAAAATACATTCGATAAAATGGTAGCAAGGGAAATTGTGCGCTATCCGGATAGCATTCTTCATAACTCGAAAATATCAAATAATGTAATAATTTATACTGCTATCGTAATTGGATTCTTATTTTTTCTAATATATCCAGTTATAGCCGACAGGGCTTTAAGTCTTAGTCCGCTATGGGAGTTGCTTGGCATTGAACGGTGGTTAACACCCAGATTGCGATTATTAGTTGTATGGGTTGTTATGGTGTTAGTACATGAAATTGTACATGCAGCCGCTTGGACATTGAACATTAAAAAATGGTGTTTTGGGTATAGGCCTCCAGTGATTGCTTTTGCGTTTGTTGACAAGTGGGTTACAAAAGGACATTGGTTTTTTATTATTATTGCACCATTTTTGTTTTGGTCTGCCGTTTCTATATACTTGCTGTTTTTAACAGGTGACACACCGATGTTTGTACATTTGATGGTTGTTAATACTATGTTTTCCTCGATAGATTTGGTCCGTGCAGCCGAGGTGTTGCGCTTGCCAAGTAAGCACCTTTATTATTGCTTTTATATGCGACCACAACAATAGTATGCATACAAGAGTTAGGCAAAAAGGAGGGCGAGTATGAAAATTATCGTATTAATATTTTTGCTGTTAGCTCTTACAGCTTGCGGAACTGGTTTAAGGCACACCGGTGATGTTGAGCCTCGCTGTCAACCTGAAAGTGTCGATAACAATATAACAATAGATACGGTAAATGACAAAACGAGTGCTGAGATAACCTTCACTGAGCCTAACAACTTTATGCGAGGAGTAT
>Ga0123355_10002661_pt1 | contig 25376 bp, 23 predicted proteins | sample TergutEmb28metaG_3_FD_89872 | JGI IMG/M metagenome (GOLD analysis project Ga0123355, IMG submission 89872) | Embiratermes neotenicus P1 segment gut microbial communities from Petit-Saut dam, French Guiana - Emb289 P1 | ecosystem: Host-associated > Arthropoda: Insects > Digestive system > Gut ...
CCCATTATCATGCTTATGACATTGAAAATTTTACCAAAAAACCAACCGTCTTTTACTCAAACATATCACTGTCTCTTAAAACATCAAGAGAAAAACCACAGTTATTCTTTAAGAAAAGTGAAGCTGATTTGGTCGGTGGTAAAGACATTAGCCGTTCTTATAATGTGCGTTCAAGGATACCACTTGAATTGATAAAAGATATATTGGAACAAATTTTAAGGAGTGAATTTAATGGAACAATTTGAAAATATGAAGTCAGTAGATGAAACAGCCAATGATGCAAAAAGGGAATTTTATACTCAAAATGGGTGGGAGGGTTCTAGGTTCGATCCCAACTTGTCGCTTAAAGACATTGCCAAAAACATCAGGGCATATGTGAAAGAAGCTTATCCAAGCTGTAAATTTAGCGTTACAGTACAGAGGGGAAATGCGATGACGGTAGCTCTTATGGAAGCACCACAGGCGGTATTTGTGCCAGAGTTTGAGGATGGATATAAGGAGTTGAATCAGTTTGTTATAGATAAGGATAAGGCTTTAAATGAATATGGGGCTTCTATGATGTCTGATGTTAATGCTCAAATTCAGGCTTATAACTACAATGATTCGGATGTCATGCGTGACTATTCCGATGTTAATTTTTATCATCAAATTTACGTCGGTAAGTGGGATCGAGATTTCAAAGTGGTAGGTGATGAGATTGAAATTACTCAAGACACTTGGGTATCAGTTGATGAAATTGAAAAGAACCCAGAGCAATATTTAGACATAATGAAGCAAGAAGATAAAACATTAGAGCTTTAAGGAGCGTGAGCAAATGCATACAGATGAAAAATTGAAACAACACCAACTTCACCCATCATTTGATAGAGAAACGAAAGTTGCGGTGTTTAATAAGTTTCTGAAAGACATTGAAAACAAAGCATTACCCGACGATTTCAACGCAGAACAAGGGAGTATCGTTATTGGATTGAACGATTACGAAGCCTTGCTGTCTGATGGTGAGGAGAATCTATATAAACTTAACAGACAAGGAGAATTTGAGCTTTTTTATCAACTTCCCGATTCGGGTTTGAAGGGTTTTAAAAGTGAAGTTTTATCTAAGGAGGAGCTATGGGAATATGAGGATGTCTTTTATCTATGTGGAAAAGAATTGATAACGAAAGCTAAACACCATGAAGTTTTAAAGAAGCTGTCGCCTGGTTTTAAAGAATTTATGGATGAGTGGGAGGAAAAACGTAATTCAAATGTAACTGACTATCATGAACAAGAAATTGATGATTTTGTGGAATTATATGAGTTGGAATTAACTGACCTAACACAATCAATCAATAAAAACAATGAGGAAATGGAACTGTAGAGGAGATGCTTATATATGGAAGATATGAGAATAAGACAAATCGCTGTGCTACTTTTACTGCTATTAATTGCAAGTTTAGTTGTTCACTTTTGGCAATTTCATGTACACAGAAATGCCACATTGGAATATCGTGAAGCTGTTGCCGAATTAAGATCAGAGACTTCAACACAAGAAACAGACATCGAAATGTATCTTGCCTATATTCAAGATTTAGAAGAACGGATAACCCCAGACATGATATTACAAGAACAACAGCGTGATACCATTCGTCGCTTTATCTCAAGTTACTTTACGTTTGTAGCTGGTGAGGAAGAAATTAGAATAGACAATTCAGCGGAGTTTGTCGTAGATGAAATGCTGGCGTTAATGCGTGAGGCATTTGATGAAAATGTCGGTGGCAATTATCATTTCAGCCTTGAAGCAAGTAATATCAATATTTATACAGGTCGTGTTAATGAGTTTTTAGCCACCTTTAATGTCACCTATGAATCCGACATCACCCATTCCATGGAACAAATTCTAGTCATTTGGTTTGTGATGCGTGATGCTCAAATTGAAGAATTTATCATCATTTCAGCCAGTGAGGTATTTAATTTTGATTAAAGCGATGGGTGAAAAATTACAAGTTCTACAAGAAAAGTGGGACGGCATAAAGGCTTATTTCCGAAATAATAAGACCCTTTTATACTTAATGCCGACTGCTTTTTTTATTGCTTCCATGGTCACTGTGTTTACTCATGGGGTGATTGTGAATAACAGAATTGGTTTTGAAGTGATACAGATTTATGAAACGCAACAATTCGGAGCTTATGAAGTAACGGTGACGAACATTAGCTTTAACCCCGACGAAGGGATTCATCGCATGGACGTTTTTTTTGATTCAAATTCACAAAATGCCGACTTGTTTAGTTATCAGTTAGAAGTAAACGCTGTGGCAATTGCTGACCCATCAGAACCATTAGACATAGAAATTGTGCGTGTTACTAGTCAATTTTTTGTGATTTATGTACGAGATTTACCCGATGGTTTTACAGCTATTAGAAAAGATATGACTTATTTTTCAGGAGATAACAGGTCGACTATAACGTCCATTCGGACAGAAGAAAGTCAAGCAACCATCAATGAGAGCTTAGAAATTAAGACCGACCGACTTGTCTTAATGGCTTATTCCCTTGTCAATGACATTAGAGTTCTCGACATTAGGATAGCAGAACTAGAAGCCGAAATATTGGAACTAGAGGAAGAAATTGCAACCAACCTAAACCACATTGACCAACTTGAGAGTGACATGACGTTTCAAGTTGGTGAACAATTAGCAACGAGCCAGTCACGAGTTCAAGCATTTTTAAATCAAAATGTGAACTTAGCAAGCGACATCGCAGAACTAGAGAATGAAATCGAAGAAACACAAAACCACATCGAATCCATCACCCAGACCATCAATGATTTATAAAAAAGGTGAAATTGCCAGTTGTAGTTGATGGTAGTCTGGTGGTAATTTTGCAGATTTTAATGGCAGTTAAGTCTGAAATAAATGGTAGCCAGTGGTAGTTTTACAACGTATGAGGGACTTATAAAAAAGAGCAAGAAACCCGATAGGCACAGCCTATCTCCCGCTTCCATTTGTGGAAGTGGGACTTGGTTTCCCTTATGCTCTAAATCTTCAAATTCTAACTAACGAAAGGATGAAGTGAATGAAAACAATCAGAGTATCAAATTTAAGAGATGAAGTTATTACTTTTCTTGACCGCAAGGCAAGTGAGTTATCGGACATTGCAGGAAGAAAAATAACACGCAACGAATACATTGCTTTGGTTTTAGAAAAACAACTCCGTGATGATTTAGCCCTTGATGATCGGCTTGACCTCATCAATGAAAAACTGGACTTATTGACCGAGGTTATCCATGATGATAAGGAAGTCACTAATCGGTTAATTGGTTTAATTGTTCACGGTGATGACGTAAATGAGGAAGTGACCCAATGAGTGAAAAAGACAAAGCACAGCGACATAATTTGTTCTTAAATGCTGAACATGAGGAAATCTTAAACAAGATTATTGACCTTAAAAATCTGGGGGAACTTAAAAGCACCAGTAAGGTAGTACGTTTCATTATGCTAGACTATTATGAAATGTTGACTACGACTGAAAAAACAAAAGCAAAAGACGTTAAGTTAAATGCCATGAGCAAAGATATTTCCATGATTCTAAATTTAATCTGTTCACTCATTGCCAACACACCATCGCTTAATGTTGGTGATAATCATGTCCGTAATGAGAATGTCTTGCTTTATTGGCAATCCCTTAAATACGTGGAAGCAATTATTAATGAAAGGCGAACGGGTCATGGGGGTCGCCCAGTTATGCCAGATGAATTTAAAGACATGGTGGAAACAAAGTCTAAATCCTTTGATCAGTCTTACTTAGAACAACTAGAAGGCGAGAAGCGGGATGAAGATTTTGATAAACTATTCGACCTTGAACCTTTTAAAATGGGTGACTAAATGAGAGCCGTTAAATCCCCCTATTTCATTTTAAAAGTAGATTTCAAAGTTAATGAGACGTTGCAGTATGAAGGCTTTATTGACTACATTACCAGAGAGGAAATAAAGGAAACCGATGCGAGAGTCAAAGCGAAAGACGGTCGTTATCAATTTGAAAATTCCAAGTTGAACATCAAGCAAGAGCGGTACTTTAAGTTTCTTGACTACATGAGCCGAAAAACCGCCCTTGAGAAAAAAGCAAAGCTATCACCTGATGAGGTTAAGAGTTTGGCACTGCTTGAAAAATATAAAAACAGTGACATCGAACAGGCTTTACAAGGAATGAAACACTCAAAATTTCAGACTGATTTAAAAGAAGAATTACAAACAGGAATGTTTGACTTTTATAGCGATGATTTAACTGGTGATGATGTTAAATTGTATAAGCAAAAATTTCAGAAAGCTCAAAAAAATGGTTCAGTCATGTACCGAGACATTGTTTCCTTTTCCACCGAGGCTTTAATACTTGCAGGAATTTATAACCCGTTTACGAACGAACTAAACCGAAAGCCTATCATTGAGGCATCAAGAAAAATGTTAAGGGAAATGTACAAGCGTGAGGGACTAACAATGACAGGTATTAGTGTTGGGGAAATTCATTACAATACTAAAAACTTCCACCTACATTTTGGTGCGACACGTTTCCTGATAAGTACATAGTACGAAGCAGGAGGATTGTCTTAAATTTAGACGATTACAACTGATTATTAAATAACTCAAATGAGAGCAGTCATGTTTGCTCAAAGGGGTTAGTCTGATACTCCTACATGCGCCTAGTTATAACAGTAGCTAGGGGTGTGAAGCTAGGTAAAGTCGGCTGAGAAGATACCCAAACAGATCAAGCTGTGGAAATGCGAACCAGAGGTGGTCGAGTATCTGATAGGTCGGGACACTATAAAATGTCTATGGTGAGAATGTGCAAAGAAGCACTGACGAACTTGCGAATGTACGGGTCTATAGTATGGGCTTATTGAAAAGTAAGCAACTGTAATAAGCAGTGATAATTACCGAAAAGTAAGATTCGAAGTTATGAAATTCGGGATATTCAACAATGAGAATATAAATTATCAGGCTCAGAGTAAGCACCTAAGGACATAAATGTAAAGTTAAAATAATCGGAACGTGGAAAGCGAAAGGCTACTTTTATTACATAAATGAAAACGACTGTTATCGGGTAGGTATCTATAACATTTACAATGGAGTAATCCGTAAATGGAAATGATTTAACTTTCGTGAGAGTAGGGTCACAGTACCGTTGAAACGAGTAATGATCGTGGAGGGATAGACCCAAGTCTTGATCTTTGAAAACTGAAATAAATTTGTTAAAGTTCATAAAATCAGGTAAGAGCGGTAGGACTTCAAATGAAGGAAGTGAATTAAGCTACCAATGAACGCAACATTAAGGCATAACGAATACTACAATATGCAAAGTACATTTGATGGACTATATGAAAGAAGTAAAGCTAACGCAATGAATGGCGTAAACCTTTACGACATCATCAGTTCCAGAGAAAATATATTGCTTGCATTCAGGAGTATTAAAACCAATACAGGTTCAAAAACTAGGGGAGCAGATGGTTTAACTATAGCTGATTACAAAATAATTGATGAAGATAAATTTATTGAGGGCATACAAAATTGCTTACTGAATTATCGACCTAGCATGATAAGGCGTGTCCTTATCCCCAAAGAAAACGGTAAGGAACGCCCATTAGGAATACCTACAATGCGTGATAGACTAGTACAGCAGATGTTCAAGCAAGTGCTTGAACCAATAGTGGAGGCAAAATTCCATAATCATAGTTATGGATTTCGTCCAAACAGGTCAACACACCACGCTATGGCAAGAAGTGTTAACCTAGTCAATAGAAAACTTCAACATGTAATCGATATAGATGTTCAAGGATTTTTCGATAATGTAAACCACAGGAAACTTATCGAACAACTATATAACATAGGAATTAAGGATAAACGAGTTTTAACTTTAATCAATCGTATGCTTAAAGCAGAGATTGAGAACGAAGGTATCCCAACTAAAGGAACTGTTCAAGGTGGAATAATTTCGCCACTTCTTGCGAATGTAGTCCTAAATGAATTAGACTGGTGGATATCCAATCAATGGGAGACTTTTGAAACCAGAAGAAAGTATGGCAATAAATCTAATGCCAATGCATCTCTAAAAAAATTTTCAAAGCTGAAACCTATGTACATAGTTCGTTATGCAGATGACTTTAAAATCTTCACTAACAATCATGTTAATGCAGAAAAAATTTATCATGCAACAAAAAGTTACTTGTGGGAAAATTTGCATTTAGAAATATCCCCTGAAAAATCATCAATAACAAATCTAAGGAAAAGAAGTTCTGAATTTCTTGGTTTTGAAATTAGAGGCATGAAGAAGAGAAACAAATATTTAGCTAAAACTAATATTATGAAGAAAAAGAAAGACAAGATACTTGCCAGAGGCAAAGAGCTTATTAAGGAAATACGAAAGAATCCAACACCTGAAAGCATTTATAAGATGAATTCATGGATATTGGGAATTCATAATTACAATAGAATAGCTACTCATGTTAGTATCGACTTCGGCGAAATAGACTACCTCTTGAACCGTGTAATGTATAATCGTTTTAAGGCTATTGGAAAACATTGTGTCCCCAAGTCTGAAAATAAAACATATAAGAAATTATATGGTGGAAGTAGACGGAAAACTTGGCAAATCAAAGATGCCCACTTATTTCCCATCTCATATATCAAAAATAAAATTCCTATAAACTTCTCACAGGAAATCTGTAACTACACACACATAGGACGGAATAAAATTTTCAGTAAACTGGGAAAGAGTATAGAAAGTCAAATACATCTATTGATGAATGCACAACCCCAAAATAAAAGCATTGAATATTGCGATAATCGAATATCAAGATACTCAATGCAAAATGGTAAGTGTGCAGTAACAGGACAATTTTTAATGGTTGAAGAAGTACATTGTCACCATGTAATTCCAATTAAAGATGGTGGTAAAGATACTTTCGACAATCTTATTATTATGCACCTTGATATGCACAAGGTTGTACATGCCACAGATGACGAAACGATAAGAAATCATTCCGTAAGATTAACCAATAAAGGTATCGACAAAATTAATAAGCTACGGAAAATCTTAGGACTGTTTGCCATCACAAAGGATTAGATTTAATCTAAATCATGATTATACGTTAAATTAATGAAGCCAACAAATTTAGAACAGTTAACAAAGAATAAGATGGAACGCCGTATGCAGGGAAACTTGCACGTACGGTGCGGGGCAGGGGAAAAGTCGGAGGCTAATTAATTATCCTCAATATTAGGATAATCAAAAGTCAAAGATTTACCTATTGCCAGTGGGTTGTATAGGGGTAGTTCATTCAGAACTACAACGAGCAACCCCAATCCACCGTGGAAGAAAAGAACACCCGACGAATGATTGAGTTTCAGGGAGAATTGCAAGCACGAGGAATGAGAAAGGAATCCACCTTGCAAGCCATGAAGTCGGTACTTGCCAATCACATTTTTGATCGCACCGATAAACTGGTGCAAATATCAGACTTGCGGAATACGATGCGACAAAGTGTTAAGCACGAATTCCATCATACAGCAAGTAAACAAGCGTTGGCTCTCATGTCAAGGTTGGCATATTTATTACCAGCTGATAAGAGACAATGGAACAGCAAAAACCTATCAGATCAAGCTCGTGGGATTATGCAAGAATTGATTAATGAGCTAATGAACAGCAACTCCGAATTTAACCGTTATAAAAGATTGGCACTTGAAGAAAACGAACACCGTGAAAAAATGTTTGGTGCGTTATCGGATAGTCAATCTTCTTTTTATGACGGACGAATGCACGGCATACCTGATGGGGTTTATTATCGACTTGGAAATTCAGTCCTTGAAGAAATGAGAAAAAGCAACAGTGCTAAAGATCAGAGCAAGGAAGTTGTCGCTAAGGTCAGTAAATATTCCAGCTACAAAAGGAAGGTAAATCTTGAACGTGCTTTTAATAATGGACAGTACCAATTAAAGAAAATAGAGCGTTCAGTTGATAGTGGTTTAGAGCAGTACAAAATTGAACAAGAACGTCACAAGCTAGAACGTGATATAGAGCGTGCTAGGTGGGAACAAAGTTTGTCGTAACAATTGTAGAACAACGACCGAATATAGATAAACTATCTCCACGCTGAAATTTAACCAACCTCATGCAATTTAATTGCCTTTGTGCTATTGACGAGCACAAAGGGGTGTGGTACAATATAATTACCCAAGTGCAAAGGAGTGACTGAAGTGAGTAATAAAATATTTGCTATTCAAATAAAAAACATTCGTCAGAATCAAAATATGACGATGGAGCAATTTGCTGAAATATTAGGTGTCACCAAAAGTAGTATAAATATGTGGGAAAATAAAGGTGTAGTTCCTAGAGAGGAGATATTGCGTAAGATTGCTACAGACTATAATATTTCATTAGATAGATTGTTAGGGGTAGAAAATGCAGATGGTGATCCTAAGCTAGAGTATTTGCAGCGTAACTTAAGAAAATTAGACGATCAGAAACTAAAGCGAGCTGAAAATATACTTAAAGCAGCATTCGATGATATTTTTGAAGATGAGGACGAAGAAGATGAGGACACCTAATAATCCAAATTGGGAGTTAGTTATGAAGAAAGCAAATGAATTTTTAATTAGTTCAGAGACGATTGATTCATTTCCTTTTTCTATCAATAAAGTCCTGAAAGAGTATTCAAATATTGTATGTCGTACTTTTGCTAAAGCTGCTCAAAAATATAACATTCCTATTGAGGAGTTTGGTAGCGACTCGGCAATAATTACGAGAAAGCTAGGGAGAACAATTATATTTTATAACTCTAACAAGCCTAAAGCACATATTCGATTTTCTATTTTGCACGAATTTGGTCATGAGATTCTTGAACATGAGTTGTCTGATAATGATGCGAAAGACTATGGAACAAAAGAGGTTGAAACTAATTTTTTTACTGCTCAAGTATTGATGCCTGAACAATTAATCAGGGAATTTCAAATTCGGGGTGTCTCTATTTCAGAATCTTTTTTGATGACAACATTTGGAGTTTCAAGAGAAGCAGCTAGAAAAAGGCGTAGCACTTTAAGCAAAATCAACTGGGATTGGAGAAGTTCTCAAGAGAATGGTTCGAATGATGAAGCTATTCTCAAAAAGTATGCTCCATTTCTTGATTCAGTTAAGCCAAGATCTTTTGATAGTTTGGACTATATGGAAAATGAATATGAATTAGAAAATGAGCGCAATAATTGGCGCTGAAGGAGGAACAAAATTGAAAAAAGCATTAGTAATTGGAATAGATGAATATCTATCATCGCCATTAAATGGCTGTGTTAATGATGCAAATGCTGTAGCAGAATTACTAAAAACAAATGGGGATGGCTCACCAAATTTCGATGTTAAGCAAGTGGTAAATGTCGCTACCAAAAATGAATTATTGGGCTTGTTGGAAGAATTGTTTTCAGACAATGCAGATGTTTCATTATTATATTTTGCTGGACATGGGAGTGATGGAGGAGGAGGGTACTTAGTAACACCTGATCATAACGGCAGAGACCTAGGTGTTTCAATGCAAGATGTATTACGATTTGCCAATAATTCTAAATGCAAAAATAAAGTTATTATTTTAGATTGTTGCTTTTCTGGCAAGATAGGTGAATCTGTCATTACACAAAGTTCTGAATCTGTTTTAGGAGAAGGGCTAACTATTATGACTGCTAGTTCTAGAAATGAAGCTTCGATGGAGAGTAATGGGCAGGGTGTGTTTACAAATCTGCTTTTACAAGCATTACGAGGAGGATCAGCAGACGTTACAGGAAGAATTACACCAGCCAGTATTTATGCGTTTATAGACCAATCACTTGGGGCGTGGGAACAAAGACCATTGTTTAAAACAAATATTTCTCAATTCTTTGCTATTAGAGAGATTGAGCCAAGAGTTTCCAAGAGTGTTTTACGAAAACTGGGACGATATTTCCAATCACCAAGTGATGAATTTAGATTAAACCCCTCTTTTGAATTTACCAACAACCCAGAATATGAGCATGAAATGATAGAGCCTTATTCTATTGAGGAAAATGTGAATAAATTCAAAGAACTTCAAATGTTTGCTAGTATTGGTTTGATAGAGCCTGTTGATGAAGAACATATGTATTTTGCAGCTATGCGGAATAAGTCTTGTAAGCTGACTGCGCTAGGTCTTCATTATTGGACTTTATCTAAGGATAAAAGATTTTAATTTAAAATGGAGGACTATTTATATGAGTAAAAAAAATACTTTTATTGCACATCGCTGGGATGGATCTGGTGATTACGATAAGATCGCAAAAACTGTTGAACGAGCAGGATTGAAGCCATCAGATAGATCAATATCTAAGGATAAGCCTTTAGAATCTAAAGGAAATTATTTGATGCGTGATGTTCACAATAAGATTGATAGCTCTAGTGTTGTGTTTGTACCCGCACGCCCAAGCTCAACAAAAGAAGGTTCGGTAGCTAGAAAAGAAGTAGACTATGCTTTAAAGCAAGGAAAGAAAGTAATTGCAATCAATACTGGTTCAACAAAACAAACGTCTGCTTATTTGAAAGATATGGGCATCCCGATTGTTGCGAACAGAAAAGACAGTATTGCAAATGCAGTGAAAAATGGGAAGTAGCTCTTTAAGGGCTGTGCGATGATTTGTAACTGTCGAATGATTAAGTTAAACATTTTAATAAGGGTGATTTGAATGAGTATGAGGGAATTTGCGCACAAAGGAATAAAGCCAATAAGAGTTTTTTCAGTGATTTTTATTGGTCTATTATTTTTGGCATCATCATGGTATATTCTTTTATCTATTTTTCCATTTTCTTGGCATGGTTCTTACATGAAAAAAAATGGCAAGACATTTACGAAAGAAAAGAGAGAAAAGCAAATAAATCACAGAAAATATTTAATGAAATGCTTGATGCGTTTATTTCAGTATTCATTTATAATTTTATCAGGATATATCTTAATGTTTTTGGGACTTGTTTTAATCTCAAGTCAAGCATTTACTTTTACAGACATTTTCCATTTTTCCAATTTTTTAAGAGCAATAGAAAGTATAGGTAGCAGATGGTCATATCTATACTTAACATCATTTATGGTGTTATACCCTTTACTATTGTGGCATGTAGTGTACTTTGCTACTGATGAAACTAAAGATGGGAAAGTGAGTTGGGTATCAGGTGCTATTGGTAATATAGTAAATCCCAATGATGTGAAAAGAATAATGAACGCACTTTATTTGCTAATATTAATTATATATAGCATTTCTCAATTATACGGAGATTATTCGCCGAGAATGAGCGTTATTTATATTTCTTTTCTTACATATTTGGGGGTTGAAAAAGTCTTTCCAATATTTGATAAACTCGAAAGTATGATAGAGAGACATAAAAAAAATAATGTAGATGATGTAAGTTTTTATCAAGAAATGAAAAAAATAGAGCTACATCAATATGATGATTACGTAGATACTGGGGTTTGGAGTAATTCACGCTTGAGTAAATTTTTGAAATATGGGAAATAGTTAAACAATTAAATAGCAAGCAGAGGGACTTAGCGATGAAAAAACGCTAGGTCTTTTTTGCTGAAACGGAGGGAGCGGATGGATAGAAACTATGATTCAAATTTACAAAAAGAGATTAATGAAAAAATCTTAAACGACTTAAATCAAGTTGACGATGTTGTAGAGGTTTTTGAATTTATGAGCAAGTTTCAACACCTGTCAGCGATCAACTGGAAATGGGTTCGTTCTCAAAATGAAAAGACAGAGCTATTGCTTACAGAGGAGACAATCAAAAACAATGGCTTTGAACTTAATAAAAACCCAACGGCAACGATTATTTTTGTTCCAGATAAAAAGTTAGGTAGACGAAAATTTAACAGAGAACCACGCTATGACATCAGCCAAACCAATGCTAAAATATCAGACTTCTCTAATCGGGTACATGATTATAAAACAGATGAGCAGCGGGAAATTTTATCACATACATTAAATATTGCTTATGATCATCTACAAGCTCATTTCAACGAGCAAGCAAGCCAAGTTTTTGCAACTCGTGATAACTTAACAGATGAACTGAAAAGCATACATTCCCAACTCATGAGCCATGTTGTGAGTAGATATTTCGGAATGGATACGACAGCAGATATTAAACCCGCTATTGAAACTTGGCTTAACATGAACCAAAATGATGCAGCTAAAATCAAAGTTATTGATGCTGTTCATTGGGAATCGAAAAATCTGATTGCCGATATTGAAGAACAATTAGAACCCATACGAGCAACCATGCAGAGTTACGACCAATATAAAAAAGATACTGAAAAATCAGCAATGGATATAAAAATCGAGCAACCCATGTTTACTAAAAATTTAAGGGAGAATGATGTAAAACGTGAGCAACCTTTCTCGTTTGACAAACTAAAAAAAGACTTGGGCTTGGATGACTTAGAAAAAGTACCGACGGCTTTGGTAGATTACGAATATAAAGAATCACAAGGTGCTTATAGCTTTATTAATTTTTTAGATGCAGTTGAAAATCAGCACCCCGATTTAATCAAATCCCAACGTGTAACAGCGAGAGGATTTGGTAATGATGGCTTCATGTACGACACGGTGACCAATGCCAGCTATTCTCTTGATGATTTACAGATTGAATTTGTTGGTGCAGACAACGTACTTAGAGTTCATAGCAACGGGAAAGAAAAAGAGTATGGCTTACTCAATGGTTCATCTCTTAAAGAATTTGATGAATTTAAAAAGAAGATTTTAAATGCCATTGATACATTAAAACCGAAAGAGCCTATGAAGAATTTCGATGAGTGGTCTCATGCAGTGGAAACAGCTAGTAATGTCAATCTATTAGAATTTGCCCAAGCAAACGGTTATACCTTCAAAAAGATAAGTCAAGATCGCTACAATGGGATCGAACATCAATCCTTAGCCATCAATCCAAGCATTAACAAATTTTACTACTTCTCGGGTGACTTTGGTGGCGATACGATTAAGTTTGCTCGGGAGATGATGGGGATTTCTGGTTTCAAAGAAGCTGTTAATTATATTAATAGTGGCAACTATGGTAGCTTTGATAAAGAAGCTGTCCAACATCTTGATGTTGAAAAAGAACCTTACGTTTATGATCAAAGAGGGGAAAGTGAAGATTTCTCAAAAGCACATCATTACTTAACCCATGAGCGAAAGATTGACCCCAAAATCGTGGACTATTTTTTGAAAAATGAGTTGATCAGACAAGACACAAAAGGGAACATTATTTTTCCCTATACGCAAAATGGTGAAATTGTTGGAGGAAGTTTACAAGGGACATACATCAAAAAAGATGGTTCAACCTTTAAGCATATCCAACCTAATTCTAATGGTGAAATAGGCTTTAATTATTTGAATGGATCGCCTAAGAATTTGAAGTTCTTTGAAGCACCCATTGATATGTTGAGTTATATGAGTATCCATCGAGGCAATCCCGAGAAAATGCAAGATACATGGTTTGTTGCCATGGGTGGATTAAAACAAGTCGCCGTTCAACATTATTTTAGAGAATCACAAGGACATTTTGCAAAAGTTGCGGTAAACGAGTTGCTTCAATCAAAAAATGCTGATACAGCAACAGCAAATGCAACATTTAAAGAAAAAGGTGTGACCCCAGAAAGCATTGTGGAGGTACTAGAAAAGGCAGGGTTAAGTTCTGATCATTTCAAGACGGTTCAAGAACATGTTGCTACCAATTTCCAAAGTGTTTCAGTCTGCGTAGATAACGGTGAAAAAGGACATCTCTTTGAGCAGAAAATACACAAGGCTTGTGAGATGTTTCCCCACCTTGAATACGAGAATGAGATTCCAGACATTCCAAATGACAAAGCACAAGAGGGGGTTGATGAATGGGATTGGAACGATGAGCGGAAATATCAAGTTGAGCAGAAAGAAAGGCAAGTTGAAGTAGAAATTTCACAGGGTGACTATATACCAGCTGAACTGGTTAGTCCTGAACAGATTAGCGGGCAGTCTCATACCCAAACAGGAATGGAGCTGTGAGCATGAAAAATCAAATTAAATATATGACCATTGGCTTCTTTCTTCTGATGGTGTTTTCGGTATTTTCAAGCATGGTGGAGAGCATATTTTTTGCTGATCGAATGCAAGCTTATCAGTTGCAATTGAGCCAAAGGTTTGAAGCTAATTTGTGGCTACTAATTGTTTCGCTTGTCATTGCACCTGTTTTTGAAGAATGGTTGTTTAGAAAGGTCATCTTATCAAAATTAGAAAAGAAATTAACCTTTGAAATGAGCAATATCATTTCTGCGTTGCTATTTGCAGTGGCTCATCTGGAATGGTTTATTTTGCCTTACTTTTTAAATGGTCTAGTCTATGGTTGGGTTATGAAAAAAAATGACAACCTGTATTCGGCTATCATTTTACATGGCGTATATAATCTAGTTGTTGTTTTAACTTTTATGAATATTTAGTTTTTAAAATCAACCCAAACCTTGATATTTCACAAAATTTAGGGTATAATAAAGTTAGTAAAATTTTACGAAAGGTTGTGTTTGAGATGACAATTATGCCTGTGTCTGATTTAAGGAACTATAACAAAGTGCTTGATCATGTTTCATATGGAAATGAAGTCGCTTTAACTAAAAATGGAAAAGCTCAGTATGCCATTGTTGAAATGGAAGAACTCGAACGTCTACGTGCAGAGCGTTGGCTAATGACAGAGCTGCGAAAATCTGAAATGGACATTGCAGCTGGTCGAACGACATCACTTGCAGATGTCCGAAAGGAATTTGGGCTATGATTGTAGAGTTAACCGATGCCAGTAAACTCGATCTTAGAATTATCCAAGAAAACCTAGACGATTTTAACGGAAGTGGTACAAAATTTGTTGATGAGATAACAAAGGACATGGAAAAATTAGAAGATAATCCTGAGATAGGTACTTCATTACAAACTAAAACAGATGTCATCACTGATTTTCGCTATATGGTTTTTCCATTTACAAAAAAGCAAGTTTATATCACCATTTATCGGATTGATGAAAAAGCAAAGGTTGTTTATATCAACCGTGTGTTTGATAGCAGAACAAACTATTTGAATGTCCTTTTTGGTCGTTAATATTAGGTTTAGATCAAGTTTAAAATGGCTTGGTCTTTTCTTTTTGCTCAAAATCACGTCCAACTGGATCATGAAAAAGTGTGACTATACGATGGTGCAAATTAATTAAATTTAGAAAGCAAGAATGGAGTGTGTTTTAATGAAAAAATTAGAGTTTAACATAGATGAATTTATTGATAAGGATTTTTTGGAGCCTAGTAGAGAAGATTTCTTAGGGTACGAGCGTGATAAATGCGACATCTATCATTTGTATCAATCTGAATCTGACCCACAGAAAAGAATTGAGGAATTGAAATGGATGCTCGAAGTAAATGAGTATGGTGCAAGTTTTTTTAATGACCCTAAAGCGGGCATTTTTGTAGATAAAGACTCAACACATTACACGATGAAACTATGGGACACTTTCAATAGCCACGGTGAGAGGGAGACCCTTGCACAATTTACATGGGAGGAGTTTGAGGAACGAATCGGAGAGCGTATTAGAAATGGTGAATATTTGAATGAGGAAGAACTTTTAAGGTATCAAGAAACTTACCCTGATGCGGTGATCATAGCTAATGTTGAGAATGAATGGATTCCAGTGGAAGATATTGAAAAAGACCCCGATCAATATGCTGAAATTCTTGACAAGGTAAATCGAAATAACGATCAAGAAGTTGATTTAGAGTAGGCTATTTTCTGTTTGCTCAAAATCACGCCCAACTAGGTAGTCTAGCGAGCAATTAAATAAGTTAGCAAGTTTAATGAGATTGATTAAGTCAGGTCGTGTTTCACCTGTTAAATATTGGTTGATGGCTCTTTTGGAAACATCAATCTTTTTACTGATTTCTGTTGAGCTTAGATTTTGCTCTTTTTTAAGTTGGGTAAGTCGCTCTTTAAGTTTGATTTCTTCGTTCATAACAGTTAATCCTTTCAAAGTCATTTCTGTCTATTATACCAAAAATGTCAACAATCTTTCAATTACCACTTGAGAAAAAAAGTATTTTGATCTATAATAGAAGTGGGAAGCATTACTTCCCACTTTATGAATACTACTTTTCGAGAGGACGTGAAAAAATAAAAAGTAAGTAGGTGATAAATTGATCCCTAAAAATAAAAAGCAATTGGCAGTTATGTTGTATAATCAAACTGTCGGAGAATTACAAAATGATCCTGATATGTGGTTGGAGTTCTTAAAGTTTTCCGCCAAGATTCATAAATACGCATTTCGAGATCAAGTGCTGCTATTTGCACATAATCCTAGTATGGAGTTAGTCGCAGACTTTGATCAATGGAATAATATCTACGGAAGAAGAATAAAAAGCCGTGAGAAATCAATCTCAATCTTTGATCCTAAAAACAATCGAATAAAAGGTGTTTTTGATGTCTCACAAACATGGGGAAATGACTTCAAAGTCTTTGATTGGGATCTCGGAAAACAGGACAAAGAGAACCTATTGGAGCATTGGCATGAAGTAGCTAAAGACATTCCTAATTTTGATACATTCGCATCGCTTGATTTCAAGTTACAACTCGTCATAGATCGTGTATTAAATGCTAAAGTGTCGGATACTCGAATATTAAACTGTGCCGAATATGTGATGATGGAACGCATGGGGATGCAAGTTACTTCTGTAGATGAAGAAATGGTTCGGACTGCCTTAACAGGCAATAACTTTGATGAATTGATGACATCTATTCATCAACCTGCTAAAGAAGTTTTATTAGAAATCGAGCAGACATTAGAAAAAAATTATGGAAAGGAGCGTGTATCGTATAATGAAAGAATTACGACAAGCATTACAGAACCAACCTTACCTAGAAAGCCCGACTGGGCAGCTGTTTCCAGCAGAAGGCATTCTGTACAATCGCCAACAGGAGGAGCTGGAGGAAGTCTCGAACCCACTAGGAGTGATCGGTCGAATGTTCCAGACGAAACTGGAGGAGGAGAATCCCGAAATAGCGGAACAACAGAAGTTCGAGGGGAGGTTTTACCTCGAAGCGAAGCAAAAAGAAACCGTGGTACTAGAGAAAATCGACAGTCTCTACGAGAAGTTACTGGAACAGACACCAGCACCCGAGACGGGGATAGAGCGAATTCAGCACTTCCAGATGCTTCACCAACAAGCCAAGGAGACAATTCTAGCGGAATACAAATAGATAACGAAAAGGAATCAGTTGCAGAAAATGTAGCTGATTTTTCTTTTGGCTCAAATTCTGAAACGAGACAACAATTATCATTATTCGGTGAGCCAAAGGCAGTTGAAACTATCAATCCTGTCTCACAATCCGAAATCGAGCCAGTCACAAATGAAAATTACTACACACAAGAAATCATTGATGATGAACTTGTACGTGGGAGTGGTACTGAAGGGGGAAAGGGGCGTATTTACTATCTCTTTCTTCATGAGAATGACAAGAAAAAACGAATTAAATTTTTAAAGGAAGAATACGGATGGTATAGTCATAGTAGTAGCTCTAGTCTGGAGCATTCTGTTTCGTACAGTGGTAAAGGATTGCAATTGTACCGCTATGAAATTGATGAGCTTAATATCTCATGGAGCAAAGTTGAAAAACGGATTGGTGAACTTGTTGCAACTAACCAATATATGAGTGCAGATGACTTGCAGAAATTTCAGGTGCTTTATGCTGATGCGGTAGGAGTCAGCCCCCGTTATGAACCTTTCATGTCTCACGAGGATATACTTTTAAATGGTGAGAGGATTTTGGTCACGAATGGACTTCAAGAAAACTCCTTGAATATTGATGATTTGAACCCACGTTTTGGAAATAATTTTACTCGTTCCGATTATGAAGCAATTGAGAAATTGAAATCAGCTCTCCATGCAGATGAACAGCTTCTACAAAGTTTCAAAGTTAATACCGAGGAAAATTTTAGATTTACTTTTGCAGATCGCCTTGTGGAAATGATCGTCGAGCAATTTGAAAGTAATACAGAATTTCTTGCAAAGGTATTAGAGGACAAACCGTTTCAAGAATTTCTTACCAATGAAATCATTGATGAAATGAACTCAAATGCAGACGCTCAAGAAACAATCACTGATGCTGAACAAGATGAAGAACCCTTAAATATTGATCCTTCTGAAATCATTGAAATCGAAGATGATACACCTCTATCACTCTTTGATTTTGATGAAGATAACATCACCACAGTCATTCATGAATTAGTTGAAATTGAGGACACGCCTATTCTTGAAGCTCAAGTTGAAACTACCCCTGTTATTGAAGTAGAAAGTGAAGATGATTTTCCAGTGGAAGTCATTGAAATAATTGATACCATTGAAGTGAATGAAGTAGAGCCTATTTCTAACTTTAAATTTCCCGAGGGTGATTTTTATGCTACCACAAAAAGAGCAAAATTCCGAAACAACATAGATGCTATTTTGTTGTTAAAAAAATTAGAAAGTACAGGTCGAGCGATTGATGAAAGTGATCACTCTACCCTAGCTCATTACGTGGGTTGGGGTGGCTTGTCTGAAGCCTTTGATTCAAAAAATCAAGAGTGGAAAAATGAGTATGAAGAACTTCAAGAGCTGCTAACACCTGATGAATACAAAGCAGCTCTTGATTCTGTTCTAACTGCCTACTATACTGACCCACGACTGGTAGCGGAAATTTATCATGCAACTGAGCAGTTCGGTATCAAACCAAAGACCATTTTAGATCCTGCCATGGGTACGGGAAATTTCTTTTCAAGGCTTCCTGAACATCTGGAGGATGCTAAGTTATATGGGGTTGAACTAGATTCGATTACAGGAAGGATTGCACAAAAACTTTATCCTGATGCAACCGTTGCAGTTAAAGGTTATGAAGCTATGCCATTTCAAGATAATACATTTGATCTGGTGGTTGGTAACATTCCGTTCGGAGATGTTGCGATTAATGATGATCGTTATGGCAAGCAGAAGTTTCTGATCCATGACTATTTTATTGCTAAAAGTATTGATGTGGTTAAACCTGATGGCATGGTTGCCTTTGTTACTTCAAAAGGAACACTTGATAAAAAAGACGATCAAATTCGTCGCTACCTTGCAGAACGAGCAGACCTTGTCTGCGCTGTTAGACTACCAAGCAATGCCTTTACTGCCATTGCTGGAACGTCGGTCACATCAGATGTGTTATTTTTTCAGAAAAGAGCTGAGTTGCGTGATTTGACAGCTGATATGCCAAGTTGGGTTCAGACCCAGCCTTTTCAAAACAGCCAAACAACCATTAACCAATACTTCCTTGACAATCCCGATCACGTTTTAGGTGAGTTAGCCTTTTCGAGTATTTACGGACCCCAATCAGCTTTAGTCTGTAAGCCAAGGGAAAATCAAGACCTCTACAAAGATTTTCGACAAGCATTGATTGGTGAAGCCCCTGATGATTTGGATGCACTTTTTAAAGAGCTACAAGCAGCTGATGACCTTGAGGAAATTATGCCAGAAGGGACAAGAAATAACACGTATTTTGTTCATCAGGATAAGCTCTACTATAAGACGGTTCGTGGTGTAGAAGAAATGACCTTGCCCCAGAAAACAACTCAACGTTTAAAAGCCATGTGTACGGTTAAACACCATTTAATGGAGGTCATTAACACCCAGCTTGAAGTAGATTACGATACAAATGCTTTTCAAAAATCACTTATAGAGTTGAATCATAGCTACGATGATTTTGTCAAAAAGCATGGTTATTTTAATGACAAGACGAATCGAACCACCTTTGCCACCGATGACCAACTTCCGTTGTTGCTCTCCATTGAAAAGAAGTCAAAGGAAGATAAATCCATCAGTAAAGGAGATATTTTCTTTAAGCCCACCATTCGACCTATCGAAAACATTACGCATGTTGAAACAGCCCACGATGCTTTGATTGTATCATTAAGTAAGAAGCTAAAAGTTGATTTAGACTTTATGACAACTGTTTCTGATTTTTCAAAAGATGAGTTGATTAAGGAATTGGATGGTATGATTTTTCAAGATCCCACTTCCTTTGAAGATGCCTATAGTGGTTGGCTACACCGAGATGAATATTTGTCTGGTGACGTTAAAGAGAAATTAGTTGAAGCTATCGAAGCTGATGCAAATAATCCTAAGATAGACTTTTCAAAAAACATCAATGCCCTTGAAGGTGTCATGCCTGAACCTTTAAAAGCAAGTGAGATTGAATTTCAATTAGGGAGTACGTGGATTCCTATGTCTGTTTATCAGGACTTTATGCACGAAACCTTTGAAACTGCCTTTTACAATAAAAAAACCATTACCATTGAACATTGTAAATATGCCAACAGGTGGCACATTAATTCAAAAAATAATGAGAGTGGCAATATTAAGGTCAGTAGCACCTATGGGACGGGAAGAATTAACGCATATGAAATATTAGAAAAAACCTTGAATTTAGGGCAAATCAATATCAAGGATAAAATCAAGGATCCTGATGGCAGTGAAACATGGGTGTTAAATGTTGAACAAACAATGATTGCCCGAGCCAAACAAGATCAGATTAAACAAAGATTTTCTACTTGGTTATTTGAAGAACCTAAACGAGCTAGTTTTTTAATTGACATTTACAATGAACGTTTCAATCGCTTTGTACCTAGAAATTACGATGGCTCTCATTTAGAATTTCCCAATTTAAGCACCTCTTGGAAACTTCGCTCTCATCAAGAAAATGTAGCTGCCAGAATTCTTTACAACCGTTCAGCTCTTATGGCACACGAGGTAGGAGCGGGTAAGACAGCTTCCATGATTGTAGCGGGAATGTCATTGAAACAGCTAGGAGCGATTCATAAGCCTTTGTATGTTGTTCCCTCACATCTTACAGAACAATTTGCCAGTGAGTTTTTATCCATGTACCCAACCGCCAACGTCTTAATGACGACAAAGCGAGATTTTGAAAAGAAAAATCGCCATCAGTTTGTGTCCAAAATTGCCACCAACGATTATGATGCGGTCATCATCGGTCATAGTCAGTTTGAAAAAATTCCTCTTAGTCCAGAGCGAGAAGAACAGTTTTTACAAAGCCAGTTAGATGAAATCATAGATTCTCTTGAAAATACCACTGCTGATGAAAAGTCGTGGTCGGTTAAAAGCATGGTCAGGTTTAAATTGAAATTAGAAGATAAGTTATCTGATTTAAGAAACCAAGAACGAAAAGACAATGTGATTAACTTTGAACAATTAGGCGTTGACTTCATGTTTGTTGACGAAGCTCATGTCTACAAAAATCTACTCACTGTGACAAAACTGGAGAATGTGGCAGGGATCAGTAATTCCAGCAGTCAACGAGCCATGGATATGTTTATGAAATGCCGTTATGTTCAGGAGGCGAACAATGGCGGTGGCGTTGTTTTTGCTACGGGAACACCTATCAGTAATTCCATGTCTGAACTTTATATCATGATGCGATTCTTACAAAATGATGTTTTAAAATCAATGGGGTTAGCTAGTTTTGACGATTGGGCATCAACCTTTGGTGAGATTACCTCCAGCTTAGAAATGACCCCAGAGGGACGAGGCTATCGCATACGCAATAGATTTGCTAAGTTCCACAACTTACCCGAGCTTATGAGTATGTTTCAGCTAGTAGCAGACATTCAAACCCACGATATGCTTAATTTACCAACACCTGATTTACATGGTGGTAAGGCACAAATTGTTATTAGTGAGCCAAGTCCTTATCAACAAGATATGATGGCTGATCTTGCAGACCGAGCAGAGCATATTAGAACAGGAAACGTTGACCCAAGTGTCGATAATATGCTTAAAATAACCCATGAAGCAAAATTGATGGCAATTGATCCTCGACTGCTTAACCCTATTGCACCAGTTGATGAGGGGTCTAAACTCTTTCAATGTGCCAATAATGTGTACAAGATATGGGAAGATACAGCTGAACACAAACTAACCCAAATTATTTTTAGCGATAGTGGTACACCTAAGAAAGACCAGTTTAATGTCTACCATGAAATTAAAGATCAGCTCATGAAAAAAGGAATTCCCGAAGCTGAAATAGCCTTTATTCACGATGCCAAGACGGATACCCAAAGAGAACAACTGTTTGATAAAGTACGGTCAGGAGAAGTGAGGGTTATTCTCGGGAGTACAGGTAAAATCGGGACGGGAACGAATATCCAAGATAAGCTCATTGCAGGGCATCACGTAGATTGCCCTTGGCGACCTGCCGATCTTGTCCAGCGAGATGGGCGAGTGGTTCGTCAAGGCAATGAAAACGATGTGGTCTTTATGTTCCGTTATGTCACCAAAGGCACGTTTGATTCGTACCTTTGGCAGATTCAAGAGCAGAAGCTGAAATACATTAGCCAAGTCATGACAGGGAAAAGCATTTCACGTTCATGTAGCGATTTAGATGAAACAGTGTTAAGTGCAGCCGAGGTTAAAGCCATCGCAACGAGTAATCCTTTGTTAGCTGAAAAAATGAACTTGGATAATGAAGTAGCAAGATTACAGCTTGTTAAAAATAGTTGGGCAAATGAGCGGATTAGTTTACAGGAGAAAATCCAAACCCAGTACCCGAACAACATTATCAAATTAGAAAAAGACATTGAAACTCGTAAAACTGAAATAGCTACTTTGAATACAGTACCCGTTTTAAACGATGAAAAAGGGAAAGGTATTTTCTCTATTAAGCTGAATGGACAGACCTATGACAGTCGAACAGAAGCATTTGAAACAATGACAGACTTGGTAAGTTCTAAGCGACTACCTAGAAATAAACGAGTTGCTATTGGTGAATATCGTGGTTTAACCCTCTCAGCCGAAGTTGATAATTTAATCGAAACAAGGATTTATATTAATGGTCGTTACGGAACTGATTTTACTGCTTTGTCAGGGGTTGGAAATCTCACAAGATTGCAAAACAAAGTGAATGACTTGCCAAAAGATTTGGAGCAAAAAAAGCTAGAGTTGGCGGACAGTCAAAAGAACTTGGAAATGGCAAAACTTGAAATTACCAAGCCTTTTGAACAGGAAGCAAAGTTATCGGAATTATTGAATAAGCAGTCAGAAATCAACCGTAAAATCGAGTTTGGTGTGACTGATGATAAGCCTACCACTGAAACGAATGATGGTGTTAATGAGGAATTTGCCACAGGAGAAAATGAATTTATTTCTTCTAATGATAGTGGTTATGTAGAGGTTGAGGAAGATCAGTTTATTCCCGACCATCTTGCCGAGTTAGAAGATATACCAGCAAAGGAAATGAATAGGCAAGCCTACCAAGAATTAGCTTAAATATTTAAGAAAAGGAGAGCAAAATCAATGAACTATTTAACAGATGAACAACGCCAATTTGATGATTTGATTAAGCAAATCAACGAAGATGCTGTTTATTTTAAGAAACCAGAAACAACGTTTAAACGGGTGTTAGAATTTAATAATCGTTCCGATAGTGCGATTTTAATGAACACCGACAATCGAATCATTACCTTTGGCAATACGAATCAAGGTTTCACCATTCTTGGTGCTGACTATGTGATTGATCGTCAAGAATTTAATGAATACCTTGAAATGTTTAATCAATTTTATCAAAAAGAAAAAGCAGCGGCAGAGAAGTTTATTAACTATCTTGATTCTTTGGAATTACCCGTAGCACCTGAAATCTTACCACCTGAGCCAGAAGAATTTTTGGAAGTGAAGATAGAGATTGAGCCTTACAGTCAAGCATGGTTGCAAGATCCTGAAAATGCCAATTGGGAGTTACATTGGAATAATGGCTTTGAACCCAACCACACCCAATATATAAGCCAAGACTTGTACCACACCCATCAGGGAGAATTTATTTCACATGAATACCGAGCCATTGATGGTCATGAAATCTTGCAACGCAATCTATCTATTGAGATGGTAAAGTCATTTGTATTTGATCGAGTGGCTGACCCTGAAAATGCACTTATCCAAATGGGCATTGAAGTTGATCAAGCATCTTTATCGCAAGAGTTACCAGAGCCAGTTTTACCACAGGAGCAATTGCTTCATAAAATTGAACAGGAATATGAGAGCTTTAAGGATGGCATGAAACAGCATTCTAAAGAGGAAATGATGAACCCAGAAAATACCTATGAAATCATGGTAAAGACTGAAATTGTTCACCATATGCAAGGCGGTTATATTAGCGATGAATTAGTAGATTCCCTACTTGAAAGTGAAAATCTACTTGATGACATTTACCAAGTCTATACAGAAAATGATTCCAATCAATTTTTTGACCCGATTCAAGCAGCGGTTAGCAATTACATGAGCCAGCGTTTAAATGAAGAACCTGTTATAGCTTCGGAAGTTCCTGAACGAGACGGTCGGATGGATAGAGCGACACCTGAATCTCCAAACAGCTATACTTACAACATTGCGGATAAAATAGAACTGGAGGGGCATGAGCTTGAAGAAGCTAAGAAACGTTCATTCATTGATGATGTGATAGGTGTCAATGAACAGGAAGTTGTCACTGAAAATACCCGCCATGAGGAAATTGATTTAGGTGGGGAGTATGTAGAAGTACAAGAAGAAAGCGATGGTTATTTACCTGTTGATGAACTGGATGCCGATGGTGTTGGAAATATGAAAAAGCATAAAGCACGAACCAATCTCAAGGACTTTGGATATAAAGGGTTAGAATAGTGGAGGTTTTATAATGACAAGGTGAGACAACAAACCCTCTAGCCGATTATCATTGTGATAACTGGCTAGAGGGTCATTTTTATTTTAAATCAATTAATTTTGATCGGACAAAGGGATTTATGTGCTTACAATTCACCATGCTCAGGATAAAGTTTTGATATAAATTTTACTCTCAAAATTTTTTCAGCGTGTTCATCGTAAGCAACACGGTTTATGATTGAAAAATCATTTGGATCATTATCTTTGTTTGAAATTAAGAAAGCTCCATAGCTTTCTCTAGTCATAAAATTACAATGAACAGCAACAGCGTTCATTCCCCGAATGGCTAAGTTAAAAATCAAAAACGGTATTATTTGACCACTTAATTCTTCACAGTTATATCTATAGTCAGAAGGGCTATAATCATCTGCCTTTCTTGCTTCGTTCCAATGACCTATTGCCATTCGACCAGTACCTGAACAATGTTCAAAAATAGTTCCTTTCGATATAATTGGGTAATTTTCTACATCTAGCAATTGTGACATCAAACTAGTGATATGAGGGGGTGTGAAAACTTGCCCTTGATCCTTTTTGTCGGCGAGGGTTTCTTGGTAGTAATCCCCAAGCCAATCAATATCAAGTCTATGATCAAATA
>Ga0123355_10002662_pt1 | contig 25349 bp, 21 predicted proteins | sample TergutEmb28metaG_3_FD_89872 | JGI IMG/M metagenome (GOLD analysis project Ga0123355, IMG submission 89872) | Embiratermes neotenicus P1 segment gut microbial communities from Petit-Saut dam, French Guiana - Emb289 P1 | ecosystem: Host-associated > Arthropoda: Insects > Digestive system > Gut ...
CCCAATAATCGCTTTGGTACGCAATCAGCCATTTACTGGGATGATGCCTATCTGGGCACACAGGCAGGAGCAACGACGCGCGGAACCTATACACTGAAAATTATTGACCCTATTCTGTTTGTAAAGAATTTTGTACCTGCAAAGTTCTTGCAGCCAAATGCACCACTCTTTGATCTTGCAGATAAAGATAATGATGCAGCAACACAGCTCTTCTCAGAAGTAGTGGGATCACTTGCAGCTGCGTTCTCTAGCTATACTAACGATCCCAACAAGGAAAATCGCATTAGTCGCATTCAAAGCGACAAGGTTGGGTTTGCACACTCTCTTTCTGGTGCAGTTGAAGAAGCATTCCAGTGGCGCAGCGGTCGTGGTCTAGAGATTGAAAGAGTGGCCATTAAGGCCATAGAGTACGATGCACCTACAAAGGCACTGCTCGCCGATGTTCAAAAGGCAGATGCCTTGTCTGGTTCACGCGGCGATTCCTTCATGCAGCAATCGGTTGCACGTGGAATGGAAGCAGCAGGCGAAAATCCCTCTGGCATGGGCGGTGCTGGTATGGCCTTTATGGGCATGGGTATGGGTGCTGCTGGCAATGTCATGGGTGGCATGCAGCAAGGAGCGGCAGGCGGAACACCGCAAACACAAAAGATTCAAGGACAACCTCCTGCAGCACAATTCTGTCCACAGACAGGGCAACCGCTCAATCAGGCAGCAGCGCAACCTGCTGCTCAGTTTTGCTCGCAAACAGGGCAACCCTTGCAGCAGCCTGCATCTGCGGCACAGTTCTGTCCACAGACAGGTCAGCCACTTAATCAGGTGGCAACACCATCAGCACCTGCTGCAGATGCAGCAGTTCCAGCAACAGATGCAGAGGAAAACCCATTTGCAAGGCTTGCAGTGCTGAAAGATTTGCTCAACCAGGGAGTCATCACACAAGAGGACTTTGACGCTCAAAAAGAGCAACTATTGGGCTAAAACGTTATTGGGTAGGCTCCGCGTTCTGACGTGGGGTCTTACCATTTGATGTAGTGTGAGGGCTTGTATAAAAATCATTAGGGAGAAATTGTGAGTAACGTAAGAGTTGTGCATACTGATGCGGGTAAGGATCATGGCAAGGATACCTGTTTGAGCTGTGGGGCAACCGACATTACTTTCAATCCAAACACAGGTCAGCTGCGTTGTGACTTTTGTCGCACAGAATTTGTGCCGCAGTCAGTAAGTGGCTTCGAGACAGATGTCAGTCGCCTGCAGGGCAAAGTCGTCGGTGCAGGAGCAACAGATGTTGCTGCAGACAGTGATGCGATAATAACGCTTGCCTGTGGTGGCTGCGGAGCAGAAGTGATTATCGACACTGATGAGGTTGCGCAGGCACGCTGTCACTGGTGCCGCAACACCTTGTCGCTGAATACGCAGGTGCCCAATGGGGCAGTTCCAGATGCGGTATTGCCTTTCAGCGTGAAGAAAGAAGATGCACAAAGACAGATTGAGCAGTTTGTTGCAAAGCGGCGATTTTTTGCCTATCCAAAGTTTAAGCAAGAGTTTTGTACCGAAAACATTCTGGGTGTTTATCTGCCCTACATGGTGGTCGATGTTAATGCACACGCCCAGCTTACCGGACAAGGTGAAGTCGAGACCAGACGATACACTGTTGGTAGTGGCAATAGTCAGCAAACACGTTATGATGCAAACCTCTTTAATGTGTCACGCAATTTTGATGTTGCCGTCAAAGGGCTGACTGTTGAATCCAGTGCGGATAAGCTTGACCATGGCTCATCAAGTAGAACAAATAACATCATCAATGCCATTATGCCTTTCGACACAGAAAATTGCGTCCGCTGGAACGCAAATTTTCTAAAAGGATTTGCGTCAGAAAAGCGCGATGTGAACATCGAAGGATTAAAAGGACTGGTGGGCACAAAGGCAAAGGATATTGCACGTCACAGCGCAAATACGACGCTCACTGCGTATAATCGCGGGGTTGCCTGGTCTAATGAGCGACTTGAAATTAAAGGTCAGCAATGGAAGGCTGCGTATCTGCCTGTCTGGCTCTATAGCTATCAACAAGTAAAAAGTCCCACGAATAAAGTTCTGCACTATGTGGCGGTAAATGCGAGGACGCAAAACACTATGGGGAGTGTTCCCATCCATATGCCAAAACTGCTTGCGGTATCTGCCCTCGTGTCGTTATTGGGGTTACTACTTGCATTCTTTTTGCTGGTTCCGCTGGCATTGGGTCTTTTTATTGAAGAGCTTGAAATTTTGTGGGCATTGCCCGTAATAGGACCCCTGTACTTTTTCTACTATTTCAATAAGTATCGAAATGCAGGTGCAAGGCATTTGCATGAAGAAAATACGAATACTGCCATGTCTAACATGCAGGTAGTTGATGACTTTGTTAAAGAGCGAAAAGGATTGAGCAACGCAACAATGAAGGGTGCCAATAATTTTGACGTTCGTGCAAACACAGGCAACCAGCCAGCAATAGCGAAAGTAGGCAATTGGATAAAGAACGTCTAGCGGGACAACTCATTTTCGTAAATACTCTGTAGAGAGAACACAGCTTCTTGCGATACCCTTGCCTTTGAGTCAGGGTATTTGCAATTGGAAAGGTTTCTTCGTTGACACGCATCCTTGCTTGGACTATACTACATTACATAAGTAACGTAGTATGGAAGATTAAGAGGTGCAGTAGGCGTGCGGGTTGACTTTGATAGCATAAAGCCTATCTACTTGCAGATTGCAGAAGCAATCGAAGATGACATAATCGTGGGACGCTTACCCGAAGGCAGTCCTGCATATTCCCAATTAATCCTTTCAAAAGAACTAGGAGTTAATCCTGCCACTGCGGCAAAAGGAATTAACGTCTTAGTGCAAGATGGCCTACTGATAAAGGAACGTGGCAAATCCATGATTGTTGCTGCAGGCGCACGCACGCGGATTGTGTCGGGTCGTCAGCGAAATGGACTACATTCCTTGGTGAGCAATCTTGTGCGCGAGGCGCAAAAAATTGAACTTCCCAAAGAGGATGTTCTATCGATGGTCAGTGAATACTATTCTCAAAATAGTCAAAATGGCTCTATTGGTCATGCTGGAAAGGGTGCTGCACAGTGAATGATTATGCAATTAGGGCAGAGGGCTTGACCAAAAGTTTTGGCAAGAAGCATGCTATCGACAGTCTGGACTTTGCTCTGCCAGCACATGGCATCACGGGACTTGTGGGGCGTAATGGAGCAGGTAAGACAACTCTGATGAAGTTGTGTGCAGGGATAGTTGCACCCAGCAATGGCACGCTTAAGGTTTGGGACCAGGCTCCGCTAAATAATCTATCAGTATTGAATCAGCTGATATATTCCTATCATGACGTCTCCTATTCTAATGGGTTAAAACTGCAGGCAATTTTGCGCGACTACCAGTTAATGTTTCCCAATTTTGATATCAGCTTTGCTAATGGCTTGCTCGCGTATTTTGACATGAATCCAAAGAAGCGTTATTCAAAGCTATCACAGGGGACAAAGGCGACCTTTAACTTTATTTGTGCACTTGCAGCACGCACACCACTCACTATGCTGGATGAGCCAGTTCTGGGTATGGATGTTACCGTGCGCAAGGCTGTCTATGATATTCTCGTCCGCGAGTATAGTGAACACCCTCGCGCGTTTGTCATATCTAGTCACTTGATGTCAGAAATAGAAGGCTTTCTCGATGACGTGCTGATGATTGATGCGGGCAAGTTAGTCTTGCACGACAGCATCAATAATATGCATCAAAGTGCTTATCAGCTACAAGGTGATGCTGCGCTACTTGAACAATTTGTGTCTGGCAAGCGCGTAATCCATCGTGATTTTGGCGAAACGGGCAATACTGTTGTTATACATGAGGCTGCTAATGAGCAGATGGCGATTGCAGCGCAAGCAGCGGGATTGCAGTTGTCAGCGGTACGTCCTGAAGATCTTTATGTGTACCTTACCTTAGAGAACAAGGGAGGTGACCTGGAATGTCTGTGGCACAATTCGCAGGAGTCGAAAAACGAGAGCTAGTCAATGCAATTCATCTACTTAAATTTAAGTTAAGGAATTCACGTGTGCTGACTGTTGTTGTCCTTGCCGTTGTCTCGATGTTTCTTTTGAATAATGGACTGCGCTGGCTCACAAATCCAGCCGAGACTGGTTTTAGCAGTGACCAGAACTTTGCATACGACTATTCCTTTTTGCTATTGCTTGTGGTGCCCTTTGTTATCTTCATTATGATTAATTGGCAGGGAAGAAGTAATGAAAATAATCTAATCTATCCGCAGACCAATACTAGCCGTTTTTTGGCAGAGCTTGCCTATTATCGAATAGTGCTTGTTGCAGCGATTGGCACTGCGCTCTTCTTGCATTTGCTGCAGCATGTTCTGGTGTTAGCATTTTCCGCACAACGTCCAGACTTGTATCTGGCGTACAGTTACACTGTAGGCTTTTTACTCTTGGCTGCATTTGTAGTACTGATTTTTCTGGGAATGACAGTATCGATACTGTCATTCCTTGCGATGCTGATTAGGGCATCAGGGCTTGACATGTCCATTCCTCTTGTGATTCTGTCTGTGTTGATGTTCTTTGTATCGTTTTTGGGAATTTCTGTGTACCCTGTTGTGCGGTTGGCAAGTCTTGAACTGAATGTGGGCTTATTTCTCTTGGTGGGTTGCCTAACATGGTTTACCTTTTTTGTCAGTGCCGTTGCACTAAACAAGAGGCTTGTGCAGACTTACGCGTCAAAGACTTCAGCCTGGGCACGCTACACGGCAACGGCATTCTTCATTTTCGCCGCGATATTCACGGGCTTGGCGGGTGCAAGTATTGAACTCACGACACCAGACGACATCATCTTTCCTCCTCATGCAGATGAGATCATAGTTGATGCATCGCAGCTTCCTGCAGGTGAAAGCATCATAATCAAGGAAGCGGTCATTCGCTACGACTTTGGACCAGACTCTTGGGGTGAGAGTACCGTCTTTATGCTCGAGCGTGAGGGTGAAGGCTTCGTTATAGGAGAGTTTTATGATGGAGAACTTCAGGGAATACGTCCAGAATATTGGCATTGGCCAGATGGTGCAGTTACTGCATATGCGCCAGATGACTACGAGAGTGTCTTTGTGGGGGACCGTATAATTATTAGCTATCAGCCGCCATTTTATACCATTGATAATCCAGAATTGCTTGCAGCTGTTAATCCAGAAATTATCGCATATCTTGATGGAAACATTTTGATATTGGAATATGATTTTGTTCGTGGCAATACTATTGCCTACCTACCCATGTGGCGACTAATGGAAATCTTTAATATGCGCAGTGCACAAATTGCTGTCAATAAAGAAAATCCAGAGGACGCAATAATACCTAACTTTCAATGGCCATATCTAAGCATAAGGGCTGAATAATGCAGTCACTACGTAATGAATTCATAAATGCAGCCAAGCTGTTTCGCCTAAAGCTGAAAGATGCTCGCAACGGAATTATCATAATTCTTGTAGCAAACGCGACACTGGTTGCCGCTAATACAGTTTTTGTGTGGCGCGGCTTTACTGCCAGTTCAAATTCGCTTACCAGTCAACATTTTATGGACTATTCTGTACTGGTTTTGGTAGTAGCACCACTTATTGTCGCTTTCGTGTTTTTTCAGGAATTTCGCGGCAGCAATTCTGTATATCCGCAAACTAGCGTCAGCCGATTCCTTGCGGTGCAGGCACTGAGTCTGTCCTTAGTGGTTCTTGCTTTGTGTGTAGTGCTTGTCCTCTACCTGCTTATAATGGCAGCATCCCTGCTGATAAGCCTTTGGCAGTCCAGCTTCATTTTAGGCTACAGTTTTAGTCCAGTCTATTTGGCAACGGGCTTTCTGGCAGCACTTGCCTTTCTGGTTATGGTTACTACGACTATTGCTTTTAGTACTTTTGCCGTGCGCTCATTCAAGCTATTTGCTGCAATACCGATAGCTGCTGTTCCCGTGTTCTATATTCTTTTTCCTGTGAGCTGGAATCAGCAGGCAGCAGGTATCGATTGGCTGCGCATGCAAATTGAGCGTGTTGCCGTGCTGTTTTTCGATCCACGCAGTTTTGGCAGCTTTTTGCTTGCCTGCCTCGCTGTTATTATTGCCCTGCTAGCCGTAGGCATTATCTTGAAAAGTGTTACACCACATGGCAAAGATAGTAGGGGCGAGTCATGGATGCTTGCAATTGCTTTTACTCCCTATGTTGCACTAACACTATTTATTGGCTTGAGCATGTACATGGGTATGGGCTTTGGTCAGACTCATGTGCCTTATTCTGCTGCTGAGATTCTGCCACGTGAAGCACAGGTGATTACTTTGGATGCGTCACATGTTGCAGAAGGCTCACGTGTGATGGTGATAGAAAGAACCCATAATCGCGAAACTCTTGAAATGGGGGACTATATTTTCTTGGGAACTTCTATGCCTGCCGAAGGCCTTGTGTGGCATGGTGCTAATACTGAAGAGCAGATCGTTGTGATTGATTACACGCCTGCCAATTTTGAGTTTAGCAGCAATGCCTTGCGAGAGCTTGCACGTCCTGAGCTGAGCGCACGTCTTGATGATGACGTGCTGTACATAGAGCACAGTTTTGAAGGGCAGGGAAATGTGCTGTTCGTGCCCATTTGGTCAATGATGGGGATGATAATGGAAAATCAGCTAGATATGAATCCTCAGACATACGTTGATGCTGAGTGGGGAAGTGCAAATCGATAATGGACACGCTCTGCCAGTAAGGGTAAAAGAGGTAAATTTTGACAGATGCCTCTGCAGGATAAAAGTACGCTTGATTAGATAGGAGAAAATTATGCCACTAAGAAATGCTGATGTTATGAAGTTTCTTGCCGTTTGGGAAATGGTGCACGAGATGGCAGACGAAGGAATGAAAGCTTCGATTGAGCGCGGCAAGACAACTGAAAAGGGTGAGATGGCGAGTGACCCTGGTGCCTTTGTTGATGGCCTTGCTGCGATTATTGATGAGAAAAAGGATGCCATTAAGGCTGAACTTATTGAAGGCAAGGACGCAGAGTTTGATAAAGATGATAGCGCAACAGCACAGGCTGTTGAAGAACTACGTTTTGAAGTTGCAGAATTGCGCGGCAGGCTAGAGTCGATGGGCGCGACTCTCGATACAGTTGCAGCAAAGCTGTAGGACTGGTCAGTATGTCTTTTAAAAGACGTCGCAGACGCCACATATTGTGGATAGCAACAAAGCATTGGTGGAGTGGTGTCTTCAAGGCACGCTTCGGCTTTGTGTCGGTCACAGAGCGCCGTGAGATTTTCGCCCGCGAGATGCGCTATTCTTTCGAGCAGCTAGGTCCTGCGTTCATAAAGCTGGGACAGCTGATTTCGATTCGGCCTGACATGTTTCCGCCCCAATATGTGTTCGAAATGGAAGATTTACGTGACAGCGTGACGCCAACACCTTTTGAGGATATGAAGGCAATCATTGAAAGTGATTTTGGGCGTCCGATTGATGATTTGTTTGACAATTTTGATCCAGAGCCTGTTGGATCAGCATCAATTGCGCAAGTGTATAAGGCGCGGTTGAAATTTGATTATTCGCCTGTGGTAGGCGACGATATGCCAGCAGGCACAGAACTTGCGCTTAAGGTGATTCGGCCTGGTAGTTTGGAGAAAATTAAAGCCGATATAGCGATCATTACGCCCATTGTGAACTTTGTTCACAAGCTTAAGCCATTGAGACGTTTCAATACGCCACAATTGCTGAAGGAGTTTGCAGAGTCTATTACCTCTGAATGCGATCTACGCATTGAGGGTCGTACCTCTGATAAATTTGCCTTTGATTTTAGAAGTGATCCTTATGTTATGACACCAACTATCGTCTGGCCTTTGACTAGCAGGAATGTTTTGACAATGCAGTTTGTGCATGGTTGGCACCTGGATCAGTCTGACGAGGCTACTGCAGCAGGTGTCGATGCACGCTTCCTTGCCATCTATGGTGCAGACGTGTTTATGCAGCAAGTCATGGTGTTGGGTCGCTTTCATGCGGACATGCACCAATCAAATCTGCTACTGACTCCTGATGGCAAGATTTGCTACATCGACTTTGGCATCATGGGCGAAGTTAAAGAGGAACATAAAGAGGCTATTGCACAGATTCTAGCTGCGACTGTATATGCAGACGCAAAGCGCGCCATCTTGTATTCGGCAGACATTGGGCTGGTTGTAGGCGATGATGAGCGCGATGAGGTTATCGGCAAGGTGTCAGCTTTAATGAAGCGTACTTTTAGCAAGACGCCACGCGATGTGCGCGGATTTGCAATTGGCTTCTTGTCGATCTTGAACGAGCAAAAGGTAGTTGTGCCACGCGGCTTTGGCCTGTTGGTAAAAGCGCTGGTGGTCGTAGAGGGTTGTGCCCAAACAGTCTATGACGACATTGATATCGTAGAAGCAGCAGAAAAGTTTACAACTGAATTGGTGCTAAAGCACATGATGCGTCCTGCCAGGCTGTACAAGAAGATTCCGCTGGCGATAGATGCTGCTATTGCAGAGCTGATCGGCTAGGTAAGGAAAAAGTGAAAGTGGTCAAATTGGCCACTTTCACTTTTGATCGGCGCGAAAGGGGGATATGGTGATAAAGGGACGTACAACAAAGAGTACATTAAGAGTGGTCAAGGCTCGCGCGCAGAAAGAACTTACTGCAGAACATAGTATTTTAAGCAACAATCTACGTGCGCTTGCTATTCATGGGGCAATAGTGGGAGTGAGCCTGGTGGCAGTGATTTTCTTGCAGAATTTTTTCTACTTTGCTGTCTTTGCATTTGGCATGATTGCTCCGTTGTTACTGTATGTGCTTCTTGCCTTTCGATTCCTGGTGCCGCTTTCTAAAGGCAATTTTCTCTCAGTATTGTTCCTGCCTATACTTCTCATAGCATTTTTTCTTGCAACAATGGCGCAAATTAATGCCATGCTTGCCCTCAATTTTCCATCGTCTTTTGCGATACTGGCAATCTATGCATCCTTGATTGAAGAGCCTACACTCTCTTACGAATTATCCGCTTTGGCACCTGCACTTATTTCAGCGTTGATGCCATCATTACTTATGTATGCGGGTCTTTGCCTGAAGGCATGGCAGCAGAATAGAAACTGTCATGATGATTTTTCTGAGCTTCAGGAGTCCATTCAGGCAGAAAAAGTATGTAGTAATGAATAAGCATGCAATAAAAGACGCACTCAAAGATCCTGTAGTACGTTCGAACAATTTACGTGCGATAGGGATCCACTTTGTACTGTCAATGATAGGGATTCTTTTGGCAGTGGTGCTTGCAGCACTTGCGTTTACTATGCAGAGTGGAATGTTCAATTTTTACATAGTAGTAGGTGGGGGAATTTTCGTCTATTTCTATTGTGGATATCGCTATCTTAAGCCTGTTAGCGAACGTAGAGCACTATCTGTTTTCTGGCTGGCCTGTATAACGGGTAGTGCAAGCGCACTGTCAGTACTTGGATTAGCGCTTGTTGATCTTGAGTATGCAAGCTCTTCTGGGTCTACGATTTGGCTGGTGACTCTAATACCAGTAATCTTTAATACTGTTGGCGCAGGGATTTCTGTGGTGGTTCTTGATCTTGCACATCTTGTTTCTGGTACAAGCTTCATGTTTGATAGCGCCCTGTCACTTGTGACCCTTTTGGTGGCATCCGTGCTTCCTTCAAGCTTGCTCTGTCTGGGCTTGTGCCTACAAGAGCGATATCCGCGCAAGGAGCAATCGGCATATCAAGAATTGCTGAGAGATGACCTTGAGGGGACGGACAATCAGCCATGGCCAGACTCTGCTACTAAATCTTTGGCTATTAAGCTCTAAAAGGACACTTTTCGACGAGCTATTTCTAGCCAGTATAGATAGTTGCATGTTATCATTTAACCCTGTGTGCAAGTAATGAACCGGAGGGAATACAATGAAGAAAGTATTATTGGTTGTTCTGACGCTTTGTTTAGCGATGGTTTTTGCGGTGGGCTGTATTCCGGATCAACTTGAGCAAGAGGAAATACCTGAAAGAGTCGCGCCCGAACGTCGTTCAGTGCCCTATTTGCTTGAGGACTACGTAGCTGGCAAGAACAAGATGTTTAATGAAGTAGAGCTTCGTGGAATGAATGTGTCTGTTCGCGTAGAGGATACATCTATGATTTATACTTACATCTTTGATGTGCCAACATATGGTGAAGCAGAGATGCGCAGGTCAATTGATGCAATCTATGCTGACAGTGATCGCGTGCTTACTGACGCACAAGAAGTAGCTCCTGATCTCAATACACTCATCCTTGAGTTCGAAGATACTAACGGAAACCAGCTTGATCGAAGAGTTTTCTCTAACTAGGTACGACAATCAAATAACTTATTAGGTAGCAGAGTACGTCCAGCGATGGGCGTATTCTGCTGAAGTAGTGCGGTACATTGGGTGTGCGTGACGTGCGGGGAGAAGAGCATGGAAGAAAATCGGTCATCGACGAACAGCGAGCCTGTGCAGAAGAAGCCAGCAATTTGGGCAAACAACCTGCGGGCATTTGCCATTCACATTGTTGTTGTGTTGTTGTGCGCAGCGGTGTTAGTTCTGACAGCACAGGCGTATCTTTTTTTAGGAGATACGTCTGTTTTTGTTGGGATTGGTGTTCTGATTGCGGTATGTCTGTATGTGCCACTTGCATATCGTTTCTTACCGCTCCTATCGAAGTACAACTGGCTGTCAGTCGTGTATTTGCCAGCACTGCTGGTGCTACCTTTTTCACTGTTCTACGTGTTGGGCTTTGAAGATCTTGCGAGCAGGGCACACGCACTGGCAGCTTTTGTCAATCTCCCATCTTTTCTTCTTGTGGTAGCAGCCTATGGCTTTTTTGGTAATGCCGAGCCAGAGATACCTCAATTCTTCATCTATGTGCAAGCATTCATACCTGCAGTGCTGATGTATGCAGGTTTGCGTCTAAAGATGCAACGACAAGGCAAGGCCGAGGATTTACCCGCAGAAGACTTGAGTGCTGCCTGTGAGCAGGCTGCAACAAGTGAGGTGTCAGCAGCAGATGACGTAAAATCCTATCTGGAAGAAAAGCGCAAAGAACTTGAACAGAGCTAGACGCCGTTCAATGTTATATTAATGTAAAATCTGGGGTGTCTTTTACCCGCTGTGCTAGAATTATAAGTCTTAGAACAGATAATCTAATAATGGTCAGTATCCATGCAGGTCTTGCATGGGTTAACGTGTGAGCTTTGCAGCTATGTTTTCTTGTGGATGCGCAGGCGCACAAGGGGGTTCATGTGTTAGAGCTTAAACATATTAGCAAGAACTATGGGAACACCGCGGTGCTCAGTGACATTTCACTTGATATTCAATCAGGCGAACTGGTTTCAATTTTAGGGCCGTCAGGAAGCGGCAAGACGACCCTATTGAACATGATTCTGGGTATTGCAGATACTAGTTCTGGTCAGATAATATTCAAAGGTGATGACATTACCGCGATGCCCTACAACAAGCGTGGTTTCAACATCGTATTCCAAGACTATGCACTTTTTCCCAACCTAAGTGCACACGGCAACATCCATTATGGCTTGCGCAATTTCCCCGACAGATCAAACGAGGAAGAAATTGCAGAATTGATAGAACTGCTAGGACTTGAGCCGCACCTAAACAAAAGCATCGAAGCGCTTTCTGGTGGACAAAAACAGCGTGTGGCACTTGCGCGCACACTGGTCATGAAGCCAGAAATCTTGCTGCTGGACGAACCACTTTCAGCCCTTGATGGCGTGATTAAAGAATCTATCAAGGCACAGATTCGCCTAATTGCAAAAGAACTTGAATTGACCACTATTGTGGTTACTCACGATCCCGAAGAAGCTCTTACCATTTCTGACAAGGTTCTTGTCCTTGATGATGGTTGCCTTATACAGTACAGTACTCCGCACGATATTTTGTACAGTCCAAAAAGTCCCTTCATCGAAGAATTTATCATCAGCCAGCTTCAAACAAAGCACTTTAACATCAAAGCTCTCTTTGATGATGGAGAAGTGCCAGATGTTCGTCCAAAAGAAGTAGTCACTGCTTATGCGTAACAGCAGTATTGAAGTCCGCGTTGTTTACGCGGCTCTTGTTCTACTATTTGTAGCATTTCTGGTTTTGCCACTAGGAGGACTGCTAATTCAGGCGTTTACTGATGACAGCACAGGTGCTGTTACCTTGGACAATTATCGTCAGATATTTTCACACCCCGATTTATGGAATTCGCTCGGAAACAGCTTTAAGGTATCAGCGCTGGCAGGACTCATTACGACCACGCTTGCCTTTGTGTTGGCTTATGCGGTCAACATGGCAAACTTGCCAAAATGGCTGGACAGGCTCATTCCCATTGCAATTGCAATACCGGCACTATTCCCTACCATTACCTATGGCTTTGCCATCATTTATTCCTTTGGCAGGCAAGGGCTGATCACGAGTCTTCTGGGCGGTCATCAGCTCTTTGAAATTTATGGAATGAATGGCTTGTTGTTAGGCTATGTAATCTATACTCTGCCTATTGCCTATTTGCTGATCGACAATGGATTTCGCTACGTAGATAAGCGCTTTTTTGTCGTATCGCGCATCATGGGCGACGGTGGAATACGTGCCTTCTATCGCTCAATTCTTGTTCCCATGATTACTACTATTGGGGCTGCCTTTGTTCAGTCATTTGCATTGAGCTTTGCAGATTTTGGAATTCCTGCGTCTGTTGGTGGGCGATTTAATGTTATTTCAAGAACACTGTATGACACTATGCTAGGTGCTGTTCCCAGCTTTGAGCTAGGTGCTGTAGTTGCCCTAGTCATGTTACTGCCGTCAGTGATGAGTGTTGCAATTCTGACCTGGCTAAATCGATTTAATATTAATTATAAAAAATTCACGCCAATTCGTGCACGAAAAAATCTGCTGCGAGACACGGCATTTTCTGCTTATGCGATTGTTGTCCTGGTTGCAATGCTCTCAATATTTGCCGTCGTCTTTATCATTCCATTTACAGCACAATGGCCCTGGGACAGAAGCTTTTCACTTGACACTATTACTGGAATGTTAGGCGATGCTCAATATCGTGCGGTGGCAATAAATTCGATTACTTTCGCAGGCTTGACAGCGCTCGTTGGAACAACACTTGCCTTTTTTGCAGCGCTTGTTGCAAGGCGCGGCAAACTGACAAAGAAGGTCTCAGGGGTACTGGATACCTGTGCGATTGCGACTAATTCCATTCCGGGTATGGTGTTGGGTGTTGCCTACATTTTGTTCTTTGTGGGAACGCCTATCCAGAACACTATGTTCATTCTGGTTGCCTGTACTGTCATCCACCTATTCTCGACACCATTCCTCATGTTCTCGGGTGCATTTTCACGCATGAACAGCTCTTGGGAGCTGACCGCAGAGCTCATGGGGGACAATTGGTTCAAAACACTTCGTCGCATCATTATTCCAAATATACTTCCGACTGTTTTTGAAGCCTTTGGATACTACTTCATCTACACCATGGTAACTATCAGTGGTGTAATTTTCTTGGTTTCTGCTCACACAATGCTCTTTACTACGCGAATAAATCAGCTGGCTTATTTCGCACGCTTTGAAGAGATATTTGTTCTGTCCTTGGCGGTGTTTGTGCTAAATCTGAGTATGCGTATTGTTACTAAAGCAGCTTCGCGCAGAGCAGCAACTCGCTTGCAGGGAAGATCAGAACAAAACTAAAGTTCCTGCGAAACTTTTGCTTGTTCGCACCGTTGTTCCTCATACGACTACACGGTGCTTACAATAAAGAAAGTACAAACGAGAGAAAAGGAGAAATCTATGAAAAAAAGTATGAGATGGAGTCGTATTATTGTGATGTGTGCAGTAGCGGCTTTGATGATGGTTGCGGTTTTAGGCTGCGGAGATAACGACGGCACTGCACGTGCTGACCGTGTTGTGATTGCAACAAATGCTGATGAGGAAGCAGTAGCAGCAATGAGCGCAGCACTTGATGCCAACGGCTTTTCAGGTCAGTATACCTTCCAAGAATTTGGAACAGCGGAACTGGGCGGCAGGCTGATGGCAGAGGGAACAAATATCGAAGCAGATATTATTACTCTTGCGAGCTTCTATATCGAGAGCTCCCAAGCACGTGATAATACCTTTGTTGTGCCGCTTGATGTAGGCAAGGAAACTTTGCAAGACTTTCCTGACTACATGGCACCAATTCTTGCAATTACTGGTTCAATCTTTGTAAACACAGAATTGATGGAGCAAGACGGACTACCCATGCCAACATCAATTAAGGATCTTGCAGATCCAGTCTATGCAGGCAATCTTTCAATTGCCGACATCAATTCCTCCTCTACCGCATGGTTGTTTACTCAGGCCCTGATTGACAATTATGGCGAGGCAGAAGCAGAAGAGATCCTGACAGGCATTTACAGTAATGCAGGCGATCAGGTTCTTGCCTCAGGCTCTGGTCCTATTAGAGCGGTCCGCGCTGGTGAAGTAGCTGTTGGATTTGGTTTACGTCACACTGCAGTTGCTGACCATGTTAGTGGTTTGCCGATTGACTTTATCGATCCAGTTGAGGGTAACTACCAGCTAGTAGAGGCACTGTCAGTTGTTGATAAGGGCGATGATACAAATCCGCTTGCCATGGAGATGGCACAGACCATCGTTGCGCACGCCCGTGAGGCTTTGCAAGCAGATTATCCAATGGCGCTGTATGTGGGCGAGGTTACTGATGCAGATCATCAGCCAGCTGACCCCAGAGTATATCCGCAGCCATTGACATTGGAACTATTAGAGCAGCATCAAGCAATTGTAGATCGTGCAGCACGAGCAGCCAATTAAGCAGATTAGGAGATTGAACTGTGGCTATTGACTACAAGTTATTAACACCAGGTCCACTGACGACCACCGATACAATCAAGCAGGAAATGCTTGTCGATCATTGTACTTGGGATGATGACTATAAGCGCATTACACGCGAGATTCGCACTGCCTTGTTAAATTTGGCAAAGGTAGACTCAGGCGAGTACACGACGGTGCTAATGCAAGGTAGTGGAACCTTTGGCATCGAGGCAGTATTGTCATCAATGGTGTCAGATGACGATCGTCTGCTAATTGCTTCAAATGGTGCCTATGGTGCACGCATGATACAAATTGCACAGCGCCACGGGCTTGATGTGGTGACTTATGAGGAGGATTTTGCAAATCCGATTTCTGCAACTGTGGCAGACGAAATGCTTGCTGCTGATCCCTCAATCACTATGCTGGTAGTCGTGCATGGTGAAACAACAACGGGTCTGATGAACGACATTGAGGCTTTGGGAGCAATTGCTGCAAAGCATGATGTGCGCTTCATGGTTGATGCTATGTCTACTTTTGGCGGCGTAGATATTGATACAAAGGCATGCAATATTGACTATCTGGTAAGCAGTGCAAATAAATGCATCCAAGGAGTTCCAGGCTTTTCGTTTGGCGTGTTTAGGCGCGACTTGGTCGAGGCAAGCGAAGGCATGGCACGTACGGTAAGCCTGGATATCTATGATCAGTGGAAGGCAATGGAAGTTGATGGAAAGTGGCGCTTTACTTCGCCCACACATGTGGTACTTGCTTTTGCCCAAGCTCTGCGTGAACTCGAAGTAGAGGGTGGCGTAAAAGCACGTGAAGCACGCTACAGCAATTCGCAGCGCTTGTTGGTGCGTCGCATGAAGGAAATGGGCTTTACGCCTTACATCGACGAGGATTTACACTCGCCGATTATTACGACATTTCTGTATCCTGAAATGACTGCAGCAGATGGAAGTGAACGCAGCTTTGATTTTCAGGAAATGTATGACTACCTGAAAGCTGGCGGCTATGTTATTTATCCTGGCAAGCTGACAGAGGTAGATACATTCCGTGTAGGCAACATAGGTGAAATCTATGAGGCTGACATTGAAAAGCTCTGTGATTTGTTTGAGGGCTTCCTAAAAGGCTAAGGAGTACACCAGACAGTCCAAGATTTAGTACTGACAAAAAATCCCCTTGCTATGCCTTGCAAGGGGATTTTCATTTCTTGAACGTCTGGATATTTTGAAGATCGCGTCCAGACAGCTAGAGTCAAAGAAGTGGCATGCTTTGAGAAATTCAGCGTAGCAGACCTACGTGATTTCTCAACTTATGTCAGCTGACACGGAATCTGGCCGTTCTGATGTACTCCTGCTTTTAAGGAAAGGCAGTTCGCGTTTGTAGGCAGCTCGCATACTGCGCTGCCAGAAAAATTCACCAAGAAAAATCAGCTTGTACACCCATTTCTCGCGCAGGAGCGCACGTAGCAGACGGCGTGGCGAATAGATTGCTCCGATTGCCAGTATTAGTTCTTGCTGCAAGTCATAGGGAGAAATTTTGCTGGGATAGTGAACAACGTTTCCATCATATCTTTTCCAGTCCTGATGGATGAGCCTGTCCTTATTTGCATCATATGCAGGAGTCGATGGCGTGAAGTACATTGATTGAATCAACACACCCTTTATATCGTGTTTGATGACAAAGTCGGCGATTTTTTGTCCAGCGCCTACAGTATGGTTGTCTGCTCCCAGAATGAATAGTCCGCGAACTTCAAGTCCATGTTTTTGCGTATTTTCAATTGCACGTACAACCTCATCATAGCTTGAGCGCTTGTTAAATTCCTCAAAAGACTCATCTTCAAGAAATTCAATTCCAAAGACAATTTCGATGAATCCTGCTTGCTTCAACAGAGCAAGCATTTCGTCGTCAAATCCAATTTCATAGCGTGCTTGTGTACTGAAGGGGTATTTGATGCCACTGTCAATCAGGGCATTCAAAACTTCAATTGCCCATGTGCGATTTGCAAAAAAATTGTCATCAGTCAGCCAGACTATCCTGTTTAGGCGCGGTAAGATGTGCAGAAAACGTCTATTGTGGAATTCGATTGTTTGCCTGATGTCTTCGATGACGTTGCTTGGTGTCCGGCAGCGCATCTTTCTGCCCAGCAGGCGAATAATTGCACAGTAATCGCAGTTGTAAGGACATCCCCGCGAGGCATGAACTTGTGCCCAATAAGTGTTATGTCTTGCCATAGTTCCATATTTGTACAGTAGGTTATAGTCAGGAATTACGTCGATGTCTGCAGGTGGAGTACGTTCGCCTGTGTGAATGATCTCTCCATCGTGCAAGTACACTACACCAGAAAAATCAATGATCTGTCCGTCACGCACGGCTTCAATAAATTCGACAACAGATTCGTCACCTTCACCCAATAAAACATAGTCGCAGTACTGGACGGCCTCAGGATAATTTAATGTTGCATGCATCCCTCCCATGACTACGATAGCCGAGGAGTTTGCCTTGATATATTGAGCAATTTCATAGCCACGCTGTGCGTTAAAGGTAAATATTCCAATAAAGATAATGTCTGCATCAAGTACATCATCCCATTTGATGTGTGATACAGATTCACTGTACATTAAGGTGTCATCTACGATGCGTTGTGCAATCGTGGTGACCATAAGTGTGCCCACAGCAGGGTTTCGTATATATTTGCCGTTAGTGTAGAAATTTTTAATTGAGCGCCGATACGGCGGATTGCTGGGTTCGATGAAGCGAATCTTTTTGATCAAGGCGATGTTCCCATCTATTATTTGTGTGTTGCTGTGACGTATGAAAGGATATTGTCAAAATTCTTTCGGTCGACAACAGTATCTGCTGTGAACAGGTCGCACGCTATTCTGCGAGTCGCAATGACCATGACAATTACTACGATAGCATAGGTAAAAATTTGATGTCAGACTAATAAGGCACCCAGTCTGTCTCAAGAAGGAACTACGCACCATAATCCCAGCATGCAAGTCTTCGTACTTGCTGACAAAATGGATGCGCTATAGTAATAGATGTGAATGCAGTGAATACAAATAGAAATTTAGGTGCATTGTTATGAATTTTCGGACTAAACGTGTGCCTACTGCAGGGTGGCTGACGCTCAATAGGATATGCAATTTGAGGTGTGAGTGGTGTTACGCAAAAGATACGGAATATTTGGACAGTGAAGTGATGGAACTTGATGCTGCCTGCAATACTTTAGCCCTTATGCAGAGGATTGGAATACAAAGCGTGTCCCTACTTGGTGGTGAGCCAAGTATGTATCCCCATCTCGAAAGCTTGATAGCATATGCTCAAAGCTTGAATATTGAAACAGTTCTGATTACTAATGGAGTCATGTTGTCTGATTCCCGATTCGTTGATTGTCTTTTCGAGGCGGGCCTTTCACATGCAGATCTTTCCCTTAAGGGCTTTGATAGGGTCAGTTTTTTTGATGTGACTGGATATGATTATTATGATTTTGTAATGGATGCAGTCAAAAATCTTTCCAGTGGAGATCACTCTTTCAATGTATCATTTGTTTTATCTGCAGCTACTATTCCTGGTCTTGCGCAGGGCTTGTTGGACTGCTATCAGAACGGGGCTCGACAGTTCTCACTTTTCTTTTGCAATGATTGTGCTGGTGCTTTTGGAACAAAGGTTCATAGTACTCCGGGTGAGGCCTATGAGCTAGCTGAGTTATTTAGAAAAGAGTACAGACATATTAATACTGCTACGCAGGGCGAATTCGATCTGCTGCAAACACTTCCCTTGTGCGCGTGGAATAAAGAGGTAGTTCAAATGATGAGAAATGCAAATCAGATTGAATCTGTGTGTCAGCTGTTGCATGAAAGTGGATTAGTAGTCTCTACAGATGGGTCAATTATTCCCTGCAATTCACTGTATAATATATCACTGGGGGATATAGCATCTTTTTGGGATAAGAGCAGGGATGAGTTTCTCGAGTACTGGAACAGCACAAATGTAACAACCACCTTCAATCGCTTGAAGGCGTTGCCTGGAACGGCGTGCAAAGGCTGCAAGGATTATGAGCTTTGCGCTGGCGGCTGTGTTATCCAGTGGTTTAATTACTCCTTTGAGGATTTTGCAGATGGAAGGAGATTTTTATGAGCAGTATAGATCAGGATGCGAATGAATATGTTTTGGAGCGCTTAAAGAAAACGACAATTGTTCCAGATAGGGCGTTGTGCGGATTTCGTAAAGACGAGAAACACTTTTCTCTTAATGTCTGCGGCGGCGGCGGTCGTTGCGGTAGGGGCGGTGGTGCCTGTCGATAAAAGATGACATGTGGACACTTCACCTCTGACGATACGTGCTTTGTATTGCAGACCTTAAGGTTTCCATATGTGCTTTTCTAGCTCCTTGTTCGATACGCTTGAATGGTGGTAGTATGTTCGATATCCTTGCAAGTCAGTTCCTGCTTCGTAACTGCTTATCGCGGATTGTGTGACATAGTCTTCGCGCAATGAATTGCTCTTCTTGCTCCGTGTCATTTTTACCCTTTTTCGTTCTTTGCGCGCTTCGGATTGATCGCAATGTCTGTATGCCCAAATTTTACATTCGTTCTTCTCGATTTTCAAATCAAGCCCGATATCGGCATGAAGAAAATTCACTTTGTTATCGAAGATTGTACAGAATAGTTTGCAAAGAATGCTCCGGACTCCTCCAAGTTCTTCACCAAATTCGGAAACAATGCACAATTCAAGTTGATCGTTCGAATTTAAAACGTCGACGATTTCGATAAGTCCTAGACGGCCTAAGTGATTTTTGTAGTAGGCTGTTTCAGCAATTTCAGTAATCTTCGATGTAGTTGTTACCTCTGTGCCGCCATATTCCTTTTCTCGATCTTCAAAGCCTCCAATATGAGCAAGAAGTACGATACGGCGGTTTTGCATGGTCGACTTTTTGAGTATCGCCTCATAGCTGCTCTTAATCTTTTCACTAAATCCAGTATCGCCAGTATAGATAAACGCGTAATTTTCATCCTTGGGAAGAAGGCAAAAGCCGATTGCGTCATTGTCCGAAAGAAGAGTTTTGTGTTTTGCAGGAACACAAATAACATCTCCGAATTCGGAGATGTTAAAGCTTGAATTTTCGTCAATTATTGTCACTTCGTAATCCTTTTTTGAGCCAAGGTTTAGCAAAGTGGAGTACTTTTTGAAAGTGCTTTTCGTCAGATAGAATGAAATGCGTTTTTTGGTGTCAGATTTTTCAAATTCTGAATCGATTACCTTTTCAGACATCTCTTCACTGCCTGAGGCTTCTTCAATTTTCCTTAGGTCGTTACCGCGCTCTAAGCGTTGCCTGTATGCAAAAGTGTCGTTCTGATGAAACAGGGAATGGAAATGACCTTTCACATTCCTATTGTAGCGATATAGCAGACTAATGATTGGCTCAAGGTTTGCAGTGTGATCATCGTGGTCATGTGTGATAAAAATGTAATCAATTTCATTGAATCGGTGACCCGCGCTGTGAAAATTCTCAATAAAATTGTATCCAGGATCAATTACAATTCCCTTGCCGTTGTGTTGAAAAAAATATCCACCACCCTTGCGATTGAATTCGTCACTACTCATTACTGGTGTGAAAGAGTTCCATTGCTGTAGGCACTTGAATCTAAATCCAGTTACGGGTGGAGCCGAATCAGATCGCAAAAACGGATACTTTGAAAAGGTGTGCTTATTCCAATATATTTTCTCAATTTCCCTCATTGTTGAATCAGTCATTAGTCTGTGTGCTTTTTCAGCATTCCCACTGCAGCTTTTTTCTAGCTGTTTGAGTGCTGCCAGTCGCTTGTTTATGGAGCTTTCGAACGAGGCGTTTTTATCGGTTTTTCGCAAAGAAGAACGAGATGCTCTGTAGAATTTTTTCGCTTCTTTCTTGTTATCTTCGTACAGAAAATACAGTTCAGCCACTTCAAGTCGTTGTTGCCAGTCGTATTCATTAAGCCTGCAAGCATGTTGATAGCATTCGATTGCTTCAGGAATCCTGCCTTCTCCAAAAAAGGTATTGCCAAAAAGAGTGAATAGACTGGCATCATGAGGAAATTCTTTAATTCCTTCACTTAGGATGTTGCGAGAAATTTCGTAATTTTGTAGAGTGCTTTGAAGAAGTGCCAAATTGTAGAAGTCGCGCGCATCATCATAGTCACTGAGTTTGCGCGCTCCTTCAAACATTTTTTCGGCTTGATCAATCTCGCCTTGCCAAAGATATGCAAGACCAGAATTTCGAAAGAGTGAAGCCTCTCCCGGATATTTCTTCCTGTAGTCTTCAAGCTTCATCACTGTCTTATTGAGAGCGTTTTCGCACTCATCAAAAGTACCCTTGGCTATATCATAACGAGTTTTGAGATTGATGTATTTGATGTAGTGAGGACTGGAGGGCTCGTGGCATTTTGCTTCGCGTAGAACAATCAGGTCATCTTTTGCACTGTGGATTATGTCCCCAGTGTTTGGCAGTTGAATACATGCATATATTCGCTCAAAGTGACAGTTGATTGCAAATTCGGACTTGGTGGGGGACCCGTCGAATAGATCTAGCGCCGCTGTAAGGTATTTGACTACTTCAAAAAAGCGCGCCCCTTTTCGCATTTCCATTGCAAGGTTATAAAGAATTTTTGGATCATTAGGATTATCGCTATGTGCTTTTTTCAATTTCTCAATGCCGGAATTATTGGGGTTCGTCATTTTTGGCAGGTCATTTTTTACTGCTGGCATACACTTTCCATTCCTTTAATGTTGGCAAGCCTGATTGTTGCATTTATTATTGTACGCTACCAGTACTGCTTTGGTACGCGCTTACGATGTTTCAAAGATTTAACATCTGTCCTTAAGGTTTACATTGAATTTACACATGTGACGTGCCATAGCTAGTATTCTTGAACGTGCTCCTATGCATATCCTTTCCCGTGTGGATTTTAGGATATGCAGGAGGGGCACGAATAAGACACACCTTTCAAAGAGAGGAGCATATTCATGTTCCTCTCGCTGTTTGTGAGGATGCTTATTTCTTGCTAGACTAAAGCTTGGGCAGACAAAAAGGAGAGTTGCCTGATGAATGGTAAAAGAATTGTAAAAATGCGAAGTGCGCCTGAAAAAATCAGTGGTGTCATATTGGATTGGGCGGGTACGACGGTTGATTATGGTTCATTTGCACCAGTGAATGCCTTTGAGCAAATTTTTACTCGTCGCAGCATTGAGCCGACCAGTGCAGAAGTGCGTGGACCTATGGGAACAGCAAAGCGCGAGCACATCCATACAATGCTTTCAGGTGAGCGCTTGTCAGAATTGTGGAAAGAGCGTCATGGGCGCGAGTGGGATGAATGTGACATTGATGAACTATATGCTACTTACGAGGATATTTTGTTTGAAACTCTGGGAGATTTTTATGAGTTGAAGTCTGGTGTGGTGGAAACGGTAGCTACGCTACGTGAGCGTGGCATAAAAATCGGATCGACAACTGGTTATACGCCAGCAATGATGCAGGTAGTTGCCGCAGGCGCACTTAGTTTGGGCTATGCACCAGATACTGTCGTGTCGCCTGCTGATGTAGGCTACGGTCGTCCCTGGCCGTACATGATTTTTGAAAATATGCGTCGTCTTGAATTGGATTCAGTGACAGAAATGCTCAAGGTTGGCGATACGATATCTGATATTGCAGAGAGTAAAAATGCAGGGATCTATGCCGTGGGTGTTGTTGAGGGAAGTTCAGAGATGGGCTTGCGTCAAGAAGAGTATGAGGCGCTATCCCTTGATGAGCGCGATAAGCTTTGTGCGCAGGTAAGTATGCGCTATTTTGACGCAGGTGCTGATGCAGTGATATTGGAACTGAGGGATTTACTTAATCTAATCTAAATGCACTAAAGCATGAAAAGGGGCTGCATTTGATGCAGCCCCTTCCTAGCAAGAAATTTCAGTGCATTTTCTAGTCGTCTTCTTTGCTCGCAGCGATTATCTTCTCTTGCAAATCACCAGGAACCTGCTCATAGCCTTCCAGCTTGATAGTATAACTACCTGTTCCTGCTGATAGACTGCGCAGATGAATGGTGTAGTTTACTACTTCTGCGTACGGTGCGACTGCCTTGATGGTTTGCCAACCAGGCTCTGGAGCATCCATGCCCATTACACGACCGCGCTGCCCAGGCAGGTCTCCCATAATCGCGCCTGTGTGCTCTTCTGGCACGGTAATCTCTAGCTCTGCCATTGGCTCTAGGATTACGGGATTTCCACCTTCTGCTGCTGCCTTAAAGCCTATACGGGCTGCCGTTCTGAAGGCCATTTCGTTCGAGTCAACACTGTGATAGCTGCCATCATAGACTGCTGCCTTTACGTCAACTACGGGATATCCTGCGATAACACCTTGATCCATAGTTTCTTGGATGCCTTTGTCGACGGCAGGGATGAATTGGCGCGGAATCTTTCCGCCAACAATCTCATCTAAAAATTCGTAGCCAGCATCCGGATTTGGCTCAAGGCGCAGCCAACAATCTGCGAATTGACCACTGCCACCACTTTGCTTCTTGTGACGACCCTGTGCTTGAGATACCTTGCGAATTGTTTCGCGATAGGGAATACGCAGGGGCAGTAGCTCAGCCTCTACGTTGTAGCGCGACTTCAGCTTGTTCAGTAGCACGTCAATTGCCGTGTCGCCCAAAGCGCTGATAACAGTTTGACGCGTCTCGTCATCACGGCGCATATTTAGTGATGGATCTTCGTCAACGACTGATTTTAGTACACTGCCCAGCTTATCCTCATCAGCCTTTGTTTTTGCAACGATGGCAACAGGATACAGAGGTTTTGGTAGTGGCATGTCTGCATACTTAACGTCACCACTTGTTGACAAAGTATCGTTGGTCAGTGTTTCGCCCAGCTTGGGAATAACAATGATGTCGCCTGCAGACACCGTGCCTTGAACAGGGACACTTTCTTTGCCGATCATGCGCAGAATGTGTGGTGCACGTTCCTTTTTGCCGGTGCGTCCGTTGACAAATTCCGCACCAGAAGCAATGCTGCCGCTGAATACCTTGATAAAGGATAGGCGCCCCACATAGGGGTCAGACAGCGTCTTGAATACCTGGCCAGTGAACTCATCAAATTCGTCAAATTGTGCGACGCCACCGTCTGCCAAAGGAATAGGTGCATGCTTGGACGGATAGGGAAAGAATGCCGCGATTTCATCAAGTAGACCACTGATGCCTACAAGATTTGTTGCAGATCCAGCAAATACAGGCACAACATTACGACCAGCAATCGCTAGTGCTAACAGGCGCTCTAGATCTTCCTGATTGATGCGCTCTCCTTCAAGAAATTTCATCATCAGCTCGTCATCTGCTTCGACTGTGCGATCACATAGCAAGTCGCGTGCAGCCTCTACTTGATCTGCAAGCTCTGTAGGAATGTCAGTGCGCTCTGAAATACCGTCCTTGTGCAGATATGCCTGCATACGAATGATGTTTACGACACCGTGAAAGTCTGCTTCTTTGCCAATCGGTATCTGGACTGGACAGAGGGTTTCTCCGTATTTTGTGCGCAAGGTTGCCAAGGTCGTATCAAAATCAGCACGCTCTTTATCCAACGAGTTGATGATAATCGCACGCGGAATCTTCATTTCTTCTGCAATGCGCCATAGGCGGTCGGTCAAAACTTGTGGACCGCTGACTGCGTCTACGACGAACAGTGCGATTTCTGCTGCGTACATGCCAGCAACAGCGTCACCAATAAAGTCAGCATATCCAGGAGTATCAATAAAATTGATCTGCTTGCCGTTATGCTCGACAGGTGCGGTAGAAAGGTTAATGGTGTAGCGATTAACCTCATCTGGATCATAATCAAGATTGGACTGTCCTGCTGCCACAGATCCTAGGCGGCTTGTCGCCTCTTTGCGAAATAAAAGTGCTTCTGCAAGTGATGTTTTGCCCGCACCGTCGTGTCCAAGTAGTGCAACGTTGCGGATGTCTTTCATGCCAGTCATAGATATCCCCTAACTTTTACGAGGTTTACCATTTCAGTATACAATACAATAGTGTAGATATAAGGATAAGCGAAACGCGTAAGGAATCTAGGTTTGGATACACAAAAGTTTGATCAGGCTCAAGAACATTACGACAAAGGCGATTATCGCAAGTCGGCACGTCTGTTCCTTGACGCAATCGAAAAGGGTACGCCCATAGGAAATGGTCCTGCGTATCACATGGCAGGCAATTCATTTATGCGCTTAAAGCGCTACGATGATGCAGCAGTAGTTTTTGAACATGCCCTGCGTGACGATACCTATCAGCGCCGTGGAGCAATTGAAGCCAATCTGGCAACTGCCTATATTCGCACCAAAGACTACGACAATGCTGTTGCACACTTTGAAGCAGCTATAGCAATTGGTGATAGCGATAATGCCTACAAGTTGTATCAGGGCATTGCGCAGGCCTATATGATGCAGGAAAAATTTGAGCCAGCGGCAATTGCCTACAA
>Ga0123355_10002663_pt1 | contig 25345 bp, 25 predicted proteins | sample TergutEmb28metaG_3_FD_89872 | JGI IMG/M metagenome (GOLD analysis project Ga0123355, IMG submission 89872) | Embiratermes neotenicus P1 segment gut microbial communities from Petit-Saut dam, French Guiana - Emb289 P1 | ecosystem: Host-associated > Arthropoda: Insects > Digestive system > Gut ...
TCCGGTGGTAACGATTCGATCCTTAAGCATGTGTTATACGGGATGCACGCAGGGACGTTTGCATACGTTTGTCATGAGAGCCGTGTATACATGTGCGGATGTCTAGGATACGCCGATGACTTGGATGCAGTATACAGTGCAAAAACGGACATGCTTGTGTTGACATGTCCGTTTATTTGTGATTTGGGTTATTTTACGCTGGGGGTGGGGCGTTCGAAGGTTACATTGCCCGTAATCGGGGGGGGGTTGCCGTTGGGTGCTGCCCACTTGACGGCGTTGGTGATGATGCGTTGTACTTCGGGCATCTCGTAAATGGGGAAGGTCTCGTGCCCGGGGGCAAAGAAGAATATTTTGCCCAAGCCGCATTTGAAGGTGCAGCCGCTGCGGAAGACTTCGCCGCCTTCGTACCAGCTGATGAAGAGGAGTTCGTCGGGGGTGGGGATATGGAAGTGTTCGCCGTACATTTCGGAATGGGGAATGTCGAAGTATTCGGGCACGCCTGCGGTAATGGGGTGGCCGTGGTCGATGCGCCACACGCGTTCCAACTCCCCTACTTCGCGCCAGCGTAGTTTCCATGGTTCGTAGCCGACTAAGCGACCAAAGATTTTGCTGGCATGGGCAGAATGTAAGAGGATAAGACCCATACCATTCATCACGCGTTGGCGAATGCGCTCGACGATGTTGTCTTCTACTTGATGATGGAAGCAATGCGCCCAATAGACGAGTACGTCGGTGCTGTTTAGGACTTCTTCGGTCAAGCCGTGCTCGGGTTGGGGTTGCAAAGCGATACGTACCTCGCCGAATTCGCCGCTTTTCTTTAAGAAGTCGGCGATGGTGGTATACATACCGTTGGGGTACGGGCCGATGGCACCTTCGCGTTCATCCCACACGGTTACGTTCAATTTTTTGCTCATTCGTTTCACTCCTTAATAAAGTTGGCATGATTATAGGGCAATGCTTTCATTTTAACAATTGTGCGCAATATCAACGCCCGTAGCTTCCAACACCGTTTCTCGGATGTGATTCTTTGTCCATTCTTGTCGATAGACATCATAGGCGCAGTACAATTTCCGTGACATTTCAATAAATGCCTCCGTTTTGCCTTGCGCCAATAATGCTCTTGCTTGAAACCAGCAAAGGGATTTATAAAATAAAGCTTCATTATTATATTGGATGCATATTTGGATGGCAGCTTCGCTAATATCAAAGGCTTCTTGCGGCCTGTTTGCTTGCAAGAGTATCCGCGCAAGGTTGTTGCTGGTGCTGATGATCAATTTGGCCTGTATATTAATATCGTTATACGTTATTTTTATATTTTCCAAGAGCCCGTACAATATATTGATGGCGTTATCATATCGTCCTTCTTCTGCATAAATCATCGCCAGCAAGACAAGCATGTTGTTGCATTGCTTGTTTAAATAATAATCGGGTATGTTTTGCTCGTCAAAATGGGGGATGACAATTTTTAATGCCTGACGGGCGTATTCAGCGGCTTTTTTGTCTTGCTGTAGGTTGTACGCATGCCTTGCCTTCACATCCAATAGGAATTGCATATTTAATGGGTGTTGTATGAACACTTTGTTTTGTTCCAATCGGTTGATTAATGCATCGACTTTTACGCACATTTTTTGCTTTGCTTCTGTGTTTGCTTTACGCACCACGGTTCTTAGTAGGTTGTTTAATTCATCGATGGCGCTTTGCACTTCCACATCTTCAGGCGCCAAAAAATGGCTGACAAATTCGTTGGAGTCGTAACCCAATCGGTCCAACAAAAATTCCAACGTTTTACGGTGCGGCATGGCTTTGCCGCTTTCTATTTTGGAAAGCGTCGTCCGATCAATAATCGGGAAGGCCAATTCTTCTTGGCTGATTCCTTTTTGTTTGCGCAGCCGTTTAATCATTTTTCCCAAATCAAAACTTGGCATGATGACCCTCCATAATTAATTTGCATTAAAAAACTTTGTAGGCCGCAGTACACGGTCGTTGCTTCGCAAAAGAATTTTAACAGTAACATCTTCTACGTGAAAGGCGTGTAGCTTGAGGTGTTGTTCGTTGGGGCAGTCATCCGGTGCCAACGACAACCCACCCAACACAAGCCGTCATCACCAAAAATAAACCGCCCAAAATCAAAATTAACAAAACCTTCAAACGCAACCACAAACCTTTCTTTAATTTTGCGGGATTATAACAAATGTGCTCAAAAGCTTACAGACTTCCATCTTTTGCGGTGATATAGTCGAATAAATTACGATTATTCATATCTAGGAGGGAAAGTCATGCAAGAATTTGTAAGCTTTTGGAAGAATTATATCAATTTTTCCGACCGCACCACCGTTAGGGGCTATTGGATAGCCTTTTTGTTCACCTTTATCATAACCGCTGTATTGGGTCTCCTTACACTGGTTTTGATAACGCAGCTGATGTTTTTGTATTACATTTGGACACTCGCAATCGCGGTGCCAAGCATTGCAATGGCCATCCGGCGTTTGCGTGATGCAGGAAAAGAGTGGCCATGGATTTTTGTGATATTTATTCCATGTGTCGGTTGGATTCTCTACATTATAACAATGTGCAAACCCTCCATCCCCAACGATGGCACCCCGGTAGTGTAATGTCTTCAACAAAACCAATCTATATAAAGAGGAGAAGTGATTGAAATGATGAAAAAATGCCTTGTACTATTGCTGGCCGCCGCAGCGTTATTACTTACCACGGCCTGCCAAACCACAGAGATTGCGTCTCCGGGTGAGGTGGTATCCGCGTTTTTTACCTACATTGCCAACGGTGATGTCGAAGCAGCGGATCGATTGCTCACATACAGCAACGGCGAATTTTCTGAAGTGACAATGGAGATGTACCAAGATATGGGTGCATTCATCTTTCATGGCATAGCATACCGCAACCTTGAATACACCATCAACAGAAACAGCGCCACGGCCAGTTTTATCATGATTAATAACGACTTGAGTGCAACCGCAGCCGAGGTGGGATTTGCCATAGGATATGAACTCGCGCAGTCCGGGTTGGTTGACCCCGATGATCCGAACTTTAATGAAGTGTTGGAAGGGTTGTTTGAAGAACGTTTCTTCCCGGCGGTGGGCGCCCGTATTTTGACCGGTACTGCACCTACGTTTGAAAGGGAATTTACCATTAATTTGCGGTTGGTAAACAATGAATGGCGCATTGTTGATCGCGATTTGAATTTTATGGAAGCGTTGCTGGGTACGGCTGGTTAAAAGGTGGGGTATATATGGAAATAAATAATTTTATTGAACGTGTAAATAACGCAAATTGGCAAAAATACGATAATGGAATCAACTCTTTTGCCCAAACCGTGCCGCAAACATTAATTGACCTTGCACGGGTTGATCAAGAATCCGATGAACTATTGGACTTGCGGTTAATAGAAAGACTCGGCGAATCGCGGGCAAATATGATTGCGAACGCACCCATCGGCAGCAATTTACTTTTTGCCATCGGCAATGATCATGCAGGCAGCTATTATGCTGTAGCGCAAGTTGCATTGCCATTTATTATTGAAGTAGCTTTATACGGCAATCATATCGTTGCGCGTACTTGCGCCATAAACTGCTTGATTGACTTATACCACTTTGAATCAGAAGATGGCCTTGAGGTAGAAAAGTATGTACGCGAACAAATAAAAGAAGCCATAAATGTTAATAAAGAGAATTTTACAAGCTTTTTTGCAAGTGATAAGCGCAATAATGATGTGATGATTTATTTATTTGAAATAACGGATGAAGCATAAAAAAAGGGCGTTTGGATGGTGAGGTTGATACAAACACACGGTTGCAAAGAAAATTTATGTTTGGAGGTACAATCAAATGGATCATCGAAAATTATTCTTACCAAGACCAAGAGAAGTTAAAAAATTACGCAAGCAGATTACCAGCGGGTATTACAAAAGGAACCCCAAGTTTAACTTTGGAATCTTTATCATGTTTACGCTGGTTAGTGCGGTATCAATTTTTATCGGTATAAACGCTTTTATATCTGGCGAGCGTTTGGATCAAACTAATTTATCCGTGTCCTTAACTTTCATTATTATAGGGGGTGGGCTTTTTTTGATAGTTTCGCTTGCTATGATTAGAGAGTATATAAAACGCAGAGCCAGCCATCGCAAAATGTTAGAAAACTTAGAACAGTGTCACGGTGGCGTAGATAAAGTTCTTGACAAGATAGGAAACCTACTCAACTCGTCAGAAGAACACGCACAAATGTATACCGTAAGAATGGGAGAATTTCATATTGTTGGTGACTGGTACATCCATCATGATGAGTATAAGCACATCGTTCACATTTCCCAAATAGCGGCCATTATAGGCAGTCGGAGCAGGGGCACATACCTGATTTATGAATATGACGATAAAACGGCAACTTGCGTGGAGTTTGGTGGTGAGGGTGTCTGGGGAGATGTGTTTGAACTTTTCAGCGAAATAAATCCAGATATATTAGACTCAAGCAGTTTGGTTACTTTGCACGATGGAAAAGTTGTAAATACAAAAAAAATGTACAGAAAGAAGCAGTATGCAGCCATTATTGAAGCATACAAGAATTTAAAGGACTTCAAAGAAAAGATTAAGCCCTTTGATTGGGTTGAGCATGATGCAGGTTGCTCATTCCTATTAAATGTTGGCACGTATAAGAATGAAATTTTTGAAACAAGGGCTGATGAAGGATTTGAGGGTGGCGGCTATGATTGGCAGTCTTTAGCGCATGTTTTCTTGGTTGAAAAAATGCCGGAACTTGTGGAAACTGTGAAATTTGATTCAGAAGGCTCCATGTTTTGCGCTTACTCAAATAGCGCAAATTCACTCAAAAAGTTCGCATTGGGTTTTAAGTCAGCATGTGAAGATGATAAATTGATTCAAGATATATTTTCTCGCGCCAAATTAGATTGAGCGCTTAAAAGGGTGCAAATGAAAGCGAGATATTTTGCAAGCGTACTTCTTGTCGTACAGATTTATATAAAAACCATACTCCTGCAATGCAGGATGCCTTGAATATAGACTATTCATAGTTTAATGCAATTGTATCAAAGTCATCGTGAAAAGGGGTTGTCTTGCTGTGGTGCAGCAAGACAACCCCTTATAAATATATAAGCATCGCTACATAATTAGCAGCTTACAGTGCCACCACCACACCGCCGCGGTTGGCGTAGGTGGTGGTTACACCACGGCATTCTTGTATGAGGATATCCTTGGCGCGTAGGTTGGCAAGGAATTCATCCTTTAATGCCAAGGCTTTTTCGATGGCTTTTACGTGTGTGATGGAGATGATGCGTGACTCGATATCGGGGGTGTTGTTTTTAATGATTTCTACCAAGCGCTTCATGGACTTGGTGTAACCGCGTCCTTTTTCCAGCATTTTGATTTCGCCGGCTTGGTCGGTGCATATGGGCTTGATGTTAAGGAACGACGCGATTTTGGCAATGTAGGGGTTGACGCGGCCGGTCTTGGCCAGGTTGTCGAATTTGTCTAGGATGAAGTAAGTTTTCATACCGGTCATGAATTGGTTGACTTGCTCGACAATTTCCAAGTTGGGCAGGCCATTTTTAATTAGTTCGGAAATCTTCATGGCGATGACCCCTTCGGCCACAGAGGCGGAAAGTGAATCAAAAATATGGATGAATTTTTTGCCGCATTCCTCTAAGTATTGGTTCTTGGCGGTGATGGCGCTTTGATAAGTAGCGGAGAGTTTGCTTGAGAGCGTAACGCCGAAGATGTTTTCCGCCAAGGAATAGCGCTCCACGAACTCACCCGGGGAGGGGGCGGAAGTTTGGACGCCTTTTTTCGAGGCCTCCATATGATCAATGTAAACGTCCATGTTCAAGTTTTCGTCGTCGATGTACACGGTGTCCTCGATTTGCAAATTGAGCGGAACATAGGATATATCGCATGTGTCATGCTTGACATGCTCGCGGTTAACGTCGCAACCGCTATCTACGATAATTGCGTTTCGCATAGTTTCCCTCCAAATACCTGAATTTGGCAGAGTATACCATGGGAAAATCGCCTAGGGAAGATGCAGACGTATTTCGTGCGGAATTAAGTTTATGTCTACGAATGAACGGCCATTAATTTCTACCGTGTCGCCGCGATGCACCCGATCTAATTCTTGCCGGATCGTTTCGATATCTACAAAAAAACGGCCGCCATACACATATCCATGAAACGCAGAGCGTACCCAATCCACCCCAGGCAATCGGTGCGGCACATACGCTGCATCCACCAAGCGCGATATAAAATGCGCATTGCTGATCGCTTGTACATATGCTTCACGGATTTCACATTCGCGGGTAATGCTTAAATCATCCCAATTTGCACCAAAGCGGGGCAAGTCGCGGTACACCACAGCGCCAACCCGCGGAAAGGCAGGCAGCGCCTCGTAAAAACGGCGTATATCGGCCGCCGCCTCGCCCATATAATACCTGTATTGCGCGCGTGAAAAATGGCTGATACCCAACGGCAAGATCATGATGGGCTTGTACCGATGAAACGCCTCGTAGAAGGGGCGGATTTCTTCTGACAAATCTTGAGGTGCGGCGTCACGCGGGCGCAATTGCAACGCAGGGATCCCTACCCAATCCACCATGTCGTGCCCGGGATAAAATGCATGCGCGGGTGTTGCCGCAGCCGACCCGCCCGGCGGCACCCACACAAATGCCACCTGCGGCGCATAAACGCGAAAGATAATACGCGCCAACCGAAACGCCGAAACAAATTCGTCGGCGCGTATATCCGGATTGCTCGTCTGCGGAAAAAATACAAGAAACATGGGCATGCGATAATTACCCAACGCTTGCGCCAACGCGGTGAGCTGTTCCACGGGCAAAATATCATCGGTCAATTCCGGATTGTCATGCAAAATAAAAAGCGGCATGGCATTCAAGGCCATGACCTGCAATATCCACGCCAACGGCAAGTCCTGGCCCAACACGATTTCGTGCGTGAAAATGGCGTGGAATTCTTGTGTTGCTTCATTAAATTGGCGGGGGGATAAAAACGCATCCGGCTCCTGCCACGTGCCCAAGAGGGTGCCCATCGGCGGCTCATGCATGCCCAGCACGCGCCCCGCCTGCGCAAATAACACCGGCGCCGCACGCGGCTCAGGGGCTTCTGCCGCCGCATAAACCGGCACCGCATCACCGGCAAGACCGCGCGGCGAGCCCACAATCGGTGGGTCAATCGCCGCGCAGCCGGCCAAAAAAAAGAGGAGGAGGAGTGTTGCCAATTTTTTCATGTATGTATCATTGCCTAGATTTGGATAATATAGTCAATTAAATTGAAAAACGGCCACCACAACGCAGAACCTTGATTGCAAACAAGGAAGTTGTGACGCGGCGCACCGAGGGGTGCGCAAGGAGCGACTGACGCAGGGTTGCAAGCAAGGGGCAAGTTGTGGTGGTCGGTTTTTAATTTAATTGACTATACAACCATATTGAAGTGACGTATTTATTTTTGCATAATATGCTTTGCATTTTTTACCATGGAGGCAGCAACATGAAAAAAGAACGCATCCGCGCCAACGACAACACCGGTAGGGTTGTCGCCGTTGTTATCGTTTTATATATAGCCATCGGCTTGTTCCCCTTCATCGGGCGGGTGCGTGTTAGTGATGAAACGCGGGCAAATTTTCGCGTAGAAGATTTTTTTGCTGAAGAAGCTAGCCCCGAACGTGTCATGCTGCTGGTGGAGCCGCAAGAAGCGTTTCGCCAACGTATTGATTTAATTTCTAACGCGCGGTATGAAATTATGCTTTCGTCCTTTGCCTTCCGCAGCGGGGAGACGAGCGACATTGTGGTGGGCGCGTTGTTGGCTGCTGCCGACCGCGGCGTAAATATCACGGTGCTTAACAATCAAGTAGGCGGTGCTATGCCCGCGGGTTATCAACGCGTTTTGGCACGTCATCCGCGTATCAGTGTACATATTTTTAATCCGTTGCGGCTGCACCAACCGCAAAGCATTAATACGGCCATGCACGACAAATACATGATTGTAGACGGACGATTTATGATTATGGGCGGCCGTAACATTGGCGACCGCGATTTTAATCCCGATAGCTTCACGGGCCGCGTGTCATTGGACAAGGAAGTGCTGGTGTACAACACGGATCCGGCGTTTTCGGGTGCAATTGCGCATACGGCTGTGTATTTTAATGAAAAATTATCTGCGCCGCGTATCCGCACAGTCCGCGCCGGGCATGTGCGCCTGCGCGATACTTCGGCGGAAGATTTTCTTTCAAGTTATCGTGCATTCGCGGGGGAACGTCCGTTAGTGCCGGTTGATTTTTATACCCTGACCGTACCTGCCAACCGCATTACGCTGGTGCACAACCCCATCCATGTGCCGCGCAGAGACAGTGTCGTGGCGTTCACTTTGTTGCAACTAGCCGCGCACAGCGATGTGGTGGTGGCGCATTCGCCGTATGTAACGCTTACGCGGCGCAACTTGCAGCATTTGACGGATGTGGCCGCCGGACGCGATTTTACACTCGTCACCAATTCGCTGGCTTCTACGCCCAATATGCCGTCTTTTTCGGCTTACTATGTGAGCCGCCGCAACCTTGCGCCGTATATGCATATTTATGAATTCCAATCTACGGAAGCCTCGCTGCACGGGAAGGTGTACCTCTTTGATGGGCGGCTCACGGCGATTGGTTCTTTTAATTTGAATGAACGCAGTGCCCGCTCCGATACGGAAACCATGCTGATTATTGACAGCGAATACTTCCACGCCATTGTGCTGGAAGCCCTGCATGACTTGATGGCACAAAGCATCCGCGTGGGCGCGGACAACCAATATGTAACCGACAGCGCGATCGAACCGGCGCACGCATCGTGGGGCAAGCGCTTTACGTACCGCGCAGCGGGGATTGTTTTCCGCCCGCTGCGGTTTATGTTTTAGCGGGTTTAAGCTTTAGCGGCTTCGCATTTATCGCGGCGGGATTTTTTCCATGCGCGTGTGCCTTTGATTAATTCATACGCCGCCATGCACAGCAAAAACACCGCGAAGCCTTTTCGCAGCCAATCGGCATTGATGCGCACGGCAATCAACGCGGCGGGTACCGCTCCGATTAAACCAAAAAGGGTCAGCTTCCACAGGCCCTTTTTTTCGATGTTCTTCTCGCGCGCGTGGATGCGCAACGCCATGATTGCGGTGGGCAAAAAGAACAGCAAATTAATATGCTGCGCTTCGCGTTGCCCCACGCCTAGCAGCACCGTCAACGACGGGATTAATATGGCCCCGCCGCCAATACCCATGCCGCTAACCGTACCCGCCGCCAGTCCCACGAGTACATACCACAACCAACGGATATCCGGTGTCATAACGTTAACATCCGTATCGCACCCGCCGCCAAGAACAACCCAAACAAGATGTTCAGCCACGCGGCCGATAATTTTTTCAGCACCTTCGCGCCGATGACACCACCCACCATGCCACCCAACGACACAAACAATACCGCCGACCATTTAATTTCGACCTGTGCGGCGGATGTGTAGATAATGGCGCTTACAATGGACAGCGGCAGCATGACCGCCAACGCCGTGGCGTGCGCCTTGTGCGTCTCCAATGGGATAAATCGCTCCAGCCCCGGCACCAGTACCGTACCGCCCCCCGCGCCAAACAAGCCGTTGGCCACGCCGGAGATCATGCCTATAATCGCTGTTACAAATTTGTGTGTTTTCATTTGAATAGTTTGCGCGGATTGGCCGCGAATATACGCGATGTTTAATCGAATAAAATTTCAGTCGATGAGTGTGGCTAATCGACTGAAATTTTTTGTAATGTTGCCCGCCCTCGTTAAGTCCGTTATAATGCCCTGCGTATTTATACGCGTTTTTATATGTAGAAATCGATCGCGGAGGTGGCAAAATGGATTCGCCGCAAGCATCGAAATTTAATACAAAACAATATGCTGCGTGATGCAACGCAAGCAACAAACAAAGGAGAATAAATATGACTACATCACATCTTGGTTTAATGGTTGACTTGGGCATCATCGGGGGTGAGCAAGGCGGTGCTGCCGGAGCGCCTCCCGCAGGCGGCGGATACAACCAAATCGTTGGCACGCCCGACCAACCCGCGCAACAACAATCGCAAGAAGCCGGCGGTTTTGGCATGTTGCCCATGCTGTTGATATGGGGCGGCGTTATCTTGGTTATGTACCTACTCATGTTCCGCCCGCAACGCAAACGCGAAAAAGCCATGAAGGAAATGCAATCCAATATCACCACCGGCGACAATATCGTTACTAATGCAGGTTTGTTTGGCCGCATCGCCGATGTGGGCGAGGATTGCTTCATTGTCGAATTCGGCACCAACCGCGGCATCCGCATCCCCGTACTCAAATCCGAAGTCGTAGGCATCCGCGCACCCAAGATGACGCCGGAACCCAAAAGCGAATAATCGACACATTTTTGACACAAACATGTAATACAGTATGCTTGTGACGAACCGCGTTAGCGTCGTCATAGGGGCATCGCCTCTATCAAATTTTAAGGGGGCAGTACAATGGATTTTATGATGCAAGTAGCAGTTGTGTTGTTAATCATCGGTACGTTGGCGCTGTTGTTGGAGTTGATTATCCCGGGTTTTGATGGGTTTATATGCGGCTTCATCGGCATTGTTGCGCTCATTTCATCGGCGGTTATCACTTTTATCTTCCACGAATACGGTTGGATTTTCGTGGGCATTGGCTTTATGGGATTGGCGCTGCTGTGCGGTTTGATGTACAACTTCGTCACCAAGCGGCAGTTGCAAGGCCGCGTCATACTCAATGACAATCTGGCTGAAGATGCAAACACCGTGGGCGATTTATCCGCTTGGGTAGGCCGCGAAGGTACCGCCGTGAGCCGCCTACGCCCCTATGGCGATGCGGATTTTAACGGCATGCGCATGGAAGTTACTTCCGAAGGCGCAATCATCGAGCGCGGCGCGAAAGTTCGCGTTCTCAAAACAGAAGGTACAAAAATCGTCGTAGGCGAACTCGGCGGCAACTAAAAGGAGGAAATACTTATGGAAAATCTGTTTCTGTTAAGCACGACAATGGAATTTGGCGACATCCCCATCATCCCCATCATCATCGCAACGGCGGTATTGTTGTTCATCGTGCTGTTCCTGCGCTTTGTACCGCTTACATTGTGGATTTCGGCCATATCGTCGGGTGCCAAGGTATCCATCGGCGCACTCATCGGTATGCGCCTGCGTAAAGTATCGCCCGTACACATCGTGCGCCCGCTCATCAAATGCACCAAGGCCAACATCCCCATCCCCGTAGGCCAATTGGAAGCGCACTATTTGGCCGGCGGCCGTGTAGACGCGGTCATCAACGCGCTCATCGCCGCACACCGCGCCAATATTGAACTCCCCTTTGACAAAGCCACCGCCATCGACTTGGCCGGTCGCGACGTATTCGAAGCCGTGCGCATGAGCGTTAACCCCAAAGTTATCGAAACGCCCATGATTTCCGCCATGGCCGTCAACGGCATCGAAGTAAAAGCCGTTGCACGCATCACCGTGCGCACCAACATCCAACGCTTGGTAGGCGGCGCAGGCGAAGCCACCATCGTTGCCCGTGTAGGCGAAGGTATCGTAACCACCATCGGTTCCGCCCAATCCCACCGCGATGTATTGGAGAACCCCGACCGCATCTCCAAAACCGTTCTCGGCAAAGGCCTTGACGCCGGCACCGCATACGAAATCCTCTCCATCGACATCGCCGACGTAGACGTAGGCCGCAACATCGGTGCCCAACTACAAATCGAGCAAGCCGAAGCCGACAAAAAAATCGCTGAAGCCAAAGCCGAAGAACGACGCGCCCTGGCCGTAGCCCAAGAGCAAGAAATGCGCGCCGAAGTAGAACGCATGCGCGCCAAAGTAGTAGAAGCCGAGGCCGAAGTGCCCCTGGCCTACGCCGAAGCACTACGCACAGGCCGCATCTCTGCTGAAGAGTACTTGGGGCTGCAAAACAAAAAAGCAGATACAAAAATGCGCGAAAACATCGGCAGTGCCAACATGGAAATGTCGATCAACCAGCCGAAGTAAGGGGTACGGTCGGCGGGTGCTAAGGTCAAAAGATTCAAGATCAAAAGATATAAAACCCTGGGCGCTGCCCAGACCCGCAAGGGGAAGCGTTCCCCTTGACCCGCGCTGTGCTTCGCGGACACTCAATTTTAACAAGTACCAATCCAATAAAAAACGCGCCGTCGAAGGCGCGTTTTTTGTATTAGGTTTGTAATTCGTACTGTTATTCGGCGGCATCGGCGACGCCAAAGCGGGTCGAGGGGCTGCGCTCCTCGCGGGTGTGGGCAGCGCCCACGGTTTTGAATCTTTTGACCTTGAATCTTTTTATCTTAGCACCGATCTTAGCAACGACTTAATCAACCAGCCAACCCGGCTTAGTCGTTCTTCAACGCCTCCAGCTCCAACTTCCGTGCAGCAACAATCTTGGCCTGCACATCGCTTGGCGCCTCGTCGTATCTTTCGAATGCCATTGAGAAGGATCCGCGGCCTTGCGTCATGGAACGTAATTCTATCGGGTACTTTAGCATTTCGTTGTGCGGCGCTTCGGCGGAGATTACTTGGTTTTTACCCACTTTTTCCATGCCCAGGATACGGCCGCGGCGTTTGTTCATGTCGCCCATGATGTCGCCGGTGTAAGTATCGGGAACGATTACGTTTACTTTCATGACGGGCTCGAGGATGGTGGGCTTGGCTTGCAAGAAGCCATCTTTGAAGGCGATTTGGGCGGCCATTTTGAAGGCGAGTTCGGAGGAGTCTACGGCGTGGTATTTGCCATCGTATAGGATGGCTTTGACACCTACTACGGCGTAGGCAGCTACGGGGCCGGCTTTTACGGACTCTTGGATGCCTTTTTCTACGGCGGGGAAGTATTGCTTGGGTACGTTACCGCCTACTACGACTTCTTCAAATACATAGGCTTTTTCCAAATCGCCGGAGGGCTCGAATTTCATGTCTACGATACCGTATTGGCCACCGCCGCCGGATTGTTTTACAAATTTGCCTTTTACATCGGAGCGACCTTTGATGGTCTCGCGGTAGGGTACGAGCGGGGTGATGAGTTCTACTTCTAATTTATAGCGCGATTTGCAACGGTTGACGAGCACGTCCAGTTGACTGTCGCCCACGCCGCTGATGATGACCTGCTTGGTTTCGCGGTTGACGGTGAAGATGAGGGTTTTATCTTCTTCCAAGAGCTTGGTGAACGCGTTGGAAATCTTGTCCTCGTCGCCTTTTTTGGTGGTGATGACAGCCATGGACAGCATGGATTCGGGATACACGATGGGTGGCGCTTTGACCATTTGTGCTTTGGTGCACAGGGTGTCTTGTGTCGATGTATCGGCCAATTTGGCAATGGCACCGATATCACCCGCGCGCAGTTCGCTCACTTCAATTTGATCTTTGCCGCGCATGACATACAGGAAGCCGGGTTTTTCGGGCTTCTCGTTGGTGGCATTGATGAGGGGCGTGTCGCGTTTGATGGTACCGGAGAACACGCGGAACAAGCTCAAACGCCCCACAAACGGGTCGGCGATTGTTTTGAACACAAATGCACATGGCGGTGCATCGGCGGCGCACTTGATCTCTACGGCTTCGCCCTTCATGTCGATGCCTTGAATGGCGGGGCGCAATTCCGATGCGGGGGGCAATAACGTCACCAGCAAGCTGAGCAACGCCTTAACGCCCACGCCCGTGGTGGCCACGCTAAACAGCACCGGCGTGATGCTGCCGTCGGCGATGCCTTTGCGGAACGCATTTGTGATTTCTTCTTGTGTCAATTTTTCGTTGTTGAAATATTTTTCCATGAGGACTTCGTCGGTTTCCGCGACGACTTCGGTGAGCATTTCATGGTATTCGTCATAAATATCTTGCATATCCGCCGGGAAATCGCACGGCGCAGACGTGTTTTTATCGAATTTGAAGGCTTTGCCGTTGGCGCAGTCGATGTTGCCCGCCAGCTTGCCGCCTTCTTTGAAGGGCAACATCAGCGGTACGATACCCGTACCCAATTGCTCGCGCATTTCGCCAATGACACGGAAAAAATCGGCGTTGTCGTCGTCCATGCCGTTGACTAAAATGAAGCGGGGCATGCCTTGCGTTTTTTCAAAAGCAATCTCCGTACCCACTTCAATACCGGACTTGGCATTGGCAAAAATGAGTGCTGCATCAGAGGCAACCAGTGCTTCACTAACAGCACCCGCAAAGTCAAAATACCCGGGGGTATCAATAAAGTTGATCTTTGTGTTTTCCCATTCAACGGGAATCATGGACGCGCCGACCGAACCGCGGCGGCGTTTTTCTTCGTCGTCGTAGTCGCTGACGGTGTTGCCGTCCTCCACACGCCCCATGCGCGTCGTTACTTTGGTCAAATGTAGTGCGGCTTCCATCAAGGTCGTCTTTCCACAGCCGCTGTGGCCCAACACTGCTACATTGCGAATCTCGTTCGCCGAATACACTTTCATAAACAACCCTCCCGGTTAGTGACGAAAACGCAGCATGTCTTTGCGTTTTTCGTGTGCGGCTTTGCCAATGGCAATCTATGTACCGCAGCGCGGCATTGTGAAAAATGCCCAACGCCTATTATAAACACTTTGCAAGATAAGTGCAATATAGCTATAATACGAGCGAGCCGCGAAGCGGCGGCGAACGTGCGGCCTTTTCGGGGATTCACCCCGCCCGGTCGCTCTGTGAAAGTCGCGCCCTGACGGGGCGAAGTCCCCGAAGGCCACGCGTTCGCCGCCGCTTCGCTTGCGTGTATTATAGCTGTTGCGAGTAGTTAAATTAGTAGGATTGATTTTTTGGGATGGAGGCTGAACGATGATGAGTACATATTTGAAGGCGGGCGTTGTGGGATTGGGTGGCGTTGCGCCCATGCATACGATGGCTTTGGAAGCTTTGGGCATATCGATTGTAGCGGTTTGTGATAAAGATGAAGGTAAAGCGAAAGTTGCGGCGGAGAAATTTGGCGCTGTGGCTTTTACGGATTATAGGGAAATGTTGGCGCGGGGTGGTTTTGATATTTTGCATATTTGCTTGCCGCATTTTTTGCATGCGCCGGTGGCGATGGATGCTTTGCGGGCGGGGTATCATGTGCTTTGCGAGAAGCCTTTGGCCACGACGTTGGAAGATGCGCAACGGATGAATGAAGTTGCGCAGCAAACGGGGCGGCATTTGAGTGTTATTTTTCAAAATCGGTACAATCCGGGGTCGCTGTTGGTTAAGGAAACGTTGGCGAGCGGTGCGCTGGGTGCGATACACGGCGGGTGGTTTCGGGTTAATTGGTACCGTGGCGAATCATACTACACGTGCAGTGATTGGCGCGGGAGAAAGGCCACCGAGGGCGGCGGCGTGTTGATTAATCAATCGATTCATACATTTGACTTGATGAATTTCTTCTTGGGTGCGCCCACGCGCGTAGATGCCACCATTGCCAACCGCGCGCATCCGCAAATTGAGGTGGAGGACGTGGCCGAGGGGGTTATCTTCTACAACACCCCCCACGGCACAGAAATTCCCGTTTCCTTCCACGTCAATACCTACCACCCCTACGACGCGCCCGTGCAATTGGAAATCATCGGTGAACACGGCCGCGCCACCATCACCGGCGATGAAGCCGAAGTAATCATCGGCGACACCCGCCACACCGCCAAGGCCGATGCCGACGCACAAGCACAATTCGGCATCAAGCACTATTGGGGTGTATCCCATGCCAAGCAAATTGCCGCGTTCTATGAAGCAATAAAAAAAGGCACCACGCCGGACTTGACCGGGGAGGATGCCTTAGTTACGCAGCGGTTGGTGGAAGGGATTTATGCTTCGTTTGAATCAATGCAAAAATAAGAATATAAACAAACGGGGCAGTTGATGAGTGCGCTCATCAACTGCCCCGTTTTTATTTACTAATTTTGCTCTTACACTTCCATTCCCGCCTTGCGGTCTTTCACACGCAGCACCAGCTTGATCAATTCTACAAACAGCACTTGCAAGATCGCCAGTGCGATCATGATCACCCAATGCGTCATGCTCATGCTTACCACATTGAAGATTTCCATGAGGAAGGGTGTCGTGGCAACCAACACAGATGCGGCCAAGCAACCGATGACGCAGAAGAAAACGCCGCGGTTGGTCGTAAAGCCCACTTTAAAAATGGACAATTGCGTGCGCGTGTTGAAGATGTCGATGCAGGATGCCCACGACAATACCATAAATGCCATCGAGATGCCCACGGCAAAGTCGCCGTATTGCAGTCCGGCAAAGGTGCCGTCCCAGCTGTAGATGCCGTAGGTATGCGGCAAAACATACGCGCCGATGACAAACGCCGATAAAGTGAGGATCGAGAAGGAAATCGCACGAAGACCGATGAACAACCCCACGCGCTGAGCGAATACACCCGCGCCTTTGGGCAGCGGTTTACGCTTCATAACACCCGGCTCCGGCTGTTCAAACGCAAGGAAGAAACCCGGCAATCCGTCATACAACACATTGATAATCAAAATTTGCATGGCTGTAATGGGCGATACGCCAATCACCAACATGCCCAGCAGCAACACAAAAATTTCTGCGAAGTTAACGCCCAGCAGGAATTGGATGGTCTTGCGGATGTTGTCATAAGAGGTACGGCCTTCGGATATCGCATCTACTATGGTGGCGAAGTTGTCGTCGGTGATGATCATGTCGGCGGCGTTTTTGGTTACTTCGGTACCGGTGATACCCATGGCTGCGCCGACATCGGCGGCTTTGAGCGCAGGCGCGTCGTTAACACCGTCGCCGGTCATGGTTACGACTTGATTATGGTAATTCCACGCTTTGACAATGCGAAGTTTATCCTCGGGGGATACGCGCGCGTATACGCTGATGCCGCGTACTTGCGCATTCAAGTCCGTTTCGCTCATGACGTTCAATTCCGCACCGGTTACAGCACGGTCGCCGTCTTCGTATATCCCGATTTCACGTGCGATGGCGATGGCGGTGGCTTTGTGGTCGCCGGTGATCATGACGGTTTTGATGCCTGCTTCTTTGGCGCGCGCTACGGCGTACTTGGATTCGGGGCGCGGCGGGTCAATCATACCCACCAGTCCGCGCAATTCTTGCCCGCTTTCGAGGGCTTCTTCGGACAAATCCGTCGGCTTGGTATCGAATTTCTTCACGGAGATGGCGATAACACGCAAGGCTTTTTCTGCGAAGGAATCATGAATAGCGGTTGCCTTTTCCAACAACCCGGGGAATTTCTCCCATGCTACGGGGATGCGGTCAAATGCACCCTTCGTTACGGCGATGTAACCTTCCTCGGTACGGTGCACGGTGGTCATGCGCTTGCGCCCGGAGTCAAACGGCAGCTCGTGCACGCGGGGATAATCGCGCTCGGCTTGCACACGGTTGAGCCCCAAATCATGCAGCAGGCGGATAATCGCAATTTCCGTCGGGTCGCCGATGACATGCTCGTCCTCATCGCCGTGCACTTCAATGGTGGCATTGGAACACGATGCCAACAAGCCAATCAACTTGCGCTGGTCGGCGTTGAATTCTGTTTCTTTGACAGTCACCACGTCGTGGTCTATATGCCACGCTTTTTGGATGACCATCTTGTTCATGGTGAGCGTACCCGTTTTGTCCGAGCAAATGACCGACGTGTTGCCAACCGTCTCCACCGCGGGAATCTTGCGGATGATGGTCTTCTTGGCCACCATGTTGTACACGCCGTAGGACAAAATCATGGTTACTATAATAGGAAGCGTTTCCGGCACGGCGGCCACACCCAACGCTACCGCCAGCAACAGCATGTAAATAGGGTCGTTGTCCCAAATAACCAACCCCACCACAAACATAACCAAACCCGACAACAACGCAATCACAGAAATCCTTTTCGCCAATTGCGTCAAGCGCATTTGCAACGGCGTAAGTTCTTTCTTCGCGGTGTTTAACATTTGGGCGATTTTGCCCATTTCGGTTTGCATACCCGTTTCGGTGACAACAACGTGTGCCCGCCCGCCCGTGACCAAGCAACCGGAGTACACCATGTTGATGCGGTCGCCCAAGGGGGCACCGTCTTCAATGGTTGCGTTTGGATTTTTTTCCACAGGCAATGATTCGCCGGTGAGTGCGGCCTCTTCAATTTGTAAAGAACTGGCTTCGATGATGCGACCGTCTGCCGTTACGACATCACCCGCATTCAACTCCACGAGATCACCGGGTACGAGTTGATTGGCTTCAATGATTTGCTTGACACCGCCGCGGATGACCGTGGTCTTGTACGAGTTCATCTTCTTGAGCGCGTCCAACGCCTTTTCTGCTTTATTTTCCTGATACATACCCAGCACAACGTTGATGACCACGATGGACAAAATAACCGCAACCTTCGCCCAGTCGGTCGCCGATCCGGTGCCCTCGTTTTGATTCATCACCGCCGCAATCGTCGCAATGATCGACGCAGCTATCAAAATCATCGTCGGGATTTCCGTCAAGTGGTGCAGGATTTTTTGGAAGAAAGTCTCCTTTTTTTCTTCTTCAAATTCGTTCAACCCGTATTCTTGCAAACGGGCTTTTACTTCTTCTGCGGTGAGCCCCGTGGTGGGGTTGGCACCCAGTTTTTGCATGACTTCCTTGATTGGTTCAGTTACCCATTTCATATATTGACCTCCTTTGAATATACAAGTGACAGGCGGGCGGCACGGATATTTGGCACGCACGCTATACGGTTTTGCGTGATTAAAGGCAAGTGTCGGCTAAGTGCGGCCGTTTGTCTTCTTTCGCTTGGGGCTGGTGGCAGATTAAGGATGTGCGCGTATTTGCGAAAGGAAGCCAAACGGTCTTACTAAGCCGCCACGCACCGTTAATCACGCAAAACCGCAAGGCGTGCTTAGCCAAATATCCGCGCCGCCCGCCCTTCGTGCGTGGCTATTATTAAAATATTAATAATGTGCGGGTAGTTTATTCGTTGCGCACAAATATTGCGTTTAATAGGCTTAGTATAATTGCGGCGAAAAATGCCGTGCCGAAGCCATTGACGGTGAAGCCCGGTACCAGTGCGGACACCAACAGCAGCATTAATCCATTGATGACCAAATAAAAAATACCCAAGGTTAAAACGGTGATGGGTAGTGAAATGACTTGCAAGAAGGGCTTGATGGTGGCATTGATTAAACCCAGCACAATGGCTGCTACAACTGCCGCCATTACGCTTTCCACGACAATGCCGTTGAACAATACGGATAGGACGTACAGGAATAATGCGCTTATTGCCCAATGGATTAATAATTTCATTTGTTGCCCCTTATGGTTGGATTAATTTGGCGTGTAGTAGTCTCCGATTTTGCCCAAGTGGTTGCCAATGGCGTGATAATGGCCGGAATACACGACCGGGTCGAAATTGCGCAGGTCGATGCCTTCTGATATATCAATGGACGCATCGCATTGCACGTCAACAATTTTACAAAAATAGGTGGAGGTATCACCCGTAACGGTGATTTGCGTGACTTCGCATTCGTATACATATTTGCTGACATCCAGCGTGGGCACAGCCAGCGCCAAACCGGGGCTGAATGTGTAGGGCACTTCGGTTTTGGGTGCCGTGCTGCCGCTGCGCGAGCCGAAGTATTCCATGAGCTCCAGCATGTCGGTGCTTACCAAGTTAGCAGATAACTTGCGGTTGGCTTCGGCGTTGATTTTGGTTTGCTTGGTGCCGTTCATACTGATGATGAGTTGGTAGTGGTCGTTGCACCAAGTAATGCTCACCCATGTGATGGGCGCGAAGTTGGGCGTGTCGTCGGCGTTATATGTGCCGATGAGGAAGCAGGGTTGGACAATCATGGATTGTTGGTTACCCACAGATTTGCGCATGGTGCGCCCTCCTACATTAATAAAAATGTATTTTTGATTAAATCGGCAACATCTTCCGGTTGAAGACGGGTATTATCGATTTTCATATAATTTTCGAAAGGAATTTCATTATCGCGGCTGACAATGCGGATTTTTTCATCCAACTCGATTAATCGCGCATTGGACGCCGCAACGTTTCTTTTGGATGGCTTGTGCAGCAGTCTATTTTCCGTGCCGTTTCGTTGAAGCCTGACTTCTTGTGAAGCGACCAATTCTACAAAATAAATTTCCGCACCCTTGCACTCAAAGATATCAACAAGACGCATAAAATAATCCCATGCGGCCGGTTTATCCAAATTGAAAAAATAAGTAAAAATAATTCCGTACAAATCTGACTTTACAAATTCTTCGAATACGGCTTCCCGGATTTTTTCTTCTGTAGGGATATCGCGCCTGCCGAAGATTTCTATGACCGGTTCAATGCCCATATGGCTGTGAAACAATTTCAAATCGGTTATCTTGGCCAATGCTTGCCCGACCGTTGTTTTACCCACTGCCGACGCGCCGAATAATATTGCTAATTTCATATGGAGCTTCCTCCGCATTATGGCATCGTTGAAATTATTCGTAATAATCCATCACCATTCTATCCTGCAAAACAGAAACTATATAATCCGATGCTTTTACATGTTCCGGGTGACGCTTGTAAACCGCCATCGTTTCTTCATTTTCAAACAGGTTATCAAGGAGAATGTCCATCACGCCTTAAGGTCATGTTGTAAGAATTTAAGCCAAGTTCATGTTCCTCGGCTATGCGTATGCTTCTTATGTTTAATTGCCTATCGAAGAAAATGCCAATGCCAATGGGGCTGCCCCATGCAAGTCTTTGATATTCAAACAAGGTCATGGCACCCAGTGGCGTATCTTCTATTTCAAAAACATAGGTTTCCTCGATTTCTAATTGGGCAACGATCTGGGGATCAAGCCGCAACATAAACGGTAAACCTTGAAATTGAGTCAAAATGACGATGCGATGTTGTTCATCAAAAACATGGTCGGACATGGTGTGCCGCACCGTTGCAGTAATCGCGCCCGTTGCTGTGACTTCAAACATTTTTTCTTCCGAATTTAATTCCGCTTGTAAATAATTGTTTTCGGTTAGCCACCGATCCATGTTTACTTGCAGATCATGGTTCTCGGTTAGCAACTGCTCTATTTCGGATATTAGGGTTTGGATTTCCAGTTGTAATGCTTGGTTTTCGGATTGCAACCTTTGATATGCGTTTTGCAATTCTTGGTTGTCGTATGGAGGTTGCGCATGGACATCCTGCGGCTCGTTGTTTTCGCCGCCGCAGGCAGTTAGCAATAACAAAAAAGTACATACAATGATAACAACCACATTCCTACGCATTGCAAATGCCTCCTTAGATATGGTTTTTTACAAGTTCATTGTTGTCAATCCAATTAATATGGCTTTAGATGTAAATGCTTTTATTGCAATTTTGTATACGCTGCCCACATGTCGTTTAATTGCGGATGCGTCTTTACAAATTCCTCCGGATTTTTGTATAAAGCGATTATGCCATCATTGCCAAAATTGGCGGCGATAAATTGCATGAATACATAGGATATATCGTAAACCAAGCCGTAGTCATCATCGTCTTGGGATAAAGCGATGGTTTGTGCGCTTGGTATTTGTATGCTTTTGTCTAGTGTAACTTTTTGTCCGGCCAGATAGGTGGCGATTCCTTCTGATAGGTAGGGGTAATTGTGTGACGTGTGCAGGTTGAGTTTTTCTGCGACGATGTGAACGAATTCGTGTATGGCTACCGCCATGATGGAGTCATAATCATGCGCGGGGCCCGGATTGCATGGTGACACCATGCGGATGACCCCGCCTGTCGCGTTGCCTACTACCCAATCTTCGGCGTTGGGGCGGCCAATGGCGCGGTGGAAGTCTTTTAGGGTTTTGTATACGTGGATGATTGTTTTTTCGGTGAGTTTGATGCCTAAGAAATTGATTATCCGATGATAATTGTCTTCAAGGATTTTTATAATTTTGTCCTTTTCTTTTGTGTTTTCGTCGTAATAATGGAGGATGAAATTATCGGTTTCGGTTTTCATACGTTTCCTCCTCTAAGCAAATGTTGCATGCTTTTGACAGTCAATCCAAATGAAATGTTTTTCATTAAATATTTTTTCAATTATACCGCCGTTGTTGACAGCGATTTTTATGGAGGGTGTATTGTTACTGTTGATGGTTAGCAAAATCCGATCAATCCCAAGCGCGGCGGCTTCAATGGTCATTGTTTTTATTAACAACGCACCATAACCCTTCCCCCGATGTGACGGCGCGATGCCGTATCCAACATGCCCGCCGTCTTCCCTTAATTTATCCGTAAGCCGGGTACGTAATTTGACGATTCCAACCGGATTACCGTCTACATACAACCAATAAGTGATTTGCGGCACCATCCAATCCTCCAAGCCGATGCCATTTGCCATATTGTCATTTGTAACCAGCCACTGCTTGAAGTCTTCATAGGAAAGCCCATGGGCGTTATTCATTAACCCATTTTCATCCTTTGGCATTTCTTGCAACATTGCATAAATATCCGCGCCATCATCAATTGATAACTTCTTTAAATATGCATTCATCTACAAGCTCCAACCAAATAAATATTAATTCGCATTAACAATTCATATCTTGCTTGCAACGTAGCCCGCGCGGAGGTTTGCACTACATTACATATTTAGCATCTTTTTGGGGCGCGTTAGACATTTCTTGTTTTTTGGCCTCGTAGCCGGGGCGGCCGAAGAGGGCGTAGGTGGCGTTTTTGCCTTCCTCTACGCCGGGTTGGTCGAATGGGTCAATGTTTAGGAGGTAACCTGCGTAGGCGGTGGCAACTTCGAAGAAGTAGAGCAGCTGACCTAGGGTTTGCGGGGTTACGCGCGGCAGGGTTAGGGTCATGTTCATGCGGCTGGCCTTGGTTAGGGCGTATTCGGTGGCTAGTTGTTCGTTTTTGATGAGGTCGTTGTGGGTTACGCCGCCCAAGAAGCCCAGGCTGGGCATGTCGGTGTACAAGCGGGGAATGGTGAGGGTTTCGCGGTATTCGTCCACGCCGATGAGGACGATGATTTTGTCGTAGGGGCCTTCGGCATAAAGCTGGACTTGGCTGTGCTGGTCGGTTACGCCCAGGGCCTTGACGGGGGTTTGGCCGACGTTGACGACATTGCCGTCCAGGTCAAAGTGCTTGCCCAGCGATTCGCCCCAGAGTTGGGCAAACCAGTCGGAAATGTACTTGAGTGAGTCGGCGTAGGGCATGACGACGGTTATGTTTTTTCCTTTTTGTAGGGCGATGATGTGCAGGGCGGCGAACATGTAAGCCGGATTGGCGAAGATGTCGGGGCCGGCGCATAGCGTGTCCATTTGCGCGGCACCTTCCAGCAGGCCTGCGATGTCAATACCGCAAAAAGCCGCCGGCAACAGCCCCACGGGGCACAGTTGGCTAAACCGCCCGCCTACCCCATCGGGCACGATGTAGTATTTGTAATTTTCTTCCTGCGCGATTTTGATGAGATTGCCTTTTTCTGCGTCGGTGGTGCATACGATACGGCGGCGGGCGGCTTCTTTGCCCATTTTTTCTTCCAGCAAGGCCTTGATGATCATGAATTGGCTCATGGTCTCGGACGTGGAGCCGGACTTGGAGATGACGTTGAACAGGCAGCGTGTGGGGTCGATGGTTTGGAACAGGTACGTGAGCCGTTCAGGGTCTACGTTGTCCACTACGTATAGCTTGGGGAAGCCGCGTTGCGCGCGCGGCAGCTCGTTGTAGAAGGGGTGGTTGAGGGCTTGCTGTACGGCCATGGGCCCCAATGCCGACCCGCCGATGCCCAACACCACGAATGCGTCGATTTCGTCCTTCATTTCAGCCACGTAGGCATTGATGTCGGCCACGATTTCCGCTTGGTTGTGGGGCAACTCGCGCCATGCCATGGCGGGGCGTTTCTCTGCCATCATGCGCGACGCAAAGGCAATTTTCTCCCGCATTGCGTCAAAATCCGCTTGCGTCAATCCCTGTGTGCCGATTTGTGCGGCCATCATATTGTTGTAATCCATGCGCATTTGCATATAAATCCATCCTTTTCAATAAAATTCCACGGTGGAATATATCACAATTATAATACCCAACGCAACGCAGGAAACGCGCCCCAACCGCAATATTCGGCGCGTCGTCATGTTATCGCCCACGCCGAACATATGTTTTCTTTTTGTCATGCGAATGATACACTGCGCAGCACAAGAACAATAATGAAATGACACGGAGGTGCAAGACATGAACCCTTTCGCCAACAGGGATTTGCGGTGCAAGTATGATGAAGTAGCGCAGAAGTGGTGGTTTTCTGCGGTGGACATTTGCGCAATATTGACGGATGCGCCGTATGAGGATGCCATCGGCTATTGGAAAGCAACAAAGTACAATTTCGCGGCCAATGAAATTCAGTGGGTCGCAAATTGCGACCGACTGAAACTTCCGGCAACGGACGGCAAATATTATTTTGTCGACGTGCTGGACATTCGGCAGGTCGCCTACCTTATACAAGTCATCCCCAGCCCCAAGGCCGAGCCTTTCCGCTTGTGGCTGGCGGATTTGGTGGCCGCCAGCACGCCGATGGAACAGTTATTAATCGAAACCGGAGCCCCCTGCGCCGCGCGCATTGACGAAGATTACAAAAACAACCCGAACAAGCTATTCGAGCGGTTGGTAATTACAAAGGAAGTCATCGTGTAGCCGATAATATGACATGCTGTCGTCAAGTATTGTGGTGTATAATTAAATTTATGTAAGTGTCATTGATTTTTTTTATGTTTGTGTTTCCTAATATTCAATAGTTGTACATAGGAAACAAATGACAAGATACTGTATGAAATACTTTATTTTTAAGGAAGAGGGCGCAACATGGATTATATTAGTAAGCGTTTTTATTATCCGGTCACATTATTAAACGACTCCACTCTTAATTGCGGCTACGCACGAGAGCCGATAATTCGCAAGATGCCCGATGGCTCACTATTTTGCACATTTCTGACAGGTGGCTCAACACAGCCTCATGATAACAACATTGTTGCGGCTGCCCGTAGTTTTGACGATGGTGAGACATGGACGGATATCTACGAGCTTTTCCGGCACAGTGCGCGGGGGTTGTGGTGTACCGAAATATTCACCGAAGGTGAACTGCCATGCATGTTCGTGCATACATACAACGCCGAGTCTCATTACAATGAAGTAAAAGTCTTTCGCAGCTATACCGACGATTCGGGGAACACTTGGAGCGAACCGAAGTCGTTGCCGAGTGGGTTATCAAATGTCAGTGTGAGACAGGGCATCATACTTTCCAACGGTGATTGGTTATTCCCGGTTTATTGGCAGGTTGTGGAAAAGGGTTGGGATTTGTATGGTGAATCGAAAGGATGGGGAGGCAGA
>Ga0123355_10002664_pt1 | contig 25343 bp, 23 predicted proteins | sample TergutEmb28metaG_3_FD_89872 | JGI IMG/M metagenome (GOLD analysis project Ga0123355, IMG submission 89872) | Embiratermes neotenicus P1 segment gut microbial communities from Petit-Saut dam, French Guiana - Emb289 P1 | ecosystem: Host-associated > Arthropoda: Insects > Digestive system > Gut ...
CCTAGCATCAGCAAAGCTACCGTGTACAGAAACCTAAGTCAGATGGCACAAGCAGGAGAGCTCCTAGACTTAAGCAACCTATGCCGTTCCACGCACTATGACCACAACACCCACGAGCATTATCATCTGGTATGTGAATCATGCGATAAGATATTCGATGTGGAAGCCGATTTTTCCGATATCCAAGACCGGCTTGCACATATGAAAGAATTTGACATTAAGAGCCATGAGATATCATTTCGAGGACTGTGTTTAAGCTGTAAGACTGCATAGAATACCGAACAATTATCCAATAAAAAAGAATAACTATATTCAACATGTGTCGCAAACTCCACCATTAGCGAGACTACATGGCACACTACGATTGAAAATGCTACGGACTTTTACACAGTGCCTGGGAACGGCTATGGTGGACTTTGTTATGCTTATAAACAAAAAAGTAAAGGAGTGTTGATTATGAGTGCACATAAGTTTGCAGATGTTCGCATACCAATTGACGAAAACAACCCCGCCATCATGCGCAATGAGAAACTCTGTATTAAATGCGGTGCTTGCCGTCATATCTGTGAAACCGATATAGCGGTCGGCAGGCTCTATGACTTAGAAAGCTCCGGCGATTGTCCAATCTGCATTCATTGCGGACAATGCGCAAATGTATGTATGCCCGGATCGATCTCCGAGCGATACGAATATTCTGACGTGAAAAAAGCAATTCTTGACCCCGATAAAATTGTCATTTTCAACACATCGCCGTCTGTGCGGGTGGGCTTGGGTGAAGAATTCGGATTAGCACCCGGGGCTTTCGTGGAAGGGAAGATGGTTGCAGCTTTACGAGCCTTAGGCGCAGACTATGTGCTTGATACAAACTTTGCTGCCGACTTGACTATCATGGAAGAAGCCTCTGAACTTATAGACCGAATTGCAAATAAGACCAAACCATTGCCTCAATTTACGAGCTGCTGTCCGGCTTGGGTAAAATTTGTTGAAACATTTTATCCCGAAATGACATCTCATATTTCCACCGTGAAAAGTCCCATCGGAATGCAAGGACCTACTGTAAAAACATATTTTGCCAAACAGCAAGGCATCAATCCCGCCCAAATAGTGAATGTAGCAGTTACCCCATGTACGGCAAAGAAGTTTGAAATTCGTAGGGACGAGATGTGCGATGCGTCTAAAGAATTAGGCATTCCCAATATGCGAGATATGGATCATGTGATTACCACGAGGGAACTGGCTAAATGGATTAAAGAGGAGCGTGTTGATTTCCATACTTTGCAGGACAGCGATTTTGATAAGCTCATGGGTGCGGCTTCGGGTTCAGGTGTTATATTCGGTAACACAGGAGGCGTGATGGAAGCTGCGGCGAGGACGGCATACAATTTCTTGACGGGAACGAATCCTTCGGAAATGTATTTGAACTTAAGCGCAGTCCGTGGTATGGAAGGCATACGCAGCGCAACAGTCGATATGGAAGGCACACCGGTACGAGTAGCGATTATTCACGGTACAGAGAATGCAAGGCAAGTGCTTAATGACTTGAAAAACGGTAAATGTGAGTATGATTTTATCGAAGTTATGACATGCCGTGGAGGCTGCATCGGCGGTGGAGGGCAACCTAAGTCCGAGATAATAAAGGCAGATGAGACTCGCAATGCCCGTATAAGTTCGCTTTATCAAAAGGACAGTGATATGTCATTGCGATTCAGTCATGAGAATCCCGACATAAAGGCGGTATATGCGGAGCAGTATGGCAAGCCGTTAAGTCCTATGGCAGAAAGACTTCTGCACACCTCATACCGTGACCGCAGTGAAGACTTAGGACCTGACGGAATGGTGGATAAACCGCTTGTAAATACTGAGGAATACCTCTGTATTATGTGCAATTATGTGCATAAGGGTGAGCCGGCAGAAGGATTTTCATGCCCTGTATGCGGGATGTCGAAAGATGCGTTTAAAAAGCTGTAAGAGACCTTGTAGGGTACGCTGTCCTCAGCGTACCGCAAGTTAGAAACAGTATTTGGCGATTCCGACTATCTCGGGGGGGATCTTTGCAGATACGAACTGCGCTTACCGGAAAACCAATAATGCTATTCGCTAGTGTAGTGTATCACTGATAATTAGTATATGATTGCGTTTTATTTTTTCGTCTTGCAAGGCGAAAAAACGCAGTAATGCCAGTGGCCTTTCAAGTTTTTTCAACGCAGCAAGCCGGAAAAAGAGAATGTAAGAATATACTAATTATCAGTGATACACTGCACTTATAGTTTCAAATATATAATTTTTCTAAAGAAAGGGATCTGAAAAAATGACACATTTAAAAGGAACAAAAACAGAACAAAATTTGATGGAAGCTTTTGCAGGAGAGAGTCAAGCACGCAATAAGTACACCTATTTCGCAGGTAAGGCGAGAGACGAAGGCTATGAGCAAATTGCAGCCATTTTTGAAGAAACTGCGCATAATGAAATGTCACATGCAAGAATGTGGTTCAAGCTGTTACACAATGGAGAAATTCCCACCACTGCTGAGAATCTGAAAGCCGCCGCCCAGGGCGAAAACGATGAGTGGACAGAAATGTATAAGCGTATGGCTGCGGACGCCAGAGAAGAAGGATTTGACAGGATTGCTATGCTCTTTGATTTGGTTGGTAATATAGAAAAGGACCATGAGGAACGCTATCTTACACTTCTGAAAAATGTTGAAGAAGGCGCTGTGTTTGCGAAGAAGGAAAAAGTTGTTTGGATTTGCCGTGAATGCGGACATATTGCAGACAATGCAAATGCACCCAATATGTGCCCCGCTTGTGAGCGTGGACAAGCGTATTTTGAACTGCGTACAGTTAATTATTAGCCAGTGGCTCGTAGGGGCGCCGCTCGCTGCGCCCGCAAAAGAGTGTACATACACACAAACTGACGAAACCAAAAACACAGCTCTCACAATAATCTCGTACATGTGTTTTACGCACAACAAACACCATCAAGCCCTCTTAAGCTGCGGGATTGGTGGTTTTTGTTGACATAAGTTGACAATATATGGTACTCTTTAATGACTCAGATTATGTTAGAATGATATAGGTGTGACTTAAGGGGGAGAGCAATATGCCTTATGGAATTAATGCTAGTGGTGTGCAAATGCAAATGATGGCGGACTTGGCAAGGGTAAAAAATATTACCGCAGATGCTGAGATTCACAGTCGGACAGGCGACAAAAGCGGACGTTTCGCTGACAACAAGGTTCCAAAAAGAATTGCCTTGAAGATTGCCTTAGAGAAGCGCCGTAAGAACAAAGTCCCCAAAAGAATTGCGTTAAAGATGGCTTTAGAAAAGCGACGTAAAAGCAAGCAATAGCATAATGCTACAAAGTGCTTCGAAGTGCGGAGCATGTATATAAAAAACGCCGAATCTCTTAGAGAAACGGCGTTTTTTGATACTAGATTTCTGACTTAAACTCCCACTCCCATGAGTCCCTCACGGAATAGTCTTGCATCCATGAGCTTAAGATCAGGACTGACAAGTGGCTTAAATTCCATCTTATCAAGTACATCCTTCTGCAAATCAACACCCGGGGCAATCTCGACGAGCATCAGCCCGTCAGGAGTAAGCTTAAATACAGCACGCTCGGAAAGATACATGATTTCCTGACCGCTCTTTACAGCATACTCGCCTGAGAAAGTAATCTGCTGAACTTTCTTAACATACTTCATCTCGCTGCCGTCATTTATAATCTTAAGACCATCGCCTGTAATCTCAATCTCAGGCTTAGGCTTGCCGGCAGTGAAGTTACCCATGAAATATACTTTCTTGGTGTTCTGAGAAATGTCTATAAATCCGCCTGCGCCGATGCAACGTCCGGCAAATTTGGAAACATTGACATTACCCTTTTCGTCTATCTCAGCTGCGCCGAGAAACGCAACATCGAGCAGACCGCCATCGTACATATCAAGAGTATCTGTCTGAGAGAATATAGCATCAGCATTTGCAACGCCCGGGAAAGAAAGCCCCTCTTGGACTTGTCCACCCATAGGACCTGATTCAACAGATGCAGTCATGCCTTTACCCAGACCTTCTTCCGCAGCCACGCTTCCGATTCCGGAAGGCATACCGCTGCCGAAGTTGATTATCAAATTCGGTTGTAGTTCCAAAGCCGCACGACGAGCGACGACCTTGCGCAAGGTGAGAGGAAGTTTCTTCACGCCGCCTGCAGCAAGCTTCACTTCGCCTGAAAGCTCAGGACGGTAATTCATAGTAGCGTAGCACTGACGGCTATTGACGGGATTTTCAGCCTTAACAATGAAGTCAACAAACTTCTCGTGAAGTCTGATATCCTTAGTCGGCAGAGTGCCACGTCTTACGATATCTTGCACTTGGACGATAACGGTGCCGCCGCTGTTGCGTGTGGCTATCGCAATTTCAAGATCCGTGCCGTGCAGACCTTCTTGTACCATTGATATGTTGCCATCTTCGTCTGCATATGTGCCACGCAAGAAGCAAACATTGGGCTTAAAACCGTTGTAGAACAGATATTCTTCGCCATCAATTTCCATAAGTCTTACGACGGAACCTTGCTCACGAGCCTTGTCGTTAACGGCGCAACCTTCGTTGCGAGGATCGCAGAATGTGCCGAGTCCGACTTTTGTGATAAGACCGGGGCGACCACCTGCGACTGCTCTAAATAGGTTAACCATAACGCCCATAGGGGGCAGATAACCTGCGATTTTGTTGTCGCCGACATCATAAGCGATTGCGCGCGCATCGGTAAGATTGCCACAACGAATGGTGGAAATAAGCCCATCAGCTCTGAGTCTGTTGACACCTAAGTTGTATCCACGAGCGGGTTCGTCTGCTACTTCAAGCTTGTCGCCCGGGGTGATGCCACATACTACAGTGAGACCTTTTGGCTGACTTTCGGCTTCATATTTTGCAGCGAGCCCTTCCAAGAGTTCCTCAGGGCTACCAAAAGAACCGAATCCGCCGACTATCAGCAAGTCACCATTTTTAACATGGCTGACGGCTTCTTTAAGAGATACAAATTTTGACATATAACGTTCTCCTGCTTCCTATTTATATACATCTTTCGCTTCCGCATATTCCGTGTTCATAACTACTGAGAAATGGAATACGGGGCGATCGACTCTTTTAATATGCATCGGACCATGAGGCTGACCACCCTTAACGAACATAAGTGTGGACTTAGTGATTTTGTGCATTTCACCATCAATGGCAAAGTCTATTTCAGCGCCGAGATCATAGGGATTTTCAGGATCATTGCTGAAAAAGCCGATGATTTCATCATACGGATGCTCATGCTCAGGGAAAATGGGGTCACGCTCAGGAACAGCTTTGTACCAAGCTGTGTTCATCTGAAATGCGCCCGGAACGACATTGCCGTCTATCCAAAGTAAACGCTGAGCAAAATTGTTATATATTTTTTCAAATTCCGGGGTTAGCAAATTTGGGGGCGTTTGAAGTTCTTGAACGAATGCTTTTGCATGTTCGCCACTCTTGTTATTGTCATGTACCATGAGTAAATCCTCCTAAAATTATTCTTTGGGCAGATCCCAATTTACAAAACGCCAATATGGGGCGTTTACACGTTCTTGATATGCTTTCATATCCACACCGTTCCAATCGTAGAAGCCTTTTTTACCTTCGGAGCGGGCACCAAGTTCGCCACGGGCGATGCGATCTGTGACATAAGCCGGGGCGCTTGTTGCATTACCTAAGTGTGGGAATGTGCCGTTACAGCCTGCTTGATTGAGTATCAGTCCGCCATTGTCGAAGTGCTCATAAATGCCTATCGATGTATAGCGTGGGCAGAAGCTGTAGTTAAGGCAAGTGTCGATATCACGTGGTTCGCAGATGCCCTGCTCGACAAGGCTGAGAGCCTCACGCCATAGAGCAAATTGCAGTCTGTTGCCGATAAAGCCCGGAGTTGCCTTTTTCAGAGCGACAGGCTTACGACCCATTGCGCTCAGAAGCTCCATTGCAAAGTCAAGAGCAGCAGGATCTGTGTTATCGCCACCACAGCACTCGAAGAATGGGACCATGTGTGCCGGATTAAACGGGTGAGTGACGACCAAGCGATCTTTGTACTTAGTCATTTTTTGACCCATTTCGTCAGGAGTTATAGTTGAGCTGACGGAGCAAATTGCTCTGACATTGGGGCAGTTTTCTTCGATTTTTTGTAAAATGTCAAACTTGAGTTCTAAGTTTTCGTTTACGCATTCGAAAATGACTTCACAGTCAGCAATCGCACTATAGTCAGTTGTGTAGCTGAGATATTTTTCGCAAATGGATAGTTGATTTGCAGGCATTAGCCCTTGCTCGATTAGTTGAGCAAAATAATTGTCATATGTCTTTTTGTATTCCGGAATCATCTCAGGGCGACGACAAATGCATGTTGTCTTGTAACCGTGCCCGGTTGTAAGAACTGCCAAACTGTCGCCAATCATGCCAAGACCGATGATACCAATATGTGTAACGCCATCAAGCTTCATAAAAAGATTGTTCCTTTCTGATTTAGATACGAGACAGGACAGATGAAAGAGTCTCCCTGTCCTGTCTGTTTTACATGTGGTTATTATTTTAGAGGTCTTAGACCGATCATTTGTCTGGCTTCTTCAGGAGTAGCAACATCCATCTCAAGCTCCTGAATGATACGAACCATACGCTCAACGAGTTGAGCATTGGACTTAGCAAGCTCGCCGTAGCGATAGTAGATATTGTCTTCCATACCTGTTCTTACGTGGCAGCCTTTAAGCAGACCGTAAGTTACACCGTGGAGCTGGTGTACGGCGATAGCCATTGTTGACATGTTGACTTTGGTATTGCCTCTGTTTTGGTCAACGAGGTCAATGATGTAGTCATGGTTCTTCTGAGTGTAGCCTATCGCACCTTGGCTGACTTTGTTCATGCCCATGACGAATGTGAGATTTATCGGCTCATCGGGATCGTCAGTAAGCTTACAAACTCCGGCAGGTACTAGATGCTGGAACACATCTTCGATTGATTCCATGTTAAATGCTTCGATTTCAGGCTTAATGCCGAGCTCTCTCATACGCAGGCCGTGCTTAATTAGCCAGTCACGTTCCCAACGATAGATGAAAGAAAGATCTTCCCAAACTGTTGTGATAAGAGATGTGTCGAGTGAACACATTTCAGGAAGTGCGCCTTTGATGCTGTCATCATAAAGCAGAGCAATGCCGTCGTCAGCTTCTGCGCCGGGTCTTGTGCCGGGAGCTGTTGAGTTTTGTGTGATGATATCACACTTTGCACGGATACCGCTGTTGATCTCTGCGAAGATTTTTGGATCATTGCAAGACTTGCCCTCAGGATTACGTGCGTGTATATGTACGATTGATGCGCCTGCATTGTAGCAATCATACGCTGATTGGATAACCTCTGCTGGTTGCTCCGGCAAACCCGGATTTTGTGCTTTGCCTTGGAAGTTGCCGGTTTGGGCTACGGTGATTATTACTTTTCTTTTCTTAGACATTCTGAAATTCCTTTCTAAAATAATTTCCATATTATTATTAAACCATTATAGTTGGTGCAATTATATATTAGCAATCTTTATATATCAATACAGATTTTGGATAGACATGTATTTTCAGTATGCTTGACAAAAGTGCACTCCGGTAATTGTGAATTATCACAATAGAAAAGGGTCGGGCGTTACAAAACCCGACCCAAAACGCATGATTTGCGAGGCACGTAAGGATAGTAGCTCTTTACTAGTGTATCGAATCACTAGCCATCCCGGTTATCAAAGAGGCAAATTAACCACCAAGCCCCATCGGCTCATCACGGAAAATACGTGAGTCCATGAGCTTTAAATCCGGGCTTATCAAAGGTGTAAATTCCATTTTGCTGAGTATATCATGGTGCAAATCTACACCGGGGGCGATCTCTGTGAGCATCAGCCCGTCCGAAGTGAGCTTAAAAACGGCACGCTCGGAAATATATGTTACCTCTTGACCACTGTGTACAGCATACTCGCCTGAGAATGTGATTTGCTGGACTTCTTTGACATATTTAAGACCATTACCATCGGACTTTATCTTAAGCTCGCCATTTTCGATGGCGATATCAGGCTTTGTTTTTCCTGCGGTGAATGCTCCGACGAAGAAAACTCTTTTTGTGTTCTGAGAAATGTCGATAAACCCGCCCGGACCGCCACTGCGACCTGCAAATTTGGAGACATTTACATTGCCTTTTTCATCGATTTCAGCTGCGCCGAGGAAAGTCAAGTCTAAAAGACCGCCGTCGTACATGTTAAGAATATCTGTCTGAGGATATATGACATCAGGATTTGCCGTTCCGGGAAACGCAAGACCGGTCTGAATAACTCCGCCCATCGGACCTGCTTCTACCGAAGTGGTCACGAGATGCGCTATGCCTTCCTCGTCGGCTACGCTGTTTACTCCCGCAGGTATTCCGACACCGAGGTTCATGATAGCGCCGGGGGTCAGTTCCATAGCACCTCTACGAGCTATAACCTTGCGGGTGTCAAGCTTCATTGGATCTGCTGAGCCTGAAACAGTTTTGATTTCACCGGTAAGTTCGGGACGGTGCTTATCGGTTATATAACACTGGCGGTGATTGTCAGGATTATCAGTCTTGACGATATAGTCAACAAAAGAGCCGTGGATTCTGACTTCTCTTGCAGGAATTGTGCCACGTCTAACTATGTCTTTGACCTGAACAATGACCTTTCCGCCATTGTTGCGCACTGCGACAGCCATATCAAGATCTGCACCTATAAGAGCCTCATGTGCAATCGAAATGTTGCCGTCCTCGTCGGCGTAAGTCCCACGGATAAAGGCGACATCAGGCTTGACGGACTTGTATAGCAGATACTCCTCGCCGTCAATTTCCATCAGATTGACAATAGCGCCTCTCTGCCGAGCCATTTCATTAACTGCGCACCCTTCCTGTCTTGGGTCGCAATATGTCTGAAGTCCGACCTTGGTTAGAAGCCCCGGTGCACCACCTGCCGAAGCTCTGATCATGTTAAGCAGTGCTCCCATCGGCAGAGTATAGCCGGCGATTTTGTTTTCTTGAATCTTATATCCGATAGCCCTCGCATCAGCCAAGGCAATCATAACACCGCCTATAAGCCCATCGGCACGGAGTCTGTTAAGACCTATATTGTAGCCCTTAAGTGGTTCGTGGCTCTCGGATTTGTCACCGGGAGTTATGCCGCTGATTATAAAGAGATTCTTAGGATGGCCTGTACTCTCATAACGTGCAGCGAGACCCTCAAGGAGTTCTTCGGGACTACCATAAGTGCTAAATCCGCCGAGCATCATGGTCATATCGTCTTTGACGTGACTTACGGCTTCTTCCAATGTGACAAATTTTGACATATTGCAACTCCCCCACTAGCGATTATTTTTGGTAAATACGATTAAATTTGGTAATATTGTTGAAATTATATACTAGAAAACATGTGTTGTCAAAGCGTTTCGCACAAATTTTGCAGTAATCTCACTGCATCCTAAAACTATGAAAACGCTCTCAAGTCTTTCAAAAACTCCTCAATTGCACTCTCAGGTGTCGCCCATGATGTAACCAGCCTAATAGCGGTCATATCACCGAGGTCTTTCCAGTCATGAAAAGCATAAGACTCACGCAATTTAGCGACAAGCGCCTTAGGGAAAATCGGCACGACCAGATTCGTCTCTTGTGGGAAAAGCAACTCATACCCCGCTTCTTTTACACCACATGCAAATTTTTCTGCCATCTTGTAAGCATACTCTGCCAAGCTGTCATACAGACCGTCTTTAAGCAGTGCCTCAAACTGTATACCCACAGCTGCACCTTTAGCAAGCATTGCGCCCCTTTGCTTTATGAGAAAACGAAACTCCCCTTTCAAAGCATCATTGCAGATAACAATAGCCTCACCAAAGAGCGCACCATTCTTTGTACCGCCGATATAAAAGACATCTACCAAACTTGCGATATCGCTGTACGTCAGGTCACACACAGGGCTATTCATTGCTGCCCCTAGCCTTGCTCCGTCCATGAAAAGGTAGAGATTGGCATCTTTGCAATATTTCGACAATGCCGTTAGCTCTGCCTTTGTATAGACAGTTCCGCCCTCGGTAGATAAGGAAATATAGACAAGCTTAGGCTTAACCATGTGCTCGTCGTAGTGCTCCTTAATTACAGGCTCGATATCGGTGGGGTAAAGCTTGCCGTTTGTTCCCGAGACGGTGCAGATTTTATGCCCCGTGGCTTCGATTGCGCCTGCTTCATGGACGAAAATATGTCCGGTTGCAGGTGATACAACAGCTTCATGAGGGCGAAGAATCGAAGAAATAACAACAAGATTGGCAATCGTGCCACCGGCTACAAAGTGCACATCTGCTGTAGGCAGCTCTATAAGATTGCGCACCAAATCGGCGGCTCTAATCGAATATTCATCGAGACCATACCCCTCAAATTGGGTAGTACCAATAGCAGCAAACGCCTCTAATACCGAAGGATGGGCGAGTTCGCTGTAATCACACTGAAAATCATATTTCATTCTTGTAAAAACCTGCTTTCTGCAAAATAATAAAAATCGCGATATAGTCGTAGGGGACGCTGTCCTCAGCGTCCCGCAATCGGCACAGTGTCTGATGCGTTAGCTCCCTTACGCGAGTGGAGCTGTCGGCGAACGCTGACTGAGGGAGTTAGATTGTAAAATTAACCAATATAACCTTTAGCCGTCAGAATCCCCTCAGCATCCTTGAGCTTTGCTTCACTGACCATGACGACAGGCCCTGTGCAACCCATGCCACTCTGTGCATAAATATTTTCCTGCCACAATGCCGTGACAGCATCTTCTATATCTGATATTTCGATGCCCGAAATCTCGGCAGTCACAACCTCTTTTGGTGGCATCTTTATCTCTGATGCTCCTACCGCACCTGCACCTGCGCTTTTGGCTCGGATGGACTTAAGGATATCATCCAGCTTCGCTTTTTTTGCTGCTGCAAATTCTCTTTCGGCAACTTCTTTATAACGACCTTTGGCAAGCGTTGCTGCAAACTCGATTGCATTAGCCACAACCGGAGCACCTGAAGCTCGTGACAAGATAAGCACGAGCTTATCATAACCCTCGCCTATGCCCGGACCATAACCCCAACCCATAGACTCGAAACTTCCGCCAGTTGTAAATGAGCTGAGCATTTTAATAAGAATATTGCCGGTCAGAGGATCGGCAACCATGATATCGCATGTGCCTGCCAGAAGGTCATTGCCACGCATAATGCTTCCGCCATCCGAGCGTGAGGACTGCGCAAAGTTAATATCATATCCGTTTTTATTAAGCGCCTTTAAAGCAATCTCGACCTGACGTGCGCCATCGACATTTAAGATGCCGACAGTTGGACTTTCCACTCCGCATGCCTTAGCAGTGATAATGCCGTACAGAGTATTTCTGACCATGCCCTCGACACGATCTACTGATGATGTGCCTGTAGTCGTGGCAATATACATAGACTTGCCCTTGCCGGGAGTGATGACACGCCCGACTGTAGACACGCCAATGGGAAACGGATAATGCATCGTGACAGCCCCGTCCGCCTCACCACTATCTAACATAGACTCCATGATATTATGAGCTTCACTCTCGTCATTGGCGGGGACAGTCGTTATGCCGTCGCAAGTTTGAGTACCTGCATAAATGACCTCTATTCCACGTGTGGCAGCTATTTTCGCACCTTGAATCATATTTTCTTCGCCATGCTCGCTGCCCATAGCGGTGAGGACTATTTTAACCGTACCAAATGCCCCCGTCTCAAGCGCAGATGCTAAATCTAGAAAAGTGTCAGCAATTATTTTTTCAACCGGTTTTGCCATTGATTATTCCTCCCCTGCGCCCATGCTTTTAGCCAGTTCACGCAGCGACTGAGCAATCAAACGCTTAACGGTATCTTCAGAAACACCATCGGAAGCACCGGCACTGCCCGCACCTCCGCTATTTTTCTGCACGATAAAAGAAACACCGTCAAATAGATTGGTCATGCGCCCTAAGAACAGACTTCCTTTACCGATTATCATACTGCGAGTGATGTTGCCCGACATAATTTCATCTCTTGCAAACCCAAGATAAGGAACGCCCGAAGGAATATGCCCTTGTGTGGGAGCCCAGCCGACCATGCCGTGCTTGTCGGTGAATGCATTTATTTCAGTCCGCTCAAGCTCGCCACGCTTAACGCCGAGAGCAGCAATCATTTTGTAGTTTGCAAGTGGCACATCTCCGGCACCGGCAGGCTTAGTCAGATCGGGATTTTGCATTTCGGCAGAATATTTGTCTACATCAGAGAGCTTAAGTCCCATCTTGTCGAGCGGGTCTGTAACAAGAGCCGTGATGACCGCTTGTGGTGAAGAACCGCTACCCACGGAGTGCTTGCCCGTATACTCGCTGAGGATCTCGGGACTGATACCATCGTTTTTGGAAATAAGCACAGCGAAACCGCCCATGACATCTTCCATCACAGGAAGCTCCTTTTTTACATGATCCTTGCCGTTCATTCCGAGCTTTGCAGTTGAGCCACCTGCTGCGACGACCACATTATCATAAGTTCCGCTTGCAACAAGAGCTGCCGCATGAATCACAGCATGAGCAGGAGCAGCACAAAATGCACGAAGATCCGCACCCGAAGCTCCGCTAAAACCTGCGATTTCAGCAGCAGCTTTAGCTAGATTGCCACCACCACGCTGATTCATGTCGCCTACGGCTTCTTCGGAACAGTCGATTACATAGTCTACGGAGTCCTTAGATATTCCGCTTACTTTAGTCAGGTGCATAAGAGCTAGAGCGCATGATGCTTTGGATGCAAGATTTTCGAAGATTACATGCGCCGAAAGGTTGACATCGATATCGTGAGCTTTCTTGACATAGCCCACAAGCTTGTTATCATGATAGACACCTTCTGCCCCTTCGTCGGCGACTACCTTCTCGATCTCGTCAAGCTCAATGCCGTCCGAAACCAGTGCTAAGACTTCCTCGCTTACCAAAGGGTGACTTTCAAAACGTGGACGAACAGAATCTGCGAAACTCTTTTCAAGTCGCATAAGGTCAAATGCATCGCAAGCCTGCATGAGCATATAAAATTCATCTTGAGGCATAATCTCGCCGAAAGGTCCGAATCTGTCAGCATCTGCGACAGGTTTATCATACCAAGTATCACCAGCTGCAGCCATGTCGCCGGGTGTTTTCGCCCCAATATATACCTGATTTGGCATGTATGAGACAGCTTCTTCGAAAGTACGCAGATGTTCGGAGAGCTTTAGGAGATATTCAGATGTTGGGTTTACAATCCTTTCGGTGGTCTGAGTTGTACCTGTGTGTACGAGCATGTCCGGTGCGTGGACGAGGACGAATGATGAGCCTTTAAGCACGCTATTCATAAATTCAACGCCTTTCTTGGATTATCGGATAAGTTGTGTTTATTTTCTCATTGAAATATGCATGTGTCAATACAATAAAGATAAGAAACCTTGCCTACTATCAACATCTTTGATATAATTGCCGGAATATATTGATAAAGGAGAGGCATAATGGCTCGATTTATATCAAAGTATATATTGAGAAACTCTAACAGAAGTCCGGCAGGACCTTATATTTTATTTGTGTTACTCGTTCTGGCAGTTACATCGACCATATATTATTACTTTACCTTTACAACAGAGCAACTTATTACAAGAGTCTTTATGAACATTGCGATGATTATTGCATTCATCGCTCTGGAAATAAGCCCACTCAGCAACAAGACTTTGGCATTTCTGACTCCTACTTCCCAGGTGGCGATCTTGACACTCGGAGCAGTGCACTTCTTCACAGGGGACTTTTTGATATTTAATTACACATTTGCAGCAGCACTCATATCACTGGCATACCGCAATCCTAAAGGAACAGTAGCTTTTGCAATAGTAGCCGCCGTAATACAAGGCTTCTACCTGTTCGTACTCGGTCAGATGATGTTGGGTGCAAATTTTACAGTAGTACAGAACTACCTGGGATTTATGGTATCAATCGGGCTTAACATAGTGCTCTGCGTGATCTGTAAAGAGTGGGTAGACAATCTTAACGAAATGACCGAAGCGAAAAACGCATCCGACAGAGCTGCGAAGGCTAAATCTGAATTTCTCGCAAATGTGAGCCATGAAATAAGAACTCCGATGAATGCCATAATAGGCGTTGTGCAAATCGATATGAGAAAAGAGGATTTGCCTCCGGAATATGAAAAATCTCTGAAAGTAGTATACCACTCCAGCAACAGCCTACTTGAGATTGTCAATGGTGTTTTGGATATCTCGAAGATAGAAGCAGGGCATTTCGAGATAAATCCTGTGGACTATGACTTAGCAACCATATTAGTAGAGACAGTCCAGCTAAATACCGTAAGTATAGAGCAGCACAAGAAACCTATTGAATTTATTTTTGAAATAGAAGAAGGTCGTGTGCCGAAGCGATTGCATGGCGATAGCGCAAGGTTAAAGCAAGTATTAAATAATCTAATTTCAAATGCCATTAAGTATACCGATGAAGGATTTGTTAAATTATCCGTAAGTTGTGAACAGCCGAATGACGACCAAGTTGAGCTAAGCTTCAAAATAGAAGACTCAGGTAAGGGAATAAAGCCCGAAGACCAAGACAAGCTCTTTATCGAATACTCAAGAGTTAATGTCGAAGATAACAAAGCACTGGAAGGAACAGGTCTGGGACTTAAGATCACGAAGCATATAGTAGAGATGATGGACGGTAGCATAAGCGTAAAAAGCATCTATGGTGCAGGCAGTTTATTTACGGCTAAAGTTATTCAAGGAATAGTGCCAAACAGTGGATATATAGACTGGATAACCGCAGAGCGCATAAGGGACTTTTCGTATAAGAGTGAAGAAAATGAAGCAGGTCTTAAAGTGCCAAGCAGCCCGATTAAAGGTGGCAGTGTCCTGGTTGTAGATGATATCGAAATAAACTTGCATGTTGTAACCGGGCTCATGGAGCCTTATGAACTGCAAATAGAAACTGCAATAAGCGGTTTCGAAGCAATCAGAAAGATAGAAGCCGGAAATATATACGATATAGTATTCATGGATCATATGATGCCCAAGATGGACGGGGTGGAAACTGTCAAATATCTACGCAAACAAGGCTACGAAGGTATCGTAGTCGCACTTACAGCTAATGCCATTGCAGGCAATGCTGAAATGTTTATGCAAAATGGCTTCGACGATTTCGTATCAAAGCCCATAGTTGCCGAAAGACTTGATGAAGTGCTCAGAAAATATTTAGCCTAAAATCGCCTGAATCAAGCAATATTGCTTGACTATGTAGCATAAAAATCCCCCGCCTACCGTAAAAGCACGGTCAGCGGGGGACTTATACTACTTGGATACTAATTAATACTTGCAAAACTGCTCACGAATAGCGTTCATTTCACTGACGATATCATCGATGTCGAGCACCATTTCCATCATGCTCACTTGCTCATCGTAGACAGATTCGTCAACTTCGCTCTTTACGGCATCTTCGCAAATGTGGTAAACTGCGAGTCCCAACGAGACTCCCGTCAACGGCCCGGCAAAAGTAGGATCACCTGCTGTGACAGTCTCTGCGGCAAGCCCTGCGGCTTCGCCTTCGGCAGCGCCGATAATGACCATCACATTTTCAGGACCAAACTGGTCTGAAGCATCTTTAACCCTCTTTTGATTTTCCAGGTCCATTGCACCCGCTGCGGTTCAGACGAAGCACTCCGTCGAAGAAAAAACTACATCTGCACCTGTGGTCTTGATGCATTCTTCGATTGCGGGACCCGGGATACCGTCACGGTCGCCGATAATAAGGACTTTTTTTCCATCAAACTTTCCCAATGTGATTAACTCCTTTCTATAGAATGTAGGGGACTTAACTATATATGCCTGTTAATCATAGCATCAATATTAGTCTCGGTAGCATCGTCTTTGACGAGCTCCTCGACCTTTGCGCCATTTTCATAAACAGCCATGACAGGCAAGCCCAACACCTGCTGACTTATTGCCAAACGGCGAGCCTTAGAAGTGTTTAGAGCGGTGAACTTGATTTTGTCACCGTATTTTTCTGCGCAATTATGCACAAAGGGAAGCAAAGCCTGACAAGGCACACAACCGTCGCCGTAAAAATCAACGAACACCTTGCCCTCTGCCTGAAGCACCTCAGCTTCAAAATTTTCTTTGTTAAGTTCCAGCATAACTATTCTCCTTCTCTGTAGGGGACGCACACCGGGCGTCCCGAAAATATACCTGCCTGCGGGACGCCCGGGTGTGCGTCCCCTACATTGGGAAACAGGGAGGTTTGTGCCCTCTTTAGCAAAGAGGGTGCCGTCGCAGACGGCGGGTGTTTTGTTATTTTAGGTTAATATTCAAAGTGAATATAAACCTAAACGTATTTAATTCCGCAGAAAATGTTCCGCCTGCGTTGCTGCAATCGCTCCATCAGCAGCCGCAGTTACAACTTGCCTTAACGACTTAGCTCTTATATCACCAGCGGCAAAAACGCCGGGAACATTAGTCTTCATATCCTCATCTGTCTTTACATAAGGACCGTCCATATCAAGCTTGCCGACAAAAATCTCTGACTGAGGATCAAAACCAACAAAGACAAAGACCCCGAATAGCCCATCATCTTCATCAGCCTCAATGACCCTTGTTTCCCCTGTCTTAGTATCCTTGACAGTCATAGAGGATAACAAACCATCGCCCGAAAGCTCCTCGACAGTGGTGTTCCACATGAACTCGATATTAGACTTCGCAAAAGCTTTTTCCTGAATCGACTTGACCGCACGAAGCTCGTCTCTGCGATGAATAATAGTAACCTTGCGAGCAAAGCCCGACAGATAAATAGCCTCCTCGACAGCAGCATCACCACCGCCGACCACATAGACCTCAAGCTCGCTGAAAAACGGAGCATCGCAAGTAGCGCAATAGGAAACGCCCTTGCCGATAAACTCTTTTTCGCCCGGACAGCCTATTGGTCTTGGATGAGCACCTGCGGCTACAATTACAGTGCGACCTTTGTACTCACCCTTAAGCCCCTTGAGCGCCTTTACATCGCCCTCAAGCTCAACAGAAAGGATATTGTCACTCGCTCGCTCGACACCAAAGCGCTCATTCTGCTTGACCATGCGCTCGATAAGTGAAGGACCCGTTTCGTGCTCTATGCTTCCGGGATAGTTTTCGATTTCGCTGGTTATAACTATCTGACCGCCGTCCATTTCCTTTTCTATTAAGAGCGTGCTAAGCCGTGAGCGACCCGCATACAGTCCGGCAGAAAGCCCGGCAGGACCTGCGCCTATTATAACTACATCATAAATCTTATTTGAATCTGCCATTTAGATCACCTCTAATAATTGCCCTCTTTGACAAAGAGGGTGGCTCTGCAAGAGCCGGGTGTTTTTTCTTTTAGCTCCCTCCGCGAGGGAGCTGTCAGCGAAGCTGACTGAGGGAGTTACTTCACCTCAAATATAGTCTGACCATCAACCTCAGTGCAAGCAGCCTCAAGAGCAGTAGTTAAAATCTTGCGCCGAAGCACCTTTTCTTCATCAGCCGAAAGAGCAGGATTGCCTAGCGGATGAGGAATAGCGACCGCCGGAACTATCCTATTAGCACCGACTGTCATTGAAATCGGAGTTACCGTACAGACATGGACAACAGGGATACCAACACGCTCAATCTCTTTTACCATCGTTGCGCCGCAACGAGTACACGTTCCTCACGTCGATGTCAAGATGACGACCTGAACATTGTCATCTCGAAGCCCCTTTGCAAAATCTTGCGCAAACTGCTTGGAATTCTTAGTAGAAGTACCATTACCGACAGTTGAATAGTATTTGTTATACAACTTGCCGATTATACCCTCTTTCTCGAACTCCCTCATGACATCAACAGGCAGAACCCTATCGGAGTCCTGATTAGCATAAACAGGATCATAACCGCCGTGCGCAGTCTCGTATGTTTCGGCAGTAAGATCATTAACTCCTGAGATATCATATTCGCCGTAACGTGATGCGCTTGATGACTCTATGCGGTCGGGATTGCCCTTCGGCACGATACCGCCCGAAGTAACAAGAGCAACGGTCGCCTTAGACATATCCGCAACAGCCGCATTCGGTGCAACACGATCAAAGTCAGGCATGGGATATTCGGTGACAAATGGCTTGCCTGCGAGTTTCTTGAGAAGCATATCGACAGCTCTCTTAGAACCACGCTCTTTTTCGAAGAAATTAACACGAGCACCGCCCGGCAGATAACCTTCTTCTATCGAAGCGCCGATAGGCTCGCCACCTGCAAGCTTAAGCCCCAGAGCAGCCATGACCGGCACGACCTTTCTCATCCCTGCTGCATTATTACCCGTTGCGATGATGTGAAGCTTATCTTTATACATCTCAGCACCCGGATTTTCCTCGAACATACCTGTCAGCACAGGGATACCAAGCTGAGCTGAAACCTCATTACAGATTGTGCCACAAGCCACACCGTAGCGACCCGCATTAAAAGCAGGACCGGCAATAAACAGATCGGCTCCGCTATCACGAATCATGTCAATAAGAGTCTTCTTGACCTCGTCCAGATTTTCGTTAAAATACGAGTCTCCGCAGACAATCGTCTTGATGATCTCTGCCTTGTCGCCGAAAGCCGCAGTAAATGCCGCACCCGGACCGACAGGACCGTCTCTGAGTTCAGGCTTGTAATCTGCCTGCTCCTCACCGCCGACTCCGGCGTAAAACTGATTTATATAATGAACAACTTTGAATTTACCCATAAAATTGAAAAATCCTTTCCGTAAAGTTAACCACGATGGTTATCTTGCGCTGAGCAAGTTAAAGCCGAGCTCGTTAGTCGAACCGACGATTGCCTGAATTTCAACGGTGATATTGCCATCGGCATCGACATTCCCGGCAAATCCACCTGCGATTTTTTCGGTATATTCGAGAGTGCCGATAACCTTGTCGAGCTTCGGCAGAGTAATAACCTCATTGGAGTTACCACCCGTTACAAGAGCATCTGCACTCGGGTCAGCATCAGCCAGAGACTGAGAAGTTCCGTCACGTCCTGCATATTCATTAGTGATTATGACAGTCTTTGTGCCGACAGCCTCAATCTTCTTGCAGTTCATGATAAGATCAGTGTCAGGATTACCGAAGCCCTCTTGCGAGATGATAACACCCTCAAGATCGAGCTGATCGACAAGCTTTGCCGTCCAGTCAGAAGAACGAATCTTATCGGCGAGATAGACATTTTCATTTGTTATAATCATTGCAGCGAAATTAATCGTCTTGCCATGCTCTGCAAAAAGATCCTCAATGACAGGATTATTCTGATGATGGTAAGTCGTGTTCTTATCACAAGCCGACACACAGTTACCGCTGATGATAGCGCCGTCCATTACCTCAGTCGGGCATATAAGCGTAGTGATAGACTGCTTCATATCAATTCCGTAAACATAAGTGTCATGCAGAAGCCCTTGACTCTGGAGCATCTGCACATAGCCCACTCGAGGCAAATCGGGATATTTCTTCATTCCCTCTACAAGTGAATCAAACTCATAGACCTTAGTCTCGTCGGGAGTGAGATTTATTCCAAGCTTGCCAAGCTCATAAGCTATTTTCAGACCCGCTTTGCGAGCTGCTGCCTCATATTCATGAGCGCTGAGACCATCTTTAGGAGTAAAATCAGCAACGAGATTTAGTGTCTTGGAAAAAGGAGTGTAATCTGCGCCAAGTCCTGTCATATCGATAATGCCCTCTTGGAAGCCCACTATCTTTCCGACAGTAACGACCGCAGCACCACGCAGAACATGAGTCTTGCCACTGCCGACGGTATCGACCTTGTTTATTACGCCCGGGAAGACATCGCCCGAACCTTCTACTTTGGCGCGTGGCTCGATAACATCTTTTACAGGAGAAATACGAACGCTTTCACCCGGTCTTGCTATATCAAAGCTGACCGATGCAATGTGCTCGTCCTCCAGTACCAATGCTTCAAGCTTAGCAGCATTTACATGCAAAACGCCATCTTTGACCATTGGGGTTTCGCTGAATTGTATATCCCGTATTTGGATATAACCGACTTCCAATTTCAAGCTACAGACCTCCTATATACTTATTTGAAAATTATTTGCCTATTGCCGAAAGAATAAGTGACAAATCTACGACCTGCATATCATGAAGAAAATTCTGAGAAAATTGCCGAGCGGGAAATGCCTGTGCCTTCAAGATACACTGACCGATAATGCTCACCGATTGCTCATCAACACCATTGCGCTTACCTGAGATAAGCACGGATTTGTACAAGGTTTCATTCGGCTTGACACTGCCTGAGAGCGGATGTGTCATTAGCTCATGACCTAGGTGAACGAGATTTCTAGCCTTAACGAGCACATCTATAAGCGGTGAGTCCAGATATTCAATCTGCACATGAGCTTTAAGGCGCTCGAGAGCCAGAGGATTGTTTGTGACCAAAATATCCATGAAATCTCCTATACGCAAGAGCAAAAAATGGATTAACATATTGTATACTAAATAAAGATAAAATACAAGCTTTCCTGACACTGCTTTTTTGAAATAAAATCATTATTAGTTACGGTTCACGGGGGTGCTTTTCTGAGAGATATATAGCGAAGAAAAATAAAGCAGTTTAGTCGCCTTTTCGTAGGTCATCTCTCAGGGAAACCCCTGTGAACTGGAAGGTATAGTATAAAGGGTAGATATGATGTCTACCCTATTTTAGTAGGCAGAATCAGCATTTGCGGCACAAGTGAAGATTGATGCTATGTATATTCCACCCCTCTCATCGGGGCAACCCACAACGAGAAAGGAGGAAAATTATCAGTCGCTTCTTAAAGGCTGTTATAGTTCTTCAAATCGTGTTTTCAATTACAGATTTCCACTACTTCCATCTCAATTTTGGGCGGCATTTCTGTCCAGTATTCCGCAACGGCAATACTTGCTTTATCAAGTTAAAGCGTTTCGTTTTTTTCAGGACTAGTGATTGCACATACTATTAAAAATTAAGTTCGTATATATTTTTGATTGCGACTATTAGGTTTATCGGGAATCGTCATTTGAATCAATCCAATTGCAAGCATTGGAGTCACGATATTTTTACGAAAATACTCATCTGATTTTATATCGCAAAACTCTTGCATTTCTCGTCTGCGTCGCCCATTTTCACAAAACTCTAATAGCGATTTTAACTTTTCCGACGAGAGTTTTACTTCCGTACTAACTTCCACACCGACTTCCGCACTGACTTCCGCTGTGGAAGTTGTTTCACTATAATTCATGTTTTTCAAAATCACATGAAACGCCGTTCGTGTAGAAACAAAAGCGGGCGCAAAGTTATCTGTGTAATTATAAAGTTCCGCTGTCGCCTCACGAATTTTCTTGAAACCACTGCCACGCCGCTCTATAAAATCTAAGCGATGAAAAATTTCTGCGACAATCGGATTTCGCCGTGTTGACAGCACTTTTTCAATATCTTGCTCTTGAATGATTGTGCCATCGGGCATTCCGCCGGGCGAACCGATTTCCAAGCGGTCTGCAAACATATCTACATGAACTTCGCTACCAACCACGCCGTAATCTCTGTGCATAAAAGCGTTTGCAAGTGCCTCAAAGACAGCCCTGTCTGCGTAGTCAGGTTTATTAACTCTGTGATTGGACATTTTCTTCCAACGCACTTTGGAATTCATTTTCACAAAATCGTGGCTTTTCAAAAGTTGAGAAATGAGGTCACCCTCAAATTCTTTATCGTCAATGGCATCATCAACACCGCCGCTTTTGTCCAAGCCGTCCCAATGAGTACAAAACACTCTTGACTGCAAAAGTAGACATTCGTCCGAAAACATCAGCCCTGCATTTGTGACTGTTCCATCGGATTTCGCCAAGCCCATCGAAATATAATCTTTCTCAGTAAGAGTCAATTTCTTTATGCGCTTAAATGCGGCATCTAATGCTGTAAAAGTTAAATCTGTTAATTTGTATTCCGTTGGCATAGTGTCAAAAGTGAGGTTTTTGCCGCGCATAACAAGCTCGTTAAGTTGTTGCGGTGTAGCCACAATGCTTTCATTCCCAATTCTAACAAAAGCTACAACCATCCCATCTCCAACATAATAATAAGGCGTATTATTTCCTCGCTGTACATGAAGCACAAGAATATCTTTGTTGCCATCGACACGATGAACAGACAGATTGCATTCAGGTAACGGTGACATACGCTCCTTAATCAATCGGCTTATTTCTTCGGCGGTTTTCTGCACATCAATAAGCCCAATAACATTATCGCTATCCACGACACCAAAATATAAGCTACCACCAATGCCGTTTGCAAATGCGCTAACAGATTTTAGCCAACTTTTTGGTTTTTTTATTTCTAAATCGGATTTGAATTCATTCTCAGTAACCTCTGCAATGAGAAGTTCATTAAGAGTTTTCATCTTGTTTATCGACCTCCGAATTTTTATATCTGCCATCGAGGGGTTTGGGAGCATCTTTTGGAATAAGCCATGCTTTACCTAAACGCACAACCCCGCTTATTTGATTGTTTTTGCAAAGAGCTTGAACTCTGCGAGCGGTTATTCCCCAGTTCTCGGCAGCTTGTTGTGCAGTAATCCATTCAAGTTCCATACTCAAAACCTCTCAGATATAGTTCCTACATTGTACTACGCAATGGCGAACAATGCAAGGTGCAATTTGTTGATTTTTGACCCTTGCTATGTAAATAATCATCTTTCCCCTTGACAACTCACGTTCTGCACACCATTACAATCGTCGGAAACTATCGGGTCTGAGCATATCGGAGTTTGTCTTTGCGTGGCGGATCTGCGAAAGCATTTTATCTTTATCGTGCGGGAGAACACCTTTAAGCACAAGCCAATTCGAAGCATGATTGCTACGAAGCACAGTTTCCTTCTCGCAATTGGCATGCTCCAAAATAATCTCAAGTTCGTCTAAAGTTTCCGCCGGAGACAGTTCCTCGAACCTTCCCGACATAGCATCAGCATAAAGCGGAGCAGCAGGATCAAGCATTAGAGTGAGCAAACCAACATAAGACGCACCCAGAACGGCAATCATCTCTCCCGTCTTGGTGGCGTGCTCAATCATAAGCTCTCTACCGCCCAGCCCCAAGACAAAAGTAACCGACGTCATTATCCCGGCACCTTCCGCCTTTTGTACAGACTCGATTATTTGCGCAGCAGACTCGCCCTTCTCCACCCGGCGCAGCACCTTATCCGACCCCGACTCAGCACCGATATATACAATCCCAAGACCGGCATTGCGTAAGCGCACAAGCTCATCATGACTTCTGCTGAGTATCTGCGATGAACGAGCATAGATTCCTACACGTGTACACTCAGGAAAGAGCTCACGGACAGCATTTAGCAGTCGCATCAGCTCATCGGTAGTTAAGCAAAACGCATCGCCATCAGCGAAAAACACACGCTCGACATGCCGATAATATCGCCGGGTTTCCTGCAAATCAGAAAGAACGACTTCAAAAGGCTTCGCCCTAAATTCCTTAGGCTTAAAAGCCTCACAAAATGTACATTTGTTGTGCGTACATCCCACCGTGACCTGAACAATAAGACTATATGCCTCACTCGGCGGACGGTAGATACTGCCCTCGTATTGCATGGATGCCTCCCGTAAACGTTTATGGGATTTATTTTAACACAGATTAGCATAGAAGGACAATAGGATAAGGGAGTTAGATGGGGTAGTCCGTTCAAACGAAACAATAAGCCGTTCACAAATGGCAAGTCTAGCGGAGAGACTGCAATTTGCACTTTTGGATTAGGAATTTTAAGCCAAAAAATGTACTAATTGAAGGTGAAAACGGCATGTTTGTGACATTGGTGTGACACACAAGGGTTATACTGTTGTATTACTTGTTTTTTGTGCAGAATTCATATAAAATGCTTTTTGATAAAGCTTGATAAATAATAGAACGATTACAAGTAAAAAAAGCTAGGGAAATCTCGTAATTATTATCCGATCTTAAAATGAAATAAGATATTGGTTGATTGCAAGGTGTCAAGTGTAGCAGTGATCTGTAATTCGCTACGCTTGGTGCCTTAAATTTTTAGTTGATAATTGTGTGTAAAGATATGTACCGGAGAAAAGGAGAACACTAAAAATGAAAAGAACAAAGAAGATTATTTGCATATTATTGACAGCCGTTTTGTTAATTGGGTTAGTTCCGGCGATGGCGAGCAATATTGTTGCGCCTGTGGGAGACGCGGAAGTCCAGACAGTCACGGTTACGTTTCAAACAGATGGACGGGGTACATTAATCGGCGAAACCACAGCAGAAGTGCCGATAGGGGGTAGTCTAACAGCGGATCAAATACCAATCCCTGTTCCTGACGAAGTATGCTCATGTTCCGCACATAATCCAATAGTTTTCCATGGATGGGAGTGGGGCACAATAGATGCTACTAGCATGATTATTACAGAGCCAATGATTCTTAGGGCGATTTTTGCGCATGAAACGACTGCGAGCGTCAGTCAGACACGGTTTCTTTGGAACGATGGAACAGATAATATAATCGGAAGTTTGCATAATGACCATGGCAAGATTGTATCGGTTCCGCAACCGCCAAGTCGTGAGGGGTATAGATTTGTGGGATGGGCGACAGATGCGGCAGGTAGCAACGTTATTGAATTTACCTTTAATGCGGATCACGGCTCATATTCCGTCACAGGACTAATCAGTGGTTGCTACATTTACGCCCAGTGGGAGGAGATTCCACAAGCAGAAATTGTAAAGATAACATTTCTCTGGAATGACGGTAGAACTGGTGACGATGACGTATTCTATAGAGTTTTCATATATCCCGGTTTGGTTGGTGTGCCGCAACTGAACCCGAGCCGCGAGGGATTTATTTTCATTGGATGGGCAACAGAGTCTGAGGGATACAACATGTTTAACTTTGGGTCCGAAGTTTTCGAATGCAAATACCTCTACGCCCGGTGGGAGCGTGAAGATGTACCCGAAATGACCCACACAGTGATATTTCATCGCAATGATAACAGTGAACATATTCATTATGTAACATTTGTTGTAGACGGAGAGTATCTGATAGCTCCGCCTGAGCCGACACGTGGCAGACATGCATTCCGTGGATGGTTTAAGGATGCTACTGCAACTCAAGCTTTTACAGACTTCGGAATGGTGATGGAAGCTGGTTATGAGCAAATACTCCATTTATATGCAGGATGGATACCAACACCTGGCGGAGGTGGAGGCGGGGTAGGGACTCCAGTACCACCACCGACACCAATAATTTTGGCAGAATTCCGATTTTC
>Ga0123355_10002665_pt1 | contig 25341 bp, 25 predicted proteins | sample TergutEmb28metaG_3_FD_89872 | JGI IMG/M metagenome (GOLD analysis project Ga0123355, IMG submission 89872) | Embiratermes neotenicus P1 segment gut microbial communities from Petit-Saut dam, French Guiana - Emb289 P1 | ecosystem: Host-associated > Arthropoda: Insects > Digestive system > Gut ...
CCTTCCATTTAGAATAAAAGATATGATGCTGCAATTATGCCTGGTTGCCGGGAATCTCAATATCCGAAACAACATGGATACGCGCTGTCACCTTGCCGCGGTTATACATGTTTTGTATGCCCACGACAAAGCCTGCCGCAGCTTCGGCAGCCATGTTTGGGTTAACGCCATTGATGCTACATATGGCGCGGTTTTGTTCGCTGCGTATGCGAAGCGCGGCGGATGCATTGACGATACTTGCCATTCGCATTCACCTCCTTTCAGTTTATTCAACTAAGCCTATTAAAAAACAGGCAAAAGCAATGCGAAAACCCGCATGTTTAGGCGGTTTCTCAGCAAAGCTTAAGCCTGTTTCAAGTTGCTTATCTTTCTTTATTAAAAACCGGGGCCCCGATGCCGCAGTATATGAAAGATGCTAGCATGGGTACACTGCCCAGGCCGGATCCAAAGCCTGGTGTGTTACCCTCTTTCACTTGATGCGACTGGTAATACAGCTACAGCATACACAGGGGTTAAAGCGGGAGCGGCGCGGTCCGTTTCGGGAGAATCCCTTCCGGAGGTGGCAAGACCCGTCCATGGCGTAGAAACGCCTGTTTTGCTGTTGCGAAATGATAATAACACAACGCGTGTAATGTGTCAAGTGTAATTGCTCCCAACGTTATGATAACTTTAGTACGGTGAAACAATTCGAAATCGGTCTCGCATGTCGCGGCAAAATGTCTGAAACGCCTTATATCGGCGTTCCAGGTGCTGCTCGGGCGAGACCGTTTCCCATTTATTTCACTAGAGTTCTTATGAAATTGCGAAAAACGTAATTTCATAAGGTTCGCTTGGCGAACCCGGCACTTCGTGCCGCCCGGTTTCTTCCGGGTTACCTCAGAAGAAGCAAAAGATTGAAAATGTAACTTTTTCGGAACTCCCTATGAGAATTTCGGAAGAAGTCTACTATATTATAATTTTTGCAAACATTCAGCTCCACTAATAAAAATTTCTATTGCAAAACCATCAAGCAATGTGATACAACAAACTTACGAGTTGCAAACTTACAATTTTACAAGTCCGAGTGAGCATATGTTTTTTGGACGTAGCATGGATCACTACAGATCTATACAATCTGATGATTAGGTATACCCTGTTTTAGGGTATATTGTTGCTATATTTATTTCTGCTTAAATCATGGAGCACATAATGACGAAAGATGAAAAAGACATCAAGCGAAAAGAGCGACTAGACGAACTAATGGCAAAATATCCGTCTATTGACAGGAAAAAACATCTTGAAGATTTGCACATTTGCAAAAATTATATGTCAGGCGATACAGATACATTTATGAAGCTATATGAGTATTCTTGCCGTAAAACTCGTCGCTATGTTTATCGAAATTCTGGAAACAAGCTATTCAACTTGCAAGATAAAGAAGATATAATGGCAGAAACAGAAAGCATTGCCATTATGAAGATACATATGTTTCATGGATGGAGCCGCTACTCAACATGGATGATGGGCATTGCAAGAAACCGTATTCTCACTTTCGTAAAAAAGAAATTATCCACCGATAAGCCAATAGAGTACACCGAAAACATTCACAATCCTGAAATCATCAATACTCCAATAGCTTTGTGGGAAAGCAACCAATATGTAAGCGAACTTCTGGGTGGTCTTTCCATCGAAGAACAGTCAATTGTAACGGATGTAGTGTTTGATCAAAGGTCTTTTAAAAGCATTGCATCCGAAAACAATGTTGCAACAAGTATCGTTATCGTTCAATATGAAAAAGCAATTGAAAAACTGAGGGAAATTGTTCAGGCAGAAAAAAGTTAATAGACTTCTTCTGAAATTATGCTTTTTAATTTCGGAAAAGTTACATTTTCAATCTTTTACTTCTTCTGAGGTAACCCGGAAGAAACCGGGCGGCACGAAGTGCCGGGTTCGCCAAGCGAACCTTATGAAATTGCATTTTTAGCAATTTCATAAGAACTCTAACCAAAAAACATTACAAGGGATGACGATGAACTGCCATATAATCGTCGCATACACAGGCACATGAAAAATTACGCTGGCAAAAATGCATCCCGAAAAGTATGTTGATTTTGTCTCTATAATTTTCAATGGTTTCTTGAAATTCTGAGCGTAAACTCTCATTTCTTTCCACATAATTGACCGTTTTTACGCTTCATTTTAAGGCGCTGTAAGCGCATAAACGATTGCTGGTTGCGTGCAATCAAGGACAACGGCGACTTCACTTTGATAGCTGTCGGGATTCGCTTTATAGTCGCTCCACCTAAAAACCCTCACATAGAGCTTGTAAATTTCCAGCAAGCCTTCGTCGCTAAAAACCTTGCGCACCGCCAGTGCGCGGCGGCTTTCAGCTCCTCGCCTTGCTGGAAATTTCCTGCGCTCTATGCGAATGTTTTTAGGTGGAGCGACTATAACATTTATTTGATGATAAAAACCGGCCTCGTCAACGCGCACCCAAAGCGCCAAGATAAAGCGCTCCTGGCGTTTTTGCCGCTGCAGGCGAGGCCGGTTTCTGATTAGTCCACTACTACTTCTTCACAACAGGGGCGTACACCTGTACTATCGACTGTTCATCTGCATAATCCTTGTACACCTCAATTGCAGGATATTTGTTAAATGAGGCATTTGATTTGCGACACGACTCTTCATGCATCGCATACCCAGATGCTGGCAGCCATTTTGAATAGAATGTGCGCCAGAAGTCTCCTGTAAAGATAATTTCTAGCGTGGTGTTAAATACAGCCAATTCGCTGGCTTCAAACCTGCGCCCCACCAGCCCAACGGGAATATTATCAAGAGTGCTAACTTCTACACCTACAAAATACTTTGCCCTGCCGTCTGTAGTTTCTGTGTGTGTAATACCATAGACGGTATCTTGCAATGTTTGGTTGGAGATGGTTTTAGCAATTTTTTCGCCAGTCCATGCCTCCCATAGCCCACTTATGGGGGCAGTTCCGTCGTCGCTATTGTAGTGTATATCAACCTCCACTCCCACTACATAAAATGCCTTCTTGTGTATAAACCGTACATTTTCAAAACATTGCATAAGTTCCATGCTTGGCTTCCTCCATTTTGTCCATAGATTTTCCGGAGGGAATATGCCAACAGCTGGACATTGCAATCGGAATTGTGCCGGCGTAATTCCATACATCTGAGAAAAACTCCTTGTAAAAGCCTGTTGAGATGAAAAGCCATGTACAAAGGCAATCTCAACCAATTGCCTGTTGCTGCCGCATAAATCCAACGCTGCACAATGCAAACGGTATCGGTTAAGATAATTCTTTACCGTATAGCCCGTAAAAGTGCGAAACATAACGGAAAAGTACGATGGTGACAGATACACTTCTGCCGCTATATCTGTTACAGCAATTGGCTCGGCGTACATCCTATGGATGTACAGAGTTGATTCGTAGATGCTTTGCTCTATGCCCATTCAGCAAACCCCCTTTCGGATAAGCCAATAGTAACACGGCCTGCGGGATACGTATTATCAAAAACAACTTTCTTTAGCTATGCGATAATAAGGGCAATCACTTTCATTTATTTCACTAGAGTTCTTCTGAAATCACAAAAAACGTGATTTCATAAGGTTCGCTTGGCGAACCCGGCACTTCGTGCCGCCCGGTTTCTTCCGGGTTACCTCAGAAGAAGCAAAAGATTGAAAATGAAACTTTTTCGAAATTAAAAGCATAATTTCAGAAGAAGTCTACCATATAAGGGGGCTGGCCGTGAATTTTTCGTATTATTCCACCCGTGGCATTAAAGTAAATCCCTGCTCACCATCCCACACAAAATATCCCGCATGTTCAACCCGGGCGATTCCATCACCCTATCCAACAAACTCTCCAGCATCTCGCCCATCTTCTCCCCAGGGGGGATGCCCATGCTGGCTAAATCTTTACCGGTTATAGCCAGGGTTTTTAGGCTATAGCATTCGCCATTAGCTACAATATCCGCTAATTCTTGGCTGGTTTTTTCTATCGCCTGGGCTTCACCCGGGGCGGCGATTTCTTTCAGCACCAGAAACTTCCCAAAAATCTCTGGCGGCACATATCGCAAATTTTTCTTGATTTCATACCGGCTGGCAGGCAGCGGCCTGCCCAGCAGGCGTACATATAGCGTTGTCTCATTTATGGTTTTATTATCATACCGTAGGTTTTGCAGCATATTTTCCGTGCCAATAAGCAGCAGCGCCAGCCGCATTGGTTCTTCCTTTGGGCATTGGCGCAGCCATTCTGCCGCCAGGGCTGGCAAGGCATACTCTTCCCCAAAAATATGCGGCAACAGCCCAGTGCTTTCCAGTAGCCACACCGCCTGGGGGTGGGTGGCCAGCACCAACTTGCACATCTCTTCGCGAATGCGCTCGGGGCTTACCTTGGCGATAGTATGCCCAAGGCCAGATATGGCGCGCAAAATCTCTTCATCTACCCTGTACCCAGTTACCGCTGCAAAACGCACCGCCCGCAACATACGCAATGCATCCTCTTCAAAGCGATGCGCCGCCTGGCCTACGCAGCGTATCAGCCCGGCCGTGATATCCTTACGCCCGCCGAAGGGGTCTACGAAACCAGCTTCGCTATTGTAGGCGATGGCATTCATAGTAAAATCACGGCGGCTTAAATCTTCCTCCAGGCTGGCAGAAAAACTCACCTGCACTGGGCGGCGGCCGTCTGCGTATTCGCCGTCTATGCGGTAGGTGGTTACTTCGTAGGGTTGCTTGTTTATAAGCACCGTGACCGTGCCATGTTTTATGCCCGTATCCACCGTACGGGAGAAAAGCCCCTTCACCTGAAGGGGCTTTGCATCTGTTGCTATATCCCAGTCTGCCGGGGTCACGCCCCGCAACACATCTCGCACGCAGCCGCCCACGATAAATGCCTCGTACCCGGCGGCAGCCAGCGTCTGGATTATTTTTTGCACATTGTCAGGCAGAACAATCATTCGTATATCTCCTGCATGTTAGTTGCTTGAATCCCATTTATCTGTCGCTGCAGCACCCTTAAAAGCCGAAACGAGGCGGTTGGGGGTGGACTTACCGCGAATAATGGGGTAATTTTAATTGAAATTGGTATCAGCTTGGAGGCAGCTTCATTCCAAGCCTGATTATTTACATGATAGCATTCTTTGTGGCTACTGGGAATGGCAGATTAATAAAATTGCTGCACCGTGAGTAGCGCTTCCAGGAAGATAGAAAAAGCATTCATGTTTGCCTGTATTTTGCCGGGGAAATTTGCTTCTATCAAATGTATGCAATCGTATTGGCTATGCCATGCGCGCAGCAAGTACCTTACGCCGTCTGTTTCAATAAGCGACGAAGTCCATGTGCCTGCTGCCATTCTTTGCAGGCCCATTAAGTTTACAACTGTATGCCCTCGGCCGAAAAAGGGCAGGTGGTCTGTAGTTATGCGGGGCAGAACATAGGGATAGCGGATTAAACCCAGGTTAAGCTCTTGAGCTATGGCATCAATTTGCTGAGTTAGGTCATTTTGCTTTGGCATAAGCTCGCTATCACCATAGGCTGCAGAATAAAACAGATAAGGCCCTTCAAAAAGAACATCTGCGTTAACCATCATAACTAGATTATCTAGCTGCCCAGAATCTGATAAATTTCTGGCGAAGTAATTTGAACCCCAAAGTCCTACTTCTTCTGCGCCAAAGAAAACGTATACAATGGTATAATAATTGTCCAGTTGCAGCATGCGTTGCGCGCTTTCTAGCAGAAGCGACACACCAGAGGCATTGTCTGATGCGCCGGGTGTGGGCCAGCTATCATAATGGGCGCCCACGACTATAAACTGCTGGCTATCGCTTTGCCCCGGCAGGGTTAAAATAACATTTTGGCTAAGGCGGGTTGAATTCCTAAACTCAAACTCTGTTCTAAAGTTTGGGTTTAGAATTTGAGTGTTCCAGCGCTCTTCTCTTTCTATCATAAATTCTTGCACAGCGATATTTCCCCAGGGGTGGCCCATGGCAAGCAGCTCTTCTATCAGCCAAACCGCGGCTTCTTTTTCCCGGTAGGAAAAGGGCTTGCGGCTGTATAGATTGTCATTCATAAACAGGATATGATACATGGCCAAATGCCCATGGGGAGTGTCTTCTGCCAGTTGCAGCGGCCTTCGGGTCTCGGTAAAATGTTCTGGGGCCCAGGCGAAATCCCCCCAATCCCTTGCCGTTGCTGCTGGGTACCCCAGGTTTAACCACAGGGCTGGCCTTGCGCCAAATGGAGTTTGGGGCGAAGATGTGCCATACATGGCAATATTGCCAATGGGGTCCACGAAAGCGACAAGACGCTGGACAGCACCCGGGGTGCGTAACCACCAGCTTAGGGCCGCGCCTTCTTTATTTCTGCCTACCCTGGCATAATCATATTCATCGCTTATCCAGTTTACAAAGCGTAGCGGGCCTGCGCTTTCTGGCCTTTTGTCCATTTGGCCGCTGTCGCCAAAATATTTCACTACTTCTTCAACACTAAGGAAGAATATTTTGTCCATGGTGTTTTCGCCACCGGCAGAGCTGTACCATAAATCTGTGCCGTTCCATGGGTTTTCGTTGTTTATTACATATGTTTCGCGTATTTGTGCTTTTTCTGCTTCGTTAAATCTATTGTAGAAATCGTCATTTAAATACCGCCGGATATCGCTCATTGCCCAGCTTACAGGACCCCAAAGGCTATGCCAGTACCCTCCGCCCCTAAGAATATGAGCGTATTCGGTGATGATTAGGGCGTGGCCATCTTGTATATCCAGCACAACCCAGCTATAGCCGCCAAAGTTTATTATGTCGCCTATTGCGGTTGTGCTGGTGCGTTGTGCGGTGTCTATTTGGGCTCTTGGGGCTGCTGCCACTGTTATGTAATCTATATTTTCGTATGCTAATTCATCTGCTTCGTATTCTTGCTGGGTTTCTTCTGTTTCTTGGCTGCTGCAGGCCGCCAAAATTAGAATCGTTGCTAGGGTTAGTATTAGGGCGATTGTTTTTTTCATGGACATTCCTCTCCCGCTTTGGCTGGAATTATATTGAATTTGCGTGCCAGTTAAACCGAAAACAATCCGCCAGAGCTTGTGATTTTACTGTGCTGCTTTGTGCCTCCTTGCATTGCAGCAAAATCCTTTCGCTTTAGCGGATTGTTTTCAGTTTAGCTGACGAGTATTTGGAATATTACATCACAGTTTATTATGTTTGTCAATTTGGGTTGCTATGGTGAAATAAATGAGAAACGGTCTCGCTAGAGCGGCGCCTGAAACGCCGAGATAAGGCATTTTAGGCGTTTTTGCCGCGACAGGCGAGACCGATTTTGAACTGTTTCACTATATAGCTGCAAGAACTTTTTCAGGTCGCTTATGTTAGCGAAGGATTGCAGGTAGGGCCTATGTTTTTGGTGAAATGTTTTGTGAACCATAGTGCCTTAAAGGAGTAAGACACGAAAAAAATATAATGAAAAAAGCGCGTCCGTTTGGCTTATTCTATCATACACCAAAAACACGCCCAAATTCAACGGAAAATGCAACCTTTGCGGCGCGGTTTTACACCACTCATTTACCACTTTGAACCATTTTTGTTATTCACTATCACTACGTCTTACCCTTACTGCCCCTTTAACGATAGGGCGAATATTTCTCCGCCCACGCAAAAGTATCTTTTCAAGTTCGTTCCTTATTTCTTCCAAGTTTGCTTTCAAAAAGTGTTCTTCTTTAGGTAAGTTTTTTCCTTCCAATATTTTACAACGAAGTTCATCAATTCGTTCGGAAATCACATCCATGCAATAACGAGTAGCTTTATCATATCCTTTATAATATTCTTCATCTGAATAATTCTTTTCTGCGTCCTTAAACGCATTTACAGTTTCGTTTAAAATAGCTGAACCAACTTTTTTAGTAACATCTGTAAATTTGCTCATAATCTGCACTCCTCAACGTATAATTATTGTGCATCACAAAATCATATAAAACACATTCTTACAAGTTATCTATTATTTTTCTAACTTCATCTATTCTATATGCAGCAATCAATCCAGAATTATTGCCTTTTTCATCGGGCAAAAAACCACTAATCACACCGCAAATTTCAAAATTATTAGTGGTTACACTCTTAAAGCATACTGGTCCACCAGGAAACCCTTTATTGTTGATACCATCTAACAACATTAAATTGGGTTTATTCTCCAAGTGCAACGCAGAAAGGCAAGCCTTTTTTACTAATGGAAAAGGCAATCCATCATTTGACATATTTGCAGACGGCATTGACAGTCCAAAAGGAAATCCTAAAAAGTAAACATCTTGAGAAAAATAAATTCCTTCAAAGTTAAGAGGTACATCATAAGCCTTAGTTATATAATGCACATCTAACAATTCAAGAACGGCAATATCTGATGTTTCCACAAAATGAACTCTAACTTTATGCTTATCCCATGTTGTACTTTTATTAACTTCAATAAAAAATTCCTTTGCTTCACAAGAGTCAAAAACATGCTTTGCCGTGACCAAAAATTGTTTTGTAACACTTTTATTTTGCACCGTGAAAGCTGTAGCAGTTGAATTTAAATATCCAATTTGAATTACTTTTTGTATTATTTGATTAGGAACCATTTTCATTATCTCCCCTATATGCGAAAAATTTCAAACATGCAACTATTGTACCAAAATCTGCCCGGTTTTCAAGACAAAAAATGACATGGTTTCACCCCTGCCATTCTACAACCTCCCCTGGTTTCGGCTGTGAAGCAAGCAATCCATTACCCTAAAATTAACCCCAACTCTAGCTTTTGCCCGCGCAGGTAATCTGTTGTGGGCATACGTTTTTTGTCTGGGGGTTGTATTTCTGTGATTTTTATTGCGCCGTCGGCGGTTTTTATTGTTAGGCCGTCGGTTGGGTTGGCGGTTAAAACCGCCCCGGGAGAAATTGAGTTGGTCGCATTTTGCGACCAACTGGTTTTTTCCGCCTGCCATATTTTTAATGGTTGGCCGTTTAGGCTGGTGTATGCGCCTGGCCATGGGTCTAGGGCGCGGGTTTTGTTTATTATTTCTTGGCTGGTGGTTTGCCAGTTTATTTGGCCGTCGGTTTTTTTAATCATTGGGGCGTAGCTGTGGATGTCGTGGTTTTGGGGGGTTCTTTCGGCGCTTCCGTTATCTAGTGCGGTTAGGGCTTCTATTATTGTGGCTGCGCCTAGGGCTGCCATACGGTTGTGTAGGGATGGGAAATGTTCTTCCTGCGGGATTACTAGGCTGCGCTTTAGTATCATGTCGCCGGTGTCTATGCCGGTGTCCATGTGGATTATGGTGATGCCGGTTTCTGTGTCACCGTTTAGCAGCGCGGCGTGGATTGGTGATGCGCCCCGGTATTTTGGCAGCAGCGAGGCGTGGATGTTTATGCTGCCGCGGCGGGGCATTTCTAGCACGGCTTTGGGCAGGATTAGTCCATAGGCCGCCACCACAAATATATCTGCACCGTAGCCCTGCAAAATGCTGCGGGCCTCTTTTGCAGCGGCATTGGCAGCCTCATTGTCACCTTTGCGGATGCGCAGTGTCTCTGGCTGTAAAACCTCTATGCCATGGGCCAAAGCCGCGACTTTAACCGGGCTTGGGGTCAGCTTATGGCCGCGCCCGGCGGGGCGGTCTGGCTGGGTAAGCACGGCAACTACCTGGTGATGCTTGATAATCTCCAAAAGCGGCGGCACAGCGAATTCTGGAGTGCCCATGTATACTACTTTCATTTGTGTCAACCCTTTCAGTTGTATAGTAGACTTCTTCCGAAATTAAAAAGCATAATTTCAGAAGAACTTTAGTGAAACAATTCAAAATCGGTCTCACCTGTCGCGGCAAAAACGCCTGAAACGCCTTATCTCGGCGTTTCAGATGCCGCTTGGGCGAGACCGTTTCTCATTTGTTTCATTATAACCAAGAAAACTCATCTTCTGCCCATCGGCATCAAGCCGCGCGTCCATGCCAATAGGGAAAACCGCCCGCTTCGCCCCATGGCCAAAATCATCTGAATACACCACTGGTATATCATGCTCTTTACCAAAGCGTTCTAGCAGACGCAGGAAATCATCTGGCTGGGTTGTGGCATAATGCCCAAAAACAAGCCCTGCCACATTATCCATAAACCGGCTTTGGCCTATAAAGGCAAGGTCTGTGGCTACTTTTCCCACCCAGCTAAATTTTTCATGGCTTTCTATGAACAGGATGTATTTTCTGCCAGTATCGTAGTTAAAATACCTATTGGCCAGCAGCTGGCTAAACTGCGAGGTATACTCGCCCACAAGCGTACCCTGGCAGCTGCCGCCATGTATAACGCGCCAAGGGCTGTCTTGGCAAAAGCCCCTGGCCTCATACCCCTCCATAAAATGCGCAAGAAATTGCATATAATTGTAATATCGCAAATCCCGAAAATCTCCGGCGCATGTGCCGTAATAGGTTACGAGCCCTGTTTGGGCATGTATTGCGTTTAGCACTGGGGTTGCGTCGCTGTAGCTGCTTATTAGTTTCGGGTGCTGGCGTACGTTCTCGTAATCTATCAGCGGCAGGATTTCCACCGCGCTGTTACCTCCGTTGAACAATATCATGTCTACGGAAGCATCGGCCACTAGGGCGTTAAAGTCTGCTGCGCGCTCTTGGGCGCTGGCGGCGTAGCCATTGGTGGCTTTTTCAAAATTTTCGCTTAGCTTTACCCTAAAGCCAAGCCGTTTTATGGCGGTGATATCCGCTTCGTAGCGGGTCATATCTGCCACATGGCTTGGACAGAATAGGCCTATGGTGCCACCTGCGGGAAGTCTTTTTGCCTGCATGGGATGCTCCTTTCGTGGCTGTATGTAGATGCGTCGCTTGCTGTACCCGGCAGTATAGGCGGGATAAGCAAGCGCATCGCCTATGTTGACGGCATTTGCTTATTGCGCTTGATGTTTCATGTACATGCTAACGTCCCCGGCGAATCCCCAGCCTCTCGCGCCTGCGGCGCTTACGCTCGGCCAGTTCCTCCCTGTCCAGCGGGCAGATATTTACAGCATTGTCTATAAACAGCACCCCGTCTAAATGGTCTAGCTCGTGGCAAAACACGCTGGCCATAAATTCTTCGGCCTTTACGGTGTATTCCTCGCCGTGGCGGTTAAGCGCCTTTACTGTGATGGCAAGCGGCCGCTCTATATCGCCGCATTTGTTTGGCACGCTAAGGCAGGCCTCGTTACAGGCTTGGCTACCTTCTATTTCCAGTACTTCTGGGTTTATCAGCTCGTATGTTTCGCCTTCGTGGGAAACTATGGCTACCCGCTTTAGCACCCCTATTTGTGGCGCGGCAATGCCCACTCCGTCGCATTCTACCAGGGTTTCCATCATATCATCTAGCAAGCTGATTATATTTGCGTTAATTTCCTTTACCGGCCTTGCCTTCTTGCGTAAAATCTCGTCGCCCTCTTGGCGAATTTGCCTCAATGCCATTTCTATCACTCCATTATTATCGGGTTTAATGTCAAGTGCAGGGTTAACCCTGTTAGGGGGTCGTTTTCTTTCAACTTCTTTATGCAGTATAGCACGAATGCCTTTAATGGTTCATCCATGGTGCATTTTATTAAAATTTTCCAGCGGAAATTATTTTTCACTTTACTTACTAAGGCCGGAGACATGCCTATAATCTCGAAGCGACCTTTGCCGTCTTTTTTTATGCAGTATTCCATTATGGCCTGCAACTTTTGCAGGGCAGTAATCACCTCCCGCTCGCGCTCGCCGGTTATCATAACCGCAAAAACATGGGAAAACGGCGGGTAAACCATGCTGCGCCGCAGCTCAATTTCATGGGAATAAAATGATTCATAATCTCCGGTTTTTGCAAATTGTATCGCATAATGTCCGGGGTTGTAAGTTTGCAAAAAAACATCACCCTTATGAGCCGCCCGGCCAGCTCGGCCGCTTACCTGGGTAAGCAGCTGGAAGGAATGTTCTGCCGCCCTAAAATCCCCAGTAAACAACGACATATCCGCCGCCACAACCCCAACCAGCGTCACATCCGGGAAGTCTAGCCCCTTGGCCACCATCTGCGTGCCAATAAGCACCTGTGCCTCGCCCCGGCCAAAGGCTTCTAGTATTTTTGCATGGCCCTCTTTGCCCCGGGTGGTGTCGGTGTCCATACGCAACACCTTTACAGCCGGGAAAAGCCCCAATACTTCCTCTTCCAGCTTTTGCGTGCCCATTCCCATCCGCCTTATATGCTCGTGGTTGCAGGTGGGGCAGGCCTTTGGCATGGCGGCTCTGTCACCGCAATAATGGCATAATAAAGCATCCTTATCTGCGTGATATGTATAGTTTACTCGGCAGCTATCGCAGGCCAACACATACCCACACCAGCGGCATGACACAAAAGACGAATGCCCTCGCCTGTTCAAAAATAAAATCACCTGCTTGCCCGCCGCCAGCGTAGCCTCCATAACTTTGCGAAGGTCCATGGCAAACAGTGATACATTACCCTGCATCACCTGATAGCGCATGTCTAGCACCGTTACGTCTGGGTTGGTTTTGTTAACCCGCTCTGGTAGCCGGGCCAGGGCATATTCCCCAGTCTGAGCACGATAAAAACTCTCCAAGCTTGGGGTGGCAGAACCCAGCACAACTGCGCCACCGCTAAGCTGCGCTCGCTTTAGCGCCACTTCTCTGGCATCGTACTTTGGCGTAGTCTCGGAATGATAGGTATGCTCATGCTCTTCGTCCACCACAATAAGCCCTAGGTTCTTAAATGGCGCAAATACCGCAGACCTTGGGCCAATCACCAAACTAACCTCGCCATCAAAACATTGCTTCCATATTTGAAAACGCTCGCCAGCCGTAAGTCTACTATGGGTAACCGCCACCAACGACCCAAACCGAGCCGTAAAAACCCTAACCATCTGCGGCGTAAGCGCAATCTCTGGCACCAGCACAACAGCCTGCCGCCCAGCCTCAAGCACCCGCTCAATAGCATGCAAATAAACCTCAGTCTTACCACTCCCCGTAACCCCAAACACCACCACCCCTTGCGGGGGGCGGCGCCGTTTACCTGTGGATAGGGTGTTGGTATGCGTTTCGTGACCAGTTACAGATTGGATGCTACATTCGCTTACATTAGCATCGTCGCAACCAGCCGCTCCAACACCCATCGGTTGCAAAATGCAATCGGGTGAATCTGCTTCCTCTGAAACAATTCCCCCATTCCATATCACCTTGCAATGTTCATCATCCCCGCAGCCAACATCAACCGGCCGTGAAATCACATCAGCAGAAAAATTTTTACTTTCAGTTGGTGCCAACTTGCCACCAACTGGCCCCGCATCAAAACCAACCCCAGCTGCCGCAAGAATCAGTTCCAACGCACCCGTTTGCGCCGCTGTCAGTTGTACATTGTTTGGCTTAGGTTCGGTCGCAACTTTCTTTCTGCGGGTAGACGGAAAGCGCCCATCGGCCTTGGCCGTGGGCGTAATCGCGCGAATTGTATGTGCTAGGGTGGTGTAATACTTGTCCTTCATCCAAAGGGCGAGCTTAAGCGTTTCCCCAGTTAGCACTGGGAAATCATCCAGCACGCTGTCTATGGGTTTAATTTTGCCAGGTGGCACATCGCCCGGATCTTCTGTTAGCTCTATCACATAACCGATATTTAGCTTGCTACCCTTGCCAAAAGGTACTTTAACCCTGTAGCCCGGCTGCACTCCCAGGCCCTGGGGGATGGCATAGTGAAACAAGCGGTCAACCTCGCTGTTGGTGATGCTTAGGCTTACTAAGGCGTAGCTGGTCACGCGTCCTCTTCGTCCTCTGTATCATCCTCGTCTACATCGCCATAAATGTCAAAATCTTCATCTTTTTCTATATTGCCATCGGCAAAAAGTTCTGCTACTTCGTCGTCAACCATTTCATCGGCAAAAAGCTCTGGGGCAGAATCATCATCATCTGTGCTGGGGGTGTAAATGGGGGCGTAGTCATCCTTTAAATCTTCCCGAAGGTCGTCTTTGGACAGCGCTGTCATGCGATAGCTAAGCTGGTCACGGGTTATTCGCTCGTAATCTTCCATCAGTAGCTCTTCCTGGATTTTTAGGCGCAGCTTACCCTCTTGCATTTCTTTTACCGCAATTGATACTGCCCGGTCTGTAGGGGCGTAGGTTAGCGGGTTTGCGCCGTCTGTAATCTGGCGGGCGCGCTTTGCTGCTGCCAACACAACGGTGTAGCGGCTGGTGACCCTCTGGTCAATTTTGTCACTTTGTTTGATTACATCCATAAGTTCTGAATAAGATGGGGTTAGCATGGCTGCTCCTTTATTTTAAGTATTTTTGGCTGTCTACAAATTCGTTTATTTCGTGGCTGCAGCGTTTTGGCCTTAGCCGTTCTGCCGCAACAATTGCGTTTATTTTTTCCACCGCCCGTGGTACATCGTCGTTAATCACCAGGTAGTTGTACTGGTCTATCAGCGGTACTTCTTCCAAGGATTTTTTTAGGCGGGCTTCTATGGTTACGTCATCCTCAGTATTGCGGCCTTTCAGGCGGTTAGAAAGCTCTACTACCGTTGGCGGCATAAGGAAAATGAGCACTGCTTCCGGGAATTTTTCTTTTACCTGCAACGCGCCCAGCACTTCAATCTCTAGCACTGCTACTTTGCCCTGGGCTATTTGTTCTTCTACATAATTGCGAGGCGTGCCGTAAAAATTCCCCACATACACTGCATGCTCTAGCAGGGCGTTTTCCTGGCGCATTTTTGTAAAGCCTTCCTCGGTTGTGAAGAAATAATCCTTGCCATGGACTTCGCCGTCCCGTGGTTCGCGTGTGGTAACGGATATGCTTAGCGCATAGCCAAGCCCCGCATCAAGCTGTTTTACCACTGTACCTTTGCCAGAGCCACTAGGCCCCGAGATTATAATAAGCATGCCTTCCAAGGTTACTCACCACCCGTCGCGTCCTCTTGATTAGATGAAAAACGATTAGCAATAGTCTCCGGCTGCAGCGCCGAAAGTACCAAATGCCCGCTGTCCATAAAAATTACCGAGCGGGTTTTCCGCCCCTGGGTTGTGTCTATCAATGTTTGTCTTTCCTTAGCGTCGGCTATGCTACGCTTCACCGGCAGCGAATCATTGGCCACAATGGCTATCACCCGGCTTGCAGATACATTATTGCCAAAACCTACGCTAATTAGGCTATAAGGGCTACTCAATATTCTGCACCTGCTCGCGGATTTTTTCTATTATGCTCTTTAACTCTACCACTAGGCGGGTGATTTGTATATCTGAAGATTTTGAGCCTATTGTGTTGGCCTCCCGGTTCATTTCTTGCATTAGGAAGTCCATTTTGCGGCCTACTGCTTCGTCTTCTTTTAGCATTTGGCTAAACTGAGCCATGTGGCTGTCTAACCGGGCTACTTCTTCGGCTATGCAGGTCTTGTCGGCGATTACGGCTATTTCTGTTACTAGGCGGCCTTCGTCGGGTTTTTGGCCCATGCGGTTAACTAGATCCCTTATACGGTCTTTTAATTTGACGGCATGTTCTTCTACCACTACTGGAGAGCGGTTTTTGATTTGCGCAAGCAACGTTACCGCTTTTGTGTGATGGTTGGTTATATCTACTGCCAGGGCTTGTCCTTCGGCTTCGCGCATTTGGTTGTAATTGATTACGGCTTCTTCTAGGGCGGCTTGTAGGGCTTCCCATATTTCGTTTTGGATATCTGTAGAGCTTAAGGCTGCTTCAAATTTATCGAAGGTGACGATGTCCGGGTTTCTTGCTAATAGCCCCAGGGCTGTTGATGCAGAAAGCTCGCCCAGGCCATATTTTTCGTTCAACTCTTTTATGGTTCTCATATATGCATCTGCAAAATGTTCGTTTACAGTTACGGTGATATCGCTTTGGGTATAGCTATCGAAAGATACCCAAATATCAACCTTCCCCCTGGTGATATGTTGGGTTAACATGCGGCGGATTTTATCCTCGAATGGATTAAGCACCCGCGGCAGCTTGATTGCAAACTCGCTAAAACGGTGGTTTACCGATTTTAGTTCAACTTTAAAGCGCCTATCATACTTTGTGCATTCCCCTCGTCCAAATCCTGTCATGCTTCTTGGCATAAACTTACCCCTCCTGAAAATTAGATTAAAGTTCTGCTGAAATCACAATTATCTTCTATCATATCTGCTGCGGCGCGGCTCTGGGCGGCTCCATTTTTCGGCTTTCCTGGCGCGGCGGCTTGCAGATATGGCCAAATGCATGCCGAAAATGCCAAATAGCACTCCAAAAACCCCAAACCAATAGGGCAACGCCCGCCTGGTGAACACATTGCTGGTAAACATGGCCAAAAAGTAATCCATATCACTGTCGAAAGTGCGCTCGTACACTGCCTGCGCCGCCACCAGTGGCGATTCAAACACAAGTACGCCGCCTGTATAATACCTTATAGCGCCAACTATTTCCCCTTCTTCTATGGGGGCTAACAGCTGGGGCTGGCTGGTTTCGCCTTCTTCTGGCTGCACAAGCAGCAATGGGTCGTATATTATCGCCCTTGTGATATTGGCGTATTCATTGTGGCTTAGCAGGGCCTGGTGGCCATAAGCCTGGATTATCTCCACGGTGGCAGGGTCGCCTCGGCGTGGGTTGTAGATGTAAATTTCATCTGCCAGGTACATGGGGGTTGCAATTTCACGGAATGAAAAATTAGTGAAGCCGAAGTTAATCAGCTGATGGGTGTCTAGCCAGCGCCCTGGGTCCTGTGAATAAAAAACCACGCTGACAAGCTCCAGCCCATTGAAATAGGCAGAACCTACAAGGCAATGCCCCGCCGGTGTTGTAAAACCAGTCTTTAACCCGGTCATAAAAGGGTGGCTAAACTCGCCGCCAGGTAGTGTGCGGTTAGTATTTGTCCAGGAATACTGGCGGATATTTGCACCCGGCACATAAACCCCAAGTGTCCCATCGCCGTCAAAATACCGCATGGCAGCAATTTCTGCCAGCACGGGGATGTCCATGTACGCCCGCGAAATAATTGCCATATCATAAGCAGTAGTAACATGCTGAGCGGCATGAAGCCCATATGGGTTCGTAAAAGTCGTATTGTAAGCCCCAAGCGACGCCGCGCGCTGGTTAAGCAAAGAAGAAAAAAGCGGCTTCGCCTCATTGTAAGTAATATCATCGCGCCCGGTGATGCGCCGCATAACCTCTATGGCAAGGGTGCGCCCAGTTTCGTTGCCGCTGCGTATCATCAGGGCCTTTAGCATAAAATGCACAGATACAGTCTCGCCCACCACATGAATATTGGTGGCATAACCTGCAGGCATATTGTTTATTTCCGTGCCAATTACAATCAAATCATTAAGCTCTAAATGGTCTAGTGCCACAATGGCCGTCATAATCTTAGACATACTGGCTGGGTACCGCCGCGCATGTATATTATGCCCATAAAGCACACGCCCTGTACTTTGCTCCACCACAATAGCAGCAGACGCATTCAAATCAAGCCTGGCTGCTGGCTGTGCAAACGCTGTAAAATTCGGGGTTGCAATTGTAAGCACAAAGGCTAATAATATAATCCGCATAGTCATACAAAGAAGTATAAGCAAATTTTGTGTAGATTGCAAGGAAAAAAGAGTTGAGACCGAGGGATTCGCCCACACCAATCGCTTTTTGAAAAAGCGTGGCAAAAACTTTAACATTGGAATATGGTTTAGTAGCAGCTGTATTGAAAACACAAATTTAGAATTTTCGAAGATGTGGCCTGCAATGCCCCTATCGGTTTTGTTTATATAATAAGGGAGGAATTTATGAAAATTATCAACCTAGCGAAGGCTATACGGCGGCGGGACCCAGCTATGCGTAGCTGGTGCGAGATTGTGCTTTACCCGGGGTTTTGGGTTGTTTTGTTTCACGTGCCAGCGCATTTTTTGTATAGATGCAAGTTGTTTTTTTTGGCTCGGTTTGTTTCGCAGGTTTCTAGGTGGCTTACGGGGATTGAGATTCACCCCGGGGTGCGCATGGGCGATGGGGTTTTTATTGACCACGGGTATGGGGTTGTACTTGGTGAAACCTGCGTGATTGGCAACAATGTGCTTATTTATCATGGTGTGACCCTAGGTGCTACGGGTAATGAAACGGATGCCAGCAGACGCCACCCTCAGGTGGGTGACGATGTTGTAATTGGGGCTGGGGCGCTGGTAATGGGGGCGATTAATATAGGCAACGGCGCGAAAATTGGGGCCGGGGCGATTGTGGTAAGTGATGTGCCAGATGGGGGTACGGTGGTTAACGAACCCGGAAGGCTTGTGGGGCATGAGACATCGTTGCGCCGCGAAATTAAGGAGCTTTGGCATAGTATTGACGAGATTAAATCGGATTGTGAATGATTTTATGTATAGTATTCCGCTTAAAAACGCTCGTATATAACTTAGGGCGTGTGCTGAGAAGAGTGGAATTAGCGCCGCAAGCTGAAAAGGTAGCAGTGCGCCATTGTTTTAATGAAGGGCGTACTTATGTACCGTCACGAGAGCGGTATGTTCGAAAAATTTTATTCTAGGAGTGCGGTGTATGAATATAGAAATAAAACATTTTCCACAAAAAAGGATATGTGACGAGTTTTTCTCGGTATTAGCATTTCTACAACATGATGCAGCTAAGGGATATAATAAAAATTGGCACTGGGGAAGGTGGGAGTGGCTTTTAAGCCACCCTAACCTTGACGAGGAAACCTTGCCATCAATCGGGCTGGTTGTGAGTGGGGAGGAAATTGTTGGGCTTGTTACGCATGATATGAGAAAACCTGCTTATCTTCTTCGTCGGGACGATGTTTTGCTTCAACAAATGTTGGATTACGCCGAAACTAATTTTTTATCGGATGGTACTTGTAAAATTTTTGTTGACGAAAAAGATATCGCACTTGTTTCTGCCGTAAAATCAAGGGGGTTCAACATTACGGAGGAAAGCGAACATACGTTAATTCTCGACTGCCAAAAAAAATTCGTTTATGAACTAAGCGATAAATTTTCAATTTCAGATTATCAAATAGATAAAGACCTTGATAAATACGAAGCGGTAATCCACAAAGGGTTTGGTAACAAAGGAAAACCCCGCATAGGTTTGACGGAAGCCGATTTTTTTGAGCAACCGCACCATAATCATAAACTATCGGTTTTTGTCGTTGTTCCCGGCGGCGAATACGCCGCCCACTGCGGCACATGGCACAGCCCAGGCGCAGATATTTGCTATGTAGAACCGGTCGTGACTATACCCGAATACAGAAGCCAAGGGCTTGGAAAAACCGTGGTTTACGAATCAATTAACCGTTGCATTGAATTGGGTGCGAAAAAAGCCATCGTTATATCAAATCAGCAATTTTATTACAATATTGGATTTGAGCAATATTCTGTATGTCGTTTGTGGGAAAAGAAAAGATAATTTGCTGCTAAACATCAGTGGCGTTATTTCCACCATTCGTAGGTTACATCCTATAAATCTCCAGTGCTTTACTCTTGTGGAATTACTAAAAAACCAACCAGCCAGAATTTCTGGCCAGTTAATTTTTCAGTTGGTCGGATTTTCCGACCAACTGAATTTTTTTCTAAGCTGCTTATTTCACTATATTTTCGTAACTAGCCTGCTTTTGCTTTGTGATATCAGCGGTGGCATGAAAACAACACACAATAATAAGACCCACTGCCCAGCCCGCCATGAAAAACAACCATTGTGCAAAGAGAAACTCAGGAAGCTTTTTTGCCTTTGCTAATCATTTCAATATGTACGGATACTCCTCCTATTCAGCATGTTTCGTAAGCCTGGCAAGCAGGCAATCTACCACTTTACGGCCTTCATCGTACCCTTCGTCGTGCAGGGTTAGCAGTTTGGTTGTGTCTTTTGTGGTGCGCCCCACTGCCAACGGCTGTTGCGGGCGGATTATTATCGCTTTGCCTTCTTTCTCCAGCTGCTCGCATAGTTCAATTTGCCTGTTGTATATTTCGTGGCGCATCTCCAATGCTTTAACCAGTTTTGGGTATTTTTTGTAAAATAACCGTATTAGCCACCCTTGTTGTAGCGGGCTTTGCCTGTAGCCTTTGTTGCGGGTTAGCACTATCACATGAAAATTGTTGCCATCTGCCATTGATTTTTCTATGGGGATAGGCGTAGTTACACCGCCGTCTAGTAAATGGCGGCTGTTATGCTTTACAACCCGTGCCACCAGCGGCACAGAGCATGATGCAATAAGCTCTTTAAAATCTTCGGATAATTCATGCTTTTCGAACCAAACCGTTTCGCCGCTGTGGCAATCTACCGCCCCGGTAAGAAAGCGAATATCCGTGCTGCGGAATAGTTCATGGTCGAAAAAAACATGTTCCTTAGGTATTTTGCTAAAAATAAAATCGTACCCAAACATAGTGCCATGCCGTAAAATATTACGAAAACCCACATAGCGCGAATCTCCTACATATTTTTCTATAATAAGCCGGCTACGCCTCCGCTGCCCAGAAATATACGAAAACGCATTAGCGCTACCCGCAGAAACACTAGCAATATACGGGAAAATAACGCCAGCCTCCATAAACGCTTCAAAAACCCCAGCACTAAAGAACCCACGTGTACCGCCGCCTTCCAGCACTAAGCCAATGCCTTTGGGGAGAATGTTTTCATGTGGGATACCTTTGATTATTGGGTGGGTAAAATTGTGCATGGTTTGCTCCTTTGTGTTAGAACCGTTTGGATTCCATCCCCCCAAGCCTTATTTTTAATGTTAATGTAACTCTAGTAGGCAGCTTACCTCCACTTTGCCGGTGTGGGGGAACATATCCACTGGCTGGGCGGCTTTTAGAGTATAACCGCTGGCTGTTAGCATTTTCACATCCCGGGCTAGGGTGGCTGGGTCGCAGGAAATGTATACTATTTTTGGGATTTGCGCGGCTATTATGGCGGCCAGTAGGGCGGGGTCGCAGCCTTTCCTGGGGGGGTCTAGGAAGATTATATCTGGGCGCGCGTCTTCTTCCAGCATTTGCGGCACTATTTCTTCTGCGGCGCCGCATAGGAAGCTTGCGTTTTGGATGCCGTTTAGGGCGGCGTTTTTTACTGCGTCGTCTATGGCGGGCTGTACGATGTCTATGCCTATCACTTCCCTGGCGTGTTTTGCGGCGTATAGGGCAATGCCACCTACGCCCACATGGGCGTCTAACACAGATTCTTGGCCGGTTAGCCCCGCTTGGGAAAGGGCTGCATCGTACAGCGATTTCACCTGAACCGGGTTAACCTGGAAAAACGACGGCGCAGATAGCTGATATTTTACATCGCCAATATTTTCGTGGATGTAGCCCGCGCCGCTTAGCACACGGAAACTGCTGCCCATTATTGTGTTGCCACGGGTGGTGTTTGGGCTGATTATTACCGTGCTTGCCCCGGCGGCGGTTAGGCCAGCGCAAAGCTGTTCCTCGCCGGAGATGGTTTGGCCGTTTATCACCAAAACAACCATTACCTCCCCGGTGGACAGGCTGTTGCGTACTATAATATAGCGCATGAGGCCTTTGTGGGTGGTTTCGTTGTAGGGGGATAAGGCGGCGCTTTGCATATGGGCGGATAGTGTTTGTAGGATTTCTATATGGCAGTGATGCTGTATTATGCAATCTGTAAGCTCTATTATGCGATGGCTTCTTGGGGCGTACATGCCTATGGCGAAGCCTTTGGCGTTATCCGCAGGCACTATGGGGAATACTGCTTTGTTGCGGTACCGCTGGGGCTGGCCGCCCTCCATGCCCAGAACATCTGCCACTGGCGGGTTTTCTTGGCCGCCTATTTTGATTAACACATCTGTTACCAGGCGTTTTTTTACTTCTAGCTGCACCGGGTAGGCACAATGCTGAAACTGGCAACCGCCGCATTTTGCCGCGTGGGGGCAGGGGCTTTCTATGCGAGCGGGGGCGGGGGTGATTATGTTTAATGTTTTACCGTAGCAGTAGCGGGTTTTTACTTTTACTATCTGCGCTTCCACGGTTTCGCCGGGAAGCGCGCCGTCTATGAACACAACCATGCCGCCTATATTACCCACGCCGAAGCCTTTTTCTGTTACGCTAGTGATTTGTACTATATGCTGCGAGTTCTTTTTCACTTTTTGGCTCATTCAAATTCCGACTTTCTTATATATCTGGCCAGGGCTTTTTGGTAGCCAGCCCATGGGCCGGGTGTGTTGTCTTTGTCTAGCACTTCTTCGAAGGTTTTTAGCTTGGCGTCCATGTTATCTGCATAATGCAGCAACATTGCCTCTGGGGTGGAGGGCAACTTTGGCGAACCGTACTCGTATTCCCCGTGATGGGAGATGATTAAATGCTTGATTAGCGACCCTAGCTGATGCGGGAAACCCGGGATTTTTTGTATTTCTATTGCCACTAGCTCTAGGCCTATTATGATATGGCCAAGCATTTGCCCGTCGTCTGTGTAGTCATTTTGCGGCAGCGGGGAAAGCTCGTATAGCTTGCCTATATCATGCAGCAACGCCCCGGCCATTAGTATATCCCGGTTTATATGGCGGTAGCGACCGCACATGAAATCGCATATTTCTGCAATGCTTACCGTATGCTCAAGCAGCCCGCCCTTGCAGCTATGGTGCATATGCTTGGCTGCAGAATGAGTTTTTAGCAGCTGCATGCGGGTTTCGTCTTTTAATATGATGTTCTCTAGCAGGGTTTTTACGAATTTGTTTTCTATGGATTTTATCATGCCCGTAAGCTGGGCGAACATGGCTTCTATATCCTTTTCTGTTACCGGGATATAGTCTGTATCGCTGTATTCGCCCTCTGTGCTTTTGCGGAGTTTGTTTATTTTAATTTGTAGCTCGTTGTTGTAGCTTTGCACATTGGCGTCTATTTTTACTACATCGCCTTCTTCAAAATTTTGTATATCGCTGGTTAGCTCCCATACCTTGGCGTCTATTGCCCCGGTGCGGTCTTGCAGCTTTAGGGCGTAATATGTTTTGCCAGCGCGGGTTTTTTGGCTTTGCTTTTGCTTGCAAAGATAATGGTCTACTATATGTTCGTTTTCTTTTAGGTCTGAAATATAGCGCATGGGTTTGCTCCTTTTTTGTGGGTTTGTAAGGCTATAGCAAAATAATTCGAAATCGGTCTTGCCTGTCGCGGCAAAAACGACAGTTTATCCTTTATTTCACCATGCATAAAGTATATCATAGCTGGCCTGCTGCGGGCAATCCCATGGATGCCGGCGGGGGAGTGTTGTCCCATTGTGTGGAAATTCAGTTGGTCGGATTTTCCGACCAACTGAATTTTTTATCACGAACTCGACCCCTAGTTGAGTTCACCGCGGCAAAGAAATACCATTGAGATATGGCATTTCACGGCAAAAACAATATAATTGCTATCAGAGAGGATGTGCAACCATGACAATAGGGGAAAATATTCGCCAGCTACGCGAGGCTAGCCAGCTGACACAGGCAAAACTGGCCGAAAAACTTGGCGTAACAGAGCAAGCAGCATCCAAATGGGAGAATGGCAACAACAGCCCGGATGCAGGCATCATTCCGCGGATAGCCAGCCTTTTTCAGGTATCTACAGATAGGCTTTTTGGCTTTCGCTTGGGTAGCTACGATGCAGAGATAGCAAAAATAATCGGCGAGGCAGATAAACTCCCCAGCAGCAAAGATGCAGTGGCAGACCTTATGCAGCGGGTCGATTTCCTGGCGGCGGCGCTAATTTCCTACCCCAACAGCGATAAGCTTAAAATGCATCTGGCATGGTATTATTCTATGGCAGCCCGCAATGTGGATGATAACGCCGGCTACGCAAATAAAGCTACCCAGCTATGCCACGAAGTGCTAGACACAAGCAAAGATACCAGCATACGAGATGAGGCGCATTTTATGCTGTCTCGGATATACTGCGCAACACAGCAACCCGAAAAAGCCCTGGCAGAGCTGGATAAAATAACCACAGGCAATGATTATCAGCAGGCCATAGCCAGGGCTACAATCTTATTTGAGGCATCCGACTACAGCGCATTGCAAAAACATGTGGAGAAAGCCCTATGGGAATGTTATCTTGCCATGAGCATGTCACATTTTTTGCATTGCAATGCGCTGTCTAACCAAGGAAAATACGCAGAAGCCATTGCCCAATTTGATTTGCATGACAAAATTCTATCCCTATTCGATAGCGGCGGCGGAAATTTGGGGCTTTTTGGCAAAATGAATTGCCAGCTGCAGCGGGCTTTTGCCCTAAAAAACCTGGGCAAAAAAAGCGACTGCACCAAAGCAATTGAAATATTTGTAAGCTTAGGGGAAAGGGCAAAAACCGTGGCCAGCCATAAGTTGTCGGATTTGAATAAATATTTCCCCACATTGGCAGGGGAGGAATATGTAGATGGGCATATGAAAGCGGCAGAGATTGATGTTTTTGTTGCAACGTTTAAAGGGAAATTTGATGATTTTCTTTCCTGAAAATCTAATCCAAAGCGATCTGGCCTTTCCCACACCACAAATCCAGACAATGAAGTGAAATAATTCGAAATCGGTCTCGCCTGTCGCGGCAAAAACGCCTAAAACGCCTTATCTCGGCGTTTCAGGTGCCGCTCTGGCGAGACCGTTTCTCAGTTGTTTCACTTTACAACCCCGGTTTTACGTTGATTTTGATACAATGAAAATGCTATGATTTATCGTTGATAATTCATATTTTCGAAGGAGGAACATCATGAAAGTAGGCGCACAAATATATGTGAGAGGTTCGATCGAGGCGGTAGAGTTCTATAGGGAGGCTTTTAATGCTTCATTGGGATTTTATGAATATTTTGCAGACGGAACGCCCGAGGACGGGTATCATCACGCGTCGATAATGGTGGGAGATACGGAGATTCTGGCAGTATGTGAGAATGAATGCTATACCTCGAATGTTGTCGGGCATCCGGTAATGCAATTTAATTGCAGCTTGGGAACAAAAGAAGCCGTTTTGCAAGCGTATAAAGTTCTAAGTAAAGAAGCAATTAAAAATGAAAACCCAAACGGACCGATTGGCGTTCCGTGGGACGAAAACGAACAGTATTTCTCTATAATAGATAAATACAATATTTGGTGGGGGATAGGTATATCTCTATAGATAAGCATTATATTCGTGTTAAGGTTGGTGTCCGGCATTAAAGAAGCCCCAAACAACAGCCATTTGGGGCTTCTTGCGTTTATATTAATCCCAACATACAACCCCACTCCTTTTTTTAAAAAAGAAGCGGGGTTGTATGGGCAAAGCCTTGCGGTCACGACAAACGCATGAACACATAAACCACCCCGATATGGTAAAATAAGCCCAAAAAACGGGGTGTAGCAATGAATAACATAATACAATGGCTGGAAGCGGTAATCGACATGCGGCAGCAAGCA
>Ga0123355_10002666_pt1 | contig 25324 bp, 19 predicted proteins | sample TergutEmb28metaG_3_FD_89872 | JGI IMG/M metagenome (GOLD analysis project Ga0123355, IMG submission 89872) | Embiratermes neotenicus P1 segment gut microbial communities from Petit-Saut dam, French Guiana - Emb289 P1 | ecosystem: Host-associated > Arthropoda: Insects > Digestive system > Gut ...
AATTTGGACAGCCTGATACAAAGCTTTTATTTTCAAAAGTTTTGGATCGGGCTTTACTTTGTGAAAAACGAAGTTTCCGGACATTCAGCGATTTTTTAGATCCTTTAAGAACAAAAGAGTTTGTCGACATAATCGAGTACGAACGCATATGTAATGTCACAAGCTATGGAGGCGCTATAGGCTGTGAACGGCTCATGCTGGGCTTCTATAGCGAACATGATGAACTTCCGGAATCGGATTTTCCTATAACTACCCTTGAAATTATACATAATAACGATAAACTCACCCATCGCGATTTTCTGGGTTCTGTGCTCGGCACAGGCATAACCCGCGATAAACTGGGTGATATATTCACATTTCCCGGAAAGGCTGTAGTTTTTCTGGAGAGCGGCATTTCTGACTTTGTTCATAGCTCGCTCACATCGGTTGGCAGCACCCCCATCAGCTGCGAAGTTATAGAAGATGATTTTCTCATTGCCCCGTTCATTGAGGGCAGCTCTAAGAACATTGTAGTTTCTTCCATGCGATTGGATGCGGTTGTCTCTGCTATTTTCAACATATCTCGAGGCAAGGCCGCAAAGCTCATAGAAAGCGAAAAGGCATTTGTCAACTGGCGAGCAGTAAAATCGCCGTCGAAACTCGTTTCGGAAGGTGATAGCATCACGCTGCGCGGCTCAGGTCGTGCAAAGATTGAAATAATAAAGGGTACGACTAAGAGAGATAATATTTCTATAACGGTTCAGATTTGGGGTAAATAGGGCGTGTTATGCTTAAGGAGGAGTTCTGACATGAAAGTACTAATAGTAGTAGACATGCAAAATGACTTTATCACGGGCGCATTAGGCACTGCTGAGGCCGCTTCTATTGTTGATAACGTTGTCCGGCGCATCGAGGGCTCCCACGGAGAACTAATTCTCTTCACCAAGGACACTCACCGCGATGATTATCTAACCACACCCGAAGGCAAAAAACTTCCCATCCCTCATTGCATTGAAGGCACCGAAGGCTGGCAAATTAATACTGCCATTCTGGAGGCTTGGCGCAATAGTAAAGATACTATCATCATAAATGAACTGCTTGAAAACACTTTCACAAAATCAGTTTTCGGCAGTGTTGATCTTGTCGATTTTCTTAAATTGCGAGCTGACCAGATTACAGAATTTGAAATTCTGGGTGTTTGTACTGATATCTGCGTGGTTTCCAACGCAATCATGATCAAAAACACCTTGCCTGATATAAAAATAAGCGTAAATGCAGCCTGCTGCGCGGGAGTCACACCACAGAGCCATACAGAGGCGCTGAATGTGATGCAAATGTGCCATATTGATATAGTGCAATCAACAAATAACTAACCCAAAGGCGGTAACCCAATGACAGTAAACTCAAATATCCGAAATGTAGCAATAATAGCTCATGTTGATCACGGCAAAACTACGCTTGTGGATCAACTTCTCTGGCAAAGCGGTGCCTTTCGCCAAAATCAGGTCGTGGCTGAGAGAGTAATGGACTCAGGAGACTTAGAACGCGAGCGCGGCATAACCATATTGGCTAAAAATACATCTGTATTATACGGCGACACAAAAATTAATATCGTAGATACACCGGGCCATGCTGATTTTGGCGGCGAGGTAGAGCGTGTGCTCAAAATGGTGGATGGCGTTGTGCTTGTAGTAGATGCATTTGAAGGACCCATGCCACAAACAAAATTCGTATTAAAAAACGCACTTGATCTCGACTTGCCCGTCATCTGCTGTATAAACAAAGTAGACAGGCCGGAAGCCAGACCCGCAGAAGTGGTTGACGAAGTTTTGGAATTGTTCATGGAACTGGACGCATCCGAAGCTCAACTGGACTCTCCTTTCGTGTATGCCTCGGCAAAAAAAGGCTGGGCCTCCATAGAGCCTACTGACACAGGCGAAGGAATGGCCCCGCTGTTTAATACATTATTGAGCTACATCCCCGCACCGGCTGGCGACGCGTCATCTGCTCCTCAAATACTTATCTCCAATATAGACTACAGCAGTTATCTTGGCCGTATTGGCGTTGGCAGAGTAATAAACGGCACCGCTCGCATGGGCGATACTGTATCGATTGTGAATATTCACGAGCCGGAAAAAATCAAAACTGTCAAAATATCAAAGCTCTATGAGTTTTCCGGTCTGGACCGTGAGGAGGTAAAAGAGGCTACGGTAGGCGCTATTATAGCTATTGCTGGCATCGATGATATTAAAATTGGCGACACTTTGTGTGACCCTGACAATCCCGTACCCCTTCCGTTCAGCAAAATTTCTGAGCCGACTTTGACAATGAATTTCATGGTCAATAACAGCCCTTTCGCCGGAATGGATGGGAAATTTCTGACCTCACGCCAAGTACGCGAACGTCTATACAGAGAGCTTAATACTGATGTAAGCCTTCGCGTTGAGGACACAGACAGCACGGAAATCTTTAAAATATCCGGGCGCGGCGAGCTGCATCTGTCCATTCTAATCGAAACCATGCGCAGAGAAGGGTACGAATTCCAAGTATCAAAACCGGCGGTCTTGTTCAAAGAGATTGATAATGCGCTTCATGAGCCTATGGAGTCTGTGACTATTGACGTGCCGGAAGAATTCAGTGGTACAGTAATCCAAAAATTGGGCGCCCGCAGGGGCGAGCTTGCTCAAATGGCTCCGTCAAAAGGCGGCTATACAAGGTTGATATTCAGTATCCCCGCACGCGGCCTGATTGGTTATCGTTCAGAGTTTTTGACAGACACCAAAGGCAATGGCATCATGAATACATTGTTCGATGGATACGCTCCACATAAAGGACCCATCCCCGAGCGTCCTCAAGGCTCATTAATCTCGTTCGAAACCGGCGAGGCAGTGCCCTACGGCATGTACAACGCTCAGGAACGAGGCAGTCTGTTCATCTCGCCGGGAACAAAGGTCTATGCAGGCATGGTCGTTGGACGAAACGCTCGTAAAGGTGACATGGAAGTAAACATTTGTAAACAGAAGAAGCTCACCAATATCCGTGCTTCCGGCAGTGACGATGCACTTCGACTGGTGCCCGCTGAAATCATGAGCCTAGAACAGTGTCTGGAGTTTATTACAGAAGACGAGTTGGTTGAAGTCACTCCGCTCAATTTGCGTATTCGTAAGAAGATATTGGATTCTGTTCAGAGGACTAAAGCGGCAAAATTGGCAAATCTATAAAAGTAGCAACCCCCGCAAGGCGCAAAATACAAGCCTTACGGGGGTTTTTATGTGTTTTTAAAGGTGTAGATGCGCCGCTTGATGCACCAGTTTCAAGGCTATGCTCTCAAGGACATATTCCAGCCTACTCCTCAAACTCTACAGGAGCCGGGATATACCTGTTGTTAACAAGCAGCAATGAGACAACCTGTCCTCTCAAGCCTACAGAGAAGTCAATATACTGCCAAGGTGCGTTTTTGTTAACATCGAATAGACTTACATAGTCCGGATTGTTCCAAATACGGTTCACGCGCACAAACTCCATCGCACATGTACCGTCTAATAGAGTTGCTTCTATTGTCAGGTCAGCATAAGGAACCAGTGCTGATACGCCGTCCAGCTGTGTCCATATACGGATAACCCCAAGCTGAGCTAAAGACGCATTATTATCATTGCCATTGTTAAACGCTTGAAGCCCTAGAATCTGAGCCGGCAAAGGCGTAAACCAATCATTAATAAGCTCTACAACAACAGTCTGGCCATATACCGTCACGCTAAAGGTAATCGTCTCCCAAAGCGCATCTTTGTTTACGTCGAAATTGACATTATAGTCTTGCCATCCCGTGTCTGTCCACATACGGTTCACTATCACGAACTCCATAGCGTCATTGCCGTCTTGGTCAATGGCAATTATCACCGCATCCATTGGAATAGGCGAATAGCTGCCGCCAAGCATCGGCCAGATACGTATATTTCCTGCCATGCTTGGCACCTCTGCATCAGTACCGTTATTATAAGCGCGAAGCCCTAAAAATCTGTTATTAATAAGCGTAAGCTCAACCTCTTGACCGTTTAAAGCTACTGTTAGATAAATCGTCTGCCAAGGTTCATGCTTGTTTGCGTCAATTAAATTCACATAGCCCGGGTTCGCCCATGGCTGATTGACGCGTATAAACTCCATAGCACATGTACCGTCCGGAAGTTCAGCATTTACGTTCAAGTCGGCATAAGGAACGAGCGCATTTACACCGTCAAGCTGCGTCCAAATACGGATAATTCCGGCTTGGGCCAATGATGCATTATTATCATTTCCGTTGTTGAATGCGAAAAGGCCAAAGACTGATGTATCATCCTCGCACCTACACCCCTCAAACTGGACGTACATCTCTAAATTCCACCAAAGATCAGAGCTTCCGGCAGCATTCTGCCCCACCACCGCCGTCATTACATTTTGACCGGGCCGCAAAGCGTACTCCAAATTGGTACGAGATGCAGCATCATGCATCATGGTGGTGCCGGCTTGGGTTGGATAGCCCATATTGCGATGATAGAAATCATAGTTAATCGTAAACGAACGGTTTCGCGCATCTGTATTGTGTCCTACAAAAGTGCCCCAATCAACAGGCACACCAACTCTGATGTTATTAGAGTCATTTCTATCTGTGTTGGCGCGATATACCTCTATTCCGTTGATAAATAGCACTATAACATCATCTAGCTGATGAACGCCGTGTACATTACCTATGCTGGCTGAACAGAAATCAGCAGGTAGTTCAAATGTTCTTGACATATAAGTAAAGGTATGGTGTCCCGGTGAACCACGCTCATGTGACCCCGGGCCGACAGGGATATTTGTTGCGAGAATCAAGCCCGTGCCACTGCTAGGCGTGCCAAAGCCGATAGGGGTTACAGCGCCATCAGGATGCAGACCGCCGCCCGGCCAGTAATAGAAGGCTTCAGGATCGAATGCATCATAGAAGAACGCTGAGTCTGTCCTTCCATAGAAGCGATGACGCGCGCCAAAGTAAGAAATAGGAATACCATGGCATCTACAGCCATTAAACTCAACATGCATCTCCAAATTCCACCAGAGATCAGAGCTTGATGGAGAATTTTGGCCTATTACTGCTGTCATCACATTTTGACCCGGGCGCAAAGCATATTCCAAGTTAGTCCGGGATGCGGCATGGTGCATTGTAACTAAGTCATTAGCTTGGTTAGCAACGCCCATGTCTTGATGTTCAAAGTCATAGTTAATCGTAAACGGGCGAAGCTGCGCATCTGTATTGTGACCAACGAACGTGCCCCAGTCAACAGGCGCGCCGATTCTTATATTGTCAGAATCATTTCTATCTGTATTGGCTCGGTATACCTCAATGCCATTAATAAAAAGCACTACAACATCATCCAACTGGTGAATGCCGCGCACATTACCCATACTGGCTGAACAGAAGTTGTCAGGCAAATAGAAAGTCCTTGACATGTATGTGAAAGAGTGAAAACCTCCTTCGCCGCGCTGGTGCGGCCCCGGGCCGTCAGGAATATTAGTTGCAAGCACTAAGCCTGTGCCACTACGAGGCGTGCCAAAACCTATAGGAGTTGGCGCACCATCAGGGTGCCCGCCGCCGCCTTCCCATAGGGCAAATATTTCCGGATCAAAAGCATCATAAAGGAAATTGGAATCTGTTCTTCCGTAGAAACGATGGCGCGCACCGAAGTATGAGATGTAGCCGTCAAATGGACGATCTCCTGTGTAGTCAAAGCCAACACTAACCTGAATTTCAACCACTAATGGTATCCCCATAGGATTCAATATTCCATCAGGTAATATCACCGTACCTGTGACAGTGAACACTTGCAGAGTCATTATGACCGGGTCATAATCTATATTTTCCAGATCCCAAACGACATTTGCTTGGAAACCTCTAACCCCTCTGCCATAAGGTCCGGCAGGGTTACGGATTGTGACTGTGTTGCCTCCAACATTGTCACGGATTATAGTTTGCATACCCACTGTCGCGGGCAAGCCAAATCCTGCAACACTAGGAGGGGTTCCCGGCCTAATCTCATCAATAGGCGCAAGCTGGGAGATACGGATGAGTTCTTGCTCTTCCATTTGACGCAAATTGGTAACAGCGCTTGGCACATTACCGTTTTGATCACTGCGAACGATGGTGTATACATCGACAAGCGTTGTTGAGTCATCATCGTTTATTTGGTAAGTGATAATAGAAAATGAATGTTCTGTAACCTCAACCACTGAGAAGTTGCGGCGGAAGTTTTGGTTATATGCTGCGAGATAGTCGCGGCTTGCCATAGCTTGCACATTGTAGAATCCGCTTCCGCTGGCAGAGTTAAATGAAACATATACAATGCCTGTAGGATCGAGCACCGCATTGTATCTTAGGCCTGTCAGATCGCTTTGAATATTGCCATCAGCGTCCAGCCACTGCTGATCTCTTTGCGGTACATTACTTATCATTTGATGAGTGCGTGAGTAAACATGGCAGTGCCCGGCGAGCACCGCGTCAAAGTCAAGTCTTTCAAGCTCAGGAATCCAGTTGCTTATAATCTGCTGCTTTGCTGAGTCAGCGCCCGGCCTGTAAGCGGAATACGGTGGGTGGTGGAATACAGCAACTCGCCACTCAGCATCCTGATTTGCGTCAACTACATCTTCAACCCATTGAAGCCTTCCGGCGCCCCATGTGCGAGTGTTAGAGTCCAAAACAATAAAAAGCGTATTGCCCCAACGCATATAATAGTCGAACTGAATCGGTTGAGCAGTATTATGCTGGCGTACATTAGCCGCATTAAAGCCGGTATTGTAATGACGATGCCAGAGATGCCCGTTGGAGTTTTCCAGCCCTGCTTCGTGGTTACCCACTACAGGAACCAGAGGAACACTTTGCAATTGTGGAGGGGCAAATAAAATATCATACATATATTGAGAACGCGGCAAATTGGCGGTGTTTGTATGAATTTGATCGCCCACGGAAAGAACAAACGCCATATCAGGCACCATTTCCATAGCTACATCCAGCGTGTTCGTCCAACCTGAGAGGTCCAGCATCGGCTGTTGAAGACCTACACCGATTTGTGGATCTCCTGCCACTATAAATCTGAAATTATCACCTGCGGTTCCTGTACGGAAAACCTTGCGCTCCGATGTGAACCCTTCGCCCACTACTACATATTCATAGTAAGTATCCGCGGCAAGCCCTGTGAGAGTTATCTGGTGCACGGTATAGTCCGGCGTTTCACCAGGGAACCATGTCGAGTGGGTAGAGCGCGATTCAAGCACTTGAGTCGTACTTGTTACTGTCTGTAAAGGTGCTTGCTCACCTACGTCATAGAGCCGGAGGCTTCCGGTAGGTGACTGAGAGTGCCAAGTAAAGCGCATTTCCGTTACCGCTCCGCCCGGGGTAAGGTTTAGATTCCTATAAGGCTCCGGCGGATTGAGAGGGACAATTGCAATGGGTGCCGCTTGACTCTCATCAGCCGGCGCAGCGTAGTTTTCTACACCCAAAGCGGATGTCATAGTTACAAAAACCATGACAAATGTCAGCAACAACGCTAAAAAGCGCTGACGCGTGGAGCATAATGCGTACTTTCTGCTCATCTTACTCATCTCCTTCTTTAGTAGGATATATTTATAGTGCTTTAACGCCCTGTTTTTTACCATGCACATAAGAACCTATAAAGGCCGTAGCCGGGGCTGCCAAAACCATGGCGGCAGACGCTGTTATAGCGCGCAATACTTCAATTGCGATATCAGTACGATGGATAAGCATATGAAAGTCAAAATTGTTGAGACGAAATAAGATCAATGTAACGAAAAAAGCGCCTGTGAACGCTAAAATTAAAGTGTTTGCTGATGAGCCCACGCAATCACGCGCCATTCGCATACTGGCGCGAAACAATGCATGAAACTCAATCTTTGAGTCTGCCCTGCTCAGCTCCGCCGTAGCAGATGAAACAGAAACGGAAATATCCATCACTGCACCCAATGACGCAATCAATATCCCACAGAACAAGAACTCAGAAATTCTTGCGTTAGCCAAAAAGCCTATCGTCATCAGCATACTCATCTCAGGAACATTGAATCCCGTTATACGAAGTGCCGCGCTTACAATAAAATAAAAAATACAATAGAATAAAATGCCGATAGAAGTCCCCGCTATGCTTACGAAAGTTTTTTTCTCAAATCCCATAACAGCAATCAGCGAAACCACAATGATACAAAAAGATAGAGCAAGCGTTGTGACGCCGGGAGGCGCACCTCTTACAATAGCGGGAATCAAAAGAAACAGAAGGGTAACAAATGTGAAAACCAAGCCAAAGGCAGAACGCAGGCCGCTTTTCCCACCGACCGCTACCAGCAGGCCGCAAAACAGAAGAATAACTACATAAATCGCCGTCGCACGTTCATAAGTATGCACTCGCGCAAAATAGGCACTATCGCCTTCATGCTGCTCAAAAAAAAGAACAAGCGTCTGCCCCACTTGGGCATAGACAGCAGCATCAATGAATAATGTGTTCTGCGCCTCAACAATTTTGCCTCGATTAGCGCCTGTCAATATTTCCATCCGCAAATCCTGTCGGCCGCGCCGCAAGCCGGTTTCGTCCACTGTCGTTTGATCAGATAGTACTTCTATGACGCGTGCACGCGGGTATGTTACACCCGGGTTTTGGTTAAGTCCAAAATCCAGATTTGTATTTAGTCCAAACCAAATCATTATAATCATCGCAAGTGTGCAAAAGCCATAAAACGCAATGTTCATACTAAACTTCAGCCTCATAACAAAGGTTTCCTCCATAGAATCCAGGTATATTTGTTACGCCTTGCAACTGTTATAAACAGCTCAATCATTAACTTACATACACGCTATTTTGACTATAAACAGTAATTTACATAATAATAATCACATGTATGTTGTTCATTCTATATATAGAGTATCACATCTGCTTATCATCTGTCCATTGTTAACTTTTCATAAATTTATATAGGTATTATGTCTTATTTTTGGAAATATTGCGGCAGGGCTCAGGCATCTGTTTGCCACTCCCTCCCCTTTTCATCACCTTGCAATCTACGACACACAATGATATAATACGAGAAACGTTTCAGAAGAGGTGAGTCTGCTTATGGAAATGACCACATGGGATTTTGTTCAGAATGTATTTTTGGCGCTTGGCGGGTTAGGTTTGTTTTTGCTGGGACTTAAGACTATGTCGGATGGCTTGAAAGATATCGCCGGAAGCCGTATGCGTACAATCATAGGAAAAGCCACTGCGAATAGGTTTTTGGGCTTTCTGTTCGGAACGGCCGTAACCGCTGTCACCCAAAGCTCCACAGCCACCTCAGTCATGGCCATAGGCTTCGTTAACGCCGGCCTAATGAAGCTTGCTCAGTATGCAAGTATTATTATTGGAGCCAGCGTCGGTACAACATTCACAGCGTTTTTCTTCAACTTCAGAATTGATCCCATCGCTCCACTTCTAATTTTTATTGGTATTGCACTACATCTATTCTTTGGCAAAAAGAATATTAAAAATATTGGTATAATTATATTGGGTATTGGTATTTTGTTTTTTGGCCTCACGATTATGGGCATTCCCCTTGGGGAGTTTTCACAGTTGGATGGCTTCCAGCAAATACTCTATGCTTTCCAGAATCCTATCCTCGCGCTTATCACAGGACTTTTGTTCACAGCTGTAATACAAAGCTCAACTGCCACCATCGGTATTATAATTGTAATGTACTTAGGTGGTATTGATATGTCCTTCTCCACTGCTGCGTTTTTGGTCTTGGGGGCTAATATCGGAACCTGCAGTACAGCACTCCTGTCCTCTCTGGCCGCCAGCCGTGAAGCAAAGCGCGCGGCACTCATACATGCATCGTATAAAATTATCACGGGCGGAACCTGTGCCCTTCTGCTGCTTATTTTTCCTGTGATTTTGACATGGTTCCAAGGAGCCTGGCAAGAGCCTGCATTGCAGATTGCTATGTTCCATACGATTTATAATGTTAGCGCTGCCGGCATAATGATATTTTTCACCAAGCAACTGGTAAAGCTGGTTTATTTCATTATACCTAAGAGGTCTGCGGACGACAGTGCGAGACAGCTTGTTTATCTCGATGAAAACGAAACGCTCACGCCTGAAATTGTTTTTTCTCAGGCGCGGGGAGAGATGCTTCGTATGGGAAGAATAGCTCTTAAAAACTTAAAGCTATCACTTGAGGCATTCTTCGAAAAGGACATAGAAAAAGCAAACAGCGTAATAGAAGTCGAAGATACTATAGACTTCTTAAGAGACGAAATCACGGCCTATCTAATGAGTGTGCAAAGCACAGAACTGACCACTGAACATGTCGATCAGCTGGGTTCCATGCTGCATATCGTAACCGACATTGAGCGCCTGGGCGACCATGCAGAGAATATTGCGGAATATATAATCAGTGAAAAGAATCACAGAATTTACTTGTCAAATGTGGCTTTGGATGAACTATACGAAATAAGTGTAGCAATGCGCGAGACTCTTGATATCGCCTTAGATATTTTTGAAGTCCCGGACAGCGCCCATCTTCCAAAAGTAGAGGCCTTGGAACAGAAGGTCGACGACCTATGCGAGAAATATCTGTCAACACATATAACACGAATCACCGAAGGCACATGCGACCCGCGCAGCAGTGTGGTCTTTACCAATATGATAAGTGATTTGGAGCGCTGTTCCGATCATGCGCTTAATATCGCAGAAAAAACCTTTGGCCGCATCTCTCACTAGATAGTGTTGAAATAACTCATGTCAATACTATCCAGGCTTGTAAGTATCACAGAAACTCATAGTTAGGTATAGACTTGCATAGATTACAATAACACATAAAGTTGATTTCCATGCTATAACATATCTTATTGGCTGTGTTGACACGTCGTAGCATCTGTTATAAAATGTTTAATTATGGAATAGATAAGCGCATTTTATTGCGTTTATTGCGCGGCATATAGCGAGTTATGACTAAAACAAAACATTAGTGCCGTTTTATTTGTATGTATGTAACTTCTCCACTACATATCAGCTATACAGCACGAATAAAACCGCACAGATTTGTTTTTATCGATTTGCTATATCACAAAAATATGGAGGTGTATTGTTTTATGAAGAAAGTAGCAATGTCTTTGCTGGCTTTAATGCTTGCATTAGTCATGGTGGCGTGTACGACTCCTGAAGTTGCTCCCCCACCTGAGGTAACTCCCGCTGATCCGCCGCCTGCGGCAACTACTCAGCAAACCACTCCCGCTCCTATGGAAGTAGCTGATCCTGGTGCATTGCCAAGTGATGCGGATTTCGCTCCCGGCGAGTTCCCTTTCCCATTGCCAACTACAACAGGCTTCAGAACTCAGGAAGACGTTCTGGCAAACTTGGTTGAGCAACCACATGATCCCGGCACCCTTATTGTAGGCGTAGGCACTACACCTGCCGGAAACGGTATGCGCGGCTGGGGTGTAAACTCCACAGACGCTCAAATGCATGACTTAATCCACGGCGGACGCCTTTTATCGCGGACTTGGGACGCCGATATTTTTGAATGGGACCCGGTTATCGTAAGAGAAGCATGGGTTACTGAGAATCCTGACGGCGGCAGAACTTTCGGCCATAGAATTAACGAAAATTTAAGATGGAGCAACGGCGAACCAATAACAGCTGTTGACTATGTATTCGCCCTAATGTTAAATTCAAGCCCTGAAAAAAGAGCGCTTGAGAGCACTTTGGTTGACGGATTCCGTATTGAGGGCTTTGGCGACTTTAATAGCGGCGACAGCAGAACTTTCTCAGGAGTAAGGCTGTATGATGATTTTAGCTTCAGCATGACTTTCGGACCTGAGCATTTCCCGTATTTCTTTGCTTTCTCATTTGCAGAAAACTCTCTGGCAACACCATTGCTTCCTTTGCCGGCACACAGAATCGCTCCCGGCGTAACAATCAGCGATGATGGCAACGGCGTAACATGGTGCGACAACCTTACTGTAGATCTTCTTAGAGACACTCTTCTTGAGCCTGACACAGGCTACCGCTGGAATCCGGTACCTTCAGCAGGCCCTTACCGCTTCGTCAGCTATGACAGCGGCGCTCAGGTTTACATACTTGAAATCAACCCTTACTTCACCGCTACTTGGGACGGGTTTACACCAAGCATTCAGCAGATAGCTATGCGTCTTACTCAAGGTGCTGTTGCCGCTGATGAGCTTTTGGTTGGTTCTATACATCTTTCCAGCATTGGTGTAACAAACGTTCTCGGCAATGAAATGCTCGAGGCAGGAACTCATGGATATACTCGATTTGCTAGCAACAGCATGTGGCAGCTTCGCTTCTTCTCGGATATCGGCCCTATGCAATTCAGGGAAGTAAGGCAAGCAATTTCCTGGTCTATCGACCGTGAAGACTATGCTCTTGCCATGACCGAAGGCTTCGGAAGAATCATTAACAGCATGTATATTCCTGAGTCTCATATCTTCAGAACGCAAAGAGATTGGTTTGAAGACAATCTGACTCACCACACGCTTAATCTTGAGCGCGCCAGAGAGTACCTTGTTGAAGGCGGATGGGTTTTAAATGAAAACGGAGACCCATTTGTTGAGGGCACCGACCGTATGCGCCATAAAGAGTATAACGGCGAACTTATGCCACTTGAGATACTTTGGGCCGCAAACCCTAACCTAGACGTACAAAACGCAAGACTCTACACGGCTCTCGTGCCAAACGCCGCCCAAATAGGCATGGTTATTTATGAGCAGCCTGTTACCAGCGTTACTGCCGTTGCTTCAAGAACCGGCTATGCCACAGGCGAAGCGCCGCCGTACCATATGCTTACACTTGGCTCAAGCCACGGTGCAGGCACTTCATACATCGCATTCTGGAATATTTTCCAAATCGAGGATGAACTCTTGTTCGCGGCTCAGCGTACTTTCTACTTAGGCGAGCAGAGACTCAGCGATGCTGCTGTTGCTCTCAGAGATACCGATCCTCTTGACAGGGATTTGTTTGACCAAAGAGAGCTTGAATTGCACCTCTTGATTGACTATTACAGACCGGCACTCTTCTTCTATGTGAACCAGTCTCGTTGGATGTTCCAGGAGTGGTTGCAAAACTTTGAGATGGGTACCGCCTGGGATTGGTCGCATGCAGTTATACGTGCATATACAACCAGATAAGACCAACCCCGCTAACTCCGATTAAATAGCTGCCCCACCCAAATAGGGTGGGGCAATTATAAAAAACTCCCTATTAGTAAGCCCTGAACAACCGCATTACGCCTGGATTGCTTCAAATTAGACGGAAGCAGGTTATTCAGCACTTACATTACTATTCTGGAGGAGACTTGTCTATGAACGCTATGACGAAGTATTTTCTACGTCGCCTTGTATATTTGGTAATGGTTTTCTTCATGATATCGATAATTATCTTCTTAATTTATCATCTGATACCCATGGATCCGGTATTGAATTTCATGGACGCAAATTTCACAGAAGAAATGGATCCAATATTGTGGCAGCATACATATGAAATGGTCAGAGAGTCACTTGGTCTTGACAGGCCTTTACCTTTTCAGTATTTTGCGTGGATTACCAACATGCTTAGGCTTGATTTCGGCTATTCTATGATGTATAGGCGGCCCGTGTCGATGGTTGTTGTTGCTCCTATGCTTAACACGGTTCGGCTAAATATTTTCAACATGATTTTTGTATTTATAATTGCCATACCGCTCGCGGTACGAAGTGCTTATAAACGCGGCAGCACCTTTGACAATGCCACGATGGTTGGGACGGTGGTTTTTGACAGCCTCCCGACATTTATTACAGCGCTCATTATGATAATCATTTTCGCCGTTCATCTTCGATGGTTCCCCATCACCGGCATGAGTACTCCGGGATTTGTCGGCACTGACTTTGAGATGTTCATGGATAGGACAAGATTCATGATTCTGCCCCTGGCAACTATGACTATCTCGAGCCTTGCAAGTATAACGCGTTATATACGCGCAGCAATGATTGAAACGCTATCCCAAGACTATATCCGAACCGCACGAGCTAAGGGCGCAAGAGAGCGCTATGTCGTTTACCGCCACGCTCTTCGCAACGCTCAGATTATAGTTATCCAAATCATGGCCGGCTGGTTCTTAGGTATTTTCGGCGGTTCTGTTATGATAGAACGCGTGTTTCTGTGGAACGGCATGGGCGATTTGATGGTAAGAAGCGTATTTGCACAGGATTTCATGGTAGTTTTTACCATAGCGATGTTCTTCACATCAATAAGCCTTTTCGGCTTCTTTATCATTGACGTGTTGTTCGCTATTTGCGACCCTAAGATTAAGCTTAACGAATAAATAGGAGGGTAAGCAAACAATGAAAAATATTTTTAGAAAAATCCTCCCGGGAAAAAAGGGAGTATCGATATACGAAGAAGAGGCAGTTCAAAGCCCTTTCAAAAGCAAAATGAAATTGTTTATTACCCGCAAGCTTACTATAATTGGCCTGCTTATATTCTTTAGCATATTACTTTCTTCAATTTTTGCGCCTCTTTTCATTCCTCTGGACAGAGAATGGACCGACGCAACCCAACATAATATACGCCCCGGCTTTTTCTTTATGAGATACCCAAGTGAACTGTCAGGCAATGTCCATAACATTGATGCGGGCAACAATTTTGCCGTGGGCGTAAGCACTAATGGCGAGTTCCATATATGGGGCGACATTGAAGGCGTTCGGAGTCATCATTTAAACCGTGTTCCTGCCAATATGGGCTATATAACACAAGCTTCTGCCGGGTTTAGCCATGTACTTGTTCTAAACGACGAGGGCGATGTTTTCACTTGGGGGTTAGATGCCTTTGGGCTGCATGACATTCCCCAATCTGTTGTTAATAACCGTATTACTTATATTCACGCCGGCAGCCAGATTTCTATTGCTCTCGATGAAAACAACCAAGTTCATATTTGGGGCAATGAAAATATTGTAAATATTCGCGCAGGCGCTATAAGAGGCTACGACGTAAGAAAAATTGACTCCAATACCTCAAGCGGTCTTGCTCTTTTAGAGAACGGCACTATAGTTCCTCTTACAAACCGTGACTTAACAATCACACGCTTTCCTGACAATATGGATGAGCTTCAGGGTCGCTTTGTAGATATGGCTATTACACGTATGACCGGCGCAGGTGTGCTCGATGATGGCACTGTGGTTGTTTGGGGTTCTCCTGAATTTGGTGCACTCGAAGTGCCTCCTCATGTGCAGGGTAATGCTGTAGCTATCGATTCAGGTCAGGATCATTTCACTGTTCTTTTACGAGATGGAACTGTGGCAAGCTGGGGCTTTAACAAGCACAATCAGGCAAGCCCGCCTAACATCAGCAACATTGTCGCGCTCCACGTCGGCTTCTATCAGAACTATGCAGTCGACAGCCAAGGCAGAATACATACCTGGGGGCTTAGAGGCTATGTTTTGGGCACTGATAATTTTGGAAGATGTGTTTTCTCCCGCGTTGTACACAGTGGTAGAATATCTTTGACAATCGGTGCCATAGCTACAATTATATCTAATTCATTGGGTATTATAATAGGCTCTATATCTGGATACTACAGCGGCAAGGTTGATGTGTTTTTAATGCGTTTCGCAGAAGTTTGGGGCGCTATTCCAACTCTGCCTACACTAATTATACTCGCCGGCCTGCTGGGAACCAGATTCCCTGAAGAAGCACGCATGTTCCTGCTGTTTATAACCATGGGACTTCTGGGCTGGCCGTCTACTGCACGCCAGGTGCGCGCTCAGTTCCTTGAAGCCAGAGAACAGGAATATGTTACTGCCGCAAGGGCTTTGGGCGTAAAAACAAGAAAAATTATATTCAGCCATATTTTCCCTAATATATTAGCACTTGTTGCTGTCCGCTTTTCGCTTTCCCTGGCAGGCAGTATACTTACTGAGTCAGGCTTGAGCTTTTTGGGCCTCGGTATTCGTGAACCGACCGCTACATGGGGCAGTATGCTGAACGCGTCCATGAGCTCTGAGGTTATACGTGATTTCTGGTGGCGCTGGCTGCCCCCGGCTATATTCTTGAGCTTTGCTACAATCAGTCTCCAAATAGTTGGTGACGGCATGAGAGAAGCTTTTGACCCCAAAATCGCAGGCAAAGGTTAGGATGTGAACGCTATTTTTGATAACAAGAATAACGAGGAAATAGAACGTGACACAGATTTAAACGAAGAGTATAAGAAAAAGCATAGAGTGCATAAAAAGGACGCTCCTCCTCTATACGATTTTAAATCAGATGAAGAGGACGAGCTTCCGCCACTGCCAAAATGGGAAATTCTGCTTTTTATTGCGGCAGCTTTCCGGGTTTTTCTTCCTGTCTTTCTACCGTTTATACTACTTTTCGTCGTTATTTATATAATTCTTGGCAATGTCTAAGTAAGTGCTGAACAACCTGCTTATGACTGAATTGCACACAAATTCTTTAAAATACGAGGAGCGTGTGAGCGAAGTACGAGCGCAATACACACAACGAAGTACTTTAATGAATTTGAAGCAATCAAGTCGAAATGAGGCTATTCAGCGCTTACCTAAGGGGTATCAACGCCCCCCTAAGGAGGAAAAACAACTGTGACATACTGTATCGCTGACATACATGGGTGCTATATCGAATTTATGGAGCTCCTCGAAAAAATCAACTTCAGTGAAGACGATACACTGTACGTGCTGGGTGATGTTACCGATCGAGGCGATCATACCCTTGAGTGCTATGAGTATATTTACTCAAGGAAAAACATCATCTGTATCATGGGAAACCATGAAGATATGATGATGAAGTACTTCCCCGGCCCCGGCCGCAAATGTAATCCCCACTGGCTCACTCAAGGCGGGGATAAACCGCTAAAGCAGATAAAAAAAGCCAAGAGAAAGCCGGAAACCAAGGCGCGCTGGGACGAGATATTTAATTGGATAAAGAGCTGGCCGCTCTATCTTGAAGTTACGGTGAACGGCAAGCAGTTCTTTCTTTCCCACGCCGGGATTAATACTCAAAAGCATGATTCTTCGGATTTGGAAGATTTGCTGCCACTGCAAGAACCCAGGGATTTTTTCTGGACCAGAAGCGATTTTTATGATAATCCGGGTTTAAAAAATCACCATAGCATTTTCGGGCATTCATCGACATTCCGCATACGCGAAAATAACGATTGCAGCATCTGGGTTGACCCCATACATAAAGATAAAACATGCGTTGATACCGGATGTGTCTATGGCGGCGCGCTGGCAGTTCTGCGCCTTGACGACGGGGCAATGTTTCATGTGAAATCACGCAAAAAAAGGGAAGCGCCCAGAGAAGAATTAATTATAGGTACTAACGAGGCAGATTAGCCAAACGCTTTTTTAATAGCAAACGGTAATTCTTGCCGGAGAATAAAGCTATATCACACGATATGGGAGAGATAAACTATGCCGATATTAGAGATTGAAAATTTGCATACGTTTTTTACAACAAAAAGGGGGCTTATCAAAGCCGTTAATGGAGTGACATATTCCGTTGATTCAGGCAAGACACTTGGCATCGTGGGCGAGTCGGGTTCAGGTAAGTCCGTGTCTGCCATGAGCATACTCAAGTTGCTTGACGAAAACGGCGAGATAGTGGAAGGCAGTATCAAGTTCAAAGGAAAAGAACTAACCACGCTCAAGAAAGAAGAAATGAGCGAGATTAGGGGTAACGATATTTCCGTCATTTTCCAAGAACCCATGACCAGCCTTAACCCCGTGTTTAGTGTTGAACGCCAAATCGGCGAATCTTTCATGATTCACCATGGCATGAGCAAAAAAGAAGCTTATAGGGAATCTGTCAGAATGCTCTCAGATGTTAGAATTCCTGACCCTGACCAGGTTGCCAAAAAATATCCTTTCCAGCTTTCAGGCGGAATGCGTCAGAGGGTTATGATTGCTATGGCTCTCGCCTGCAAACCTGAACTTCTGATTGCTGATGAACCTACAACCGCTTTAGATGTTACGATACAGGCGCAAATTCTGAACCTTATGAATCAGCTTAAACGCGAAAAAGGAACGTCTATCATGTTCATAACCCACGATCTTGGGGTTATCAATGAGATGGCGGATGATGTGGCCGTTATGTACTGCGGCCAGGTTGTGGAGCAGGCTCCCGTGAGAACGATATTCTCCAAAACAGAATTTTCTCATTCGTATACAGAAGGCCTTCTCTATTCCATACCGCGCCTGGATACCCCTCCGGGGGTAAGGCTTGACGCCATTAAGGGAGCCGTTCCGCATCCTTTGGATCTGCCTCCGGGCTGTAAATTTGCACCTCGCTGCAGGTACGCAACTGAGCGTTGCCAGCATGAAGAGCCACAGCTTCAAAAAGTTGCTCCCGACCAGCAGGTCAGATGCTTTTACCCTGAAGAAAGGAGGCGTCACGATGGAAAACATATCCATGATTAAGACTGATGAAAATATCGCAAAAAAGTCGCTGTTCAGCATCAGAGAGCTTAAGCAATACTTCCCTGTCAGAGGCAAAAGAGGGCAGTTTGTTAAAGCGAATGATGGGGTTTCCCTTGAGATTTATGAAGGTGAGACTTTGGGCGTAGTTGGCGAGTCCGGCTGCGGCAAATCCACCTTAGGCCGCACTCTACTTCAGCTCTATAAGCAGACTGACGGAGAGACAATTTATTACGGCAGGACATTGGACTCCGTAGCACCTGCTTATGCATTGGACATTTATAAAAATCTGGAAAACAAATGCAAAACCACCAAAGAGGAACTTGTAAAAGTCCAGCAACTCGAGGAGGAATACGAAAAACTCGAGGCATCCATGGGAGAAACAGAAGACAAAGATAAACTCAAAATCCTTTACGCCAAGCTTAATGAGAAAAACGAGCTTAAGAAACGTGCTGTGAGCGAGTATCTTGCCATTGTAAGGCTTGTCGGCGGATTTTATGTAGCCCCTGACTTTACCAAAGTCTCCAAAGCGCTTGTAGACTACTATAAAGTCACTTTGACCATGCGCGGCATTAACGACCGCATTAGAGCACTTCAGATGGAAATCGAAGAGGCAAAGTTCAGCGCCGGCGATAGCTCGTCAAAAGTTCGCTCTTTACAGTCCCGCATGGACAGTTTAACCAATAAAGAACTAGCCTCTGCAGAAAATACGCTCAAGCAGAAACTCGCTGTCATAGACGCAATAAGAACTGAGTATGCCAATGTGCCGGAGTTTCAAAAGTATGAAGCCATGCGCGATGAAGGCATTGACCTTGCTCGCCTGCAATACGAGGAAATGCGCCACTTGCGCCGGGATATGCAGTTGATTTTCCAAGACCCCTACTCCTCTTTGAACCCTCGCTTCACCGTAGGGCAAATTATAGCTGAGGGCTGCATAACACATAAATACTTTAAATCCAATAACGATCGGACCCAGGAATATTCCATGCAGGTCATGGAAAACTGCGGTCTTGCACCTTATATGATTCACCGCTACCCCCATCAGTTTTCCGGCGGACAGAGACAGCGTATCGGCATCGCGCGCGCTTTATCAGTGAAGCCTAGATTTGTAGTTTGTGATGAGGCCGTATCCGCTTTGGACGTTAGTATTCAGTCCCAGATTATTAACTTACTTCAAGATTTGAAGGATAAAGAAAACTTGACTTACATGTTTATTTCCCACGACCTTTCGGTGGTTAAGTACATTTCAGATCGTATTGCTGTAATGTATCTGGGTAATATTGTGGAGCTATGCGACGCTCAGGAAATGTTTAAAAATCCTCTGCATCCATATACCGAAGCTCTTTTGAGCGCCATCCCTACCACTGATCCGGACTCCAAAGATAAGGAAATGATCATTTTGGAGGGGGACATTCCAAGCCCTGTGAATCCACCAAAAGGCTGTAAGTTCAATACTCGCTGTAGGGACTGCATGGATATTTGCCTTCAAGTTATCCCTGAGTGGAAAGAGCCTACGCCGGGGCATTTTGTTGCTTGCCATAAGTATTAGTTAAACACTGAAAAACAATGATGCCATTTTGGCATCATTGTTTTTCAACGCTATGAAATTAATAAATTACGAGAGGTGTTTTGTGGAAAAAAATGACACACCAAAGTACTTAATCAGAGCCATGACCTGCGCTGACTGGGAAAGCGTCGGTCGTATTTACCAGAAAGGCATGGATACTAATACGGCAACATTTCAAGTTGCCTGCCCGACTTGGGAAGAGTTTGACTTATCACACACACACAACTGTCGCTATGTTATTTTGCGCGAAAATATTATAATAGGCTGGGCAGCGCTGACGCCCGTTTCAAAACGTCCGGTATACTCCGGTGTGGCGGAAGTCAGCATATACATCGACGAAGCCTTCAAAAACAAGGGAGTAGGCCGCGAACTTTTAACCTTCCTGATCGAAAAGTCGGAGCAGGAAGGCTATTGGACACTGCAGTCAGGAATAATGCCGGAAAACATTGCCAGCATCCGGCTGCATGAAAAGTGCGGCTTTCGCTTGGTTGGATATCGCGAAAAAATCGGCAAAGACCGCTTTGGAGTCTGGCGTGATAATTGGATGATGGAGAAGAGGAGCCAACTTTATAGATAAGCTTCACCGTTTCGCTCTCGCAGTGAAATTAGGCTTTTCATATTCTGTTCACCCATGAGCGTTTACCCCCATTCCATGCTCTCATTCACTCCCTAGCTTTTTATAAACAAAGCAATCCACAAAATGGTCATTTACCATGCCCGTAGCCTGCATAAAGGCATAAATAATAGTTGAGCCGACAAATTTGAACCCCATCTTTTTCAAGTCTTTGCTTATTCTATCTGAAATCGGAGTAGTGGCGGGCACGTCTTCGATTTTTTCAAAGTGTCCCACGATTGGCTCATTATCTACATACTGCCATATAAATTTATCAAAACTGCCATACTCTTTTTGTACCTCAAGAAACAACTTGGCATTTAATATGGCCGCATTGATTTTCAAGCGATTACGAACAATGCCCTCGTTTAGCATCAGCTCTTCTATTTTGGCATCGTCGTAGAGTGCTACGATATTCGGATCAAATCCATCAAACGCAATGCGATATGCCTCGCGTTTTTTAAGGATAGTTATCCACGAAAGACCTGCCTGCGCACCTTCAAGTATAAGCATTTCAAACAGCCTCTGGTCATCATGCATGGGCCTCCCCCATTCATGATCGTGATAGTCATGGTATATAGGCAGATCACCCGCCCAAGAACATCTGATTATATCGCTCATAACTAATAAGCCCTTTCAAGAGGATAGAGCTGATATTCTACAACTTCACCTATCATCGATGTAAATTTCATAGCCGATTCATTTCCCGCTGATTTGTCCATCGAGTTCACAGCATCAGCCATCGTCTCCCAAATAACCCAATCAGTCCAAAGCCCGTCCATCTGCATAAGCTGGCGACTGATAAACCCCTTACATCCTGAAAGATAGTTCTTCTGAATTTCATCAGACGCCGCTAAGAAAGCTTCTTCGCATACCCCTTCTTTCAACTTAAACGATATAATCATCCCTTGTTTCTTCCATCGCTTTAGAGTCGGCAAAAACTCTGTAAGCAACTTCCTTGCGCTTTCATCATCAGAAGCAAAAACACCATCTTCAACAATGAACGGTATACAGCTTTCAATCATTTCTTCCAATGTTTCGGCGGGGTTGGTGAAAGCGCCGCTTGGATAGCAATGACTGCAATAATCCCCGTTTTTGCTCCCATCAGTATTTTTCCCGTAGTGGGACTCGTCAGCCATGGGCATACCACAGCTCTGGCAGTGAATTGTTTGCATAAAATTATTTCCTCCTGTATGTTTAGTAAATTCATTAAAGTACTTCGTCGCGTATATCGTGCTCACACGCTCCTCGTCCTTTAAAGAATTTGTTGTGCGCAATTCAGTCTTAAGCAGGTTATTCAGCACTTACTTTATAGTATAATGACACAATTTTATTTTTTCAATGAATTCGGCATTTCATTATCAAGCCATTTTTCAATATCCTTACCGATATCAAGCACTTCTTCATCCAAAGATATACGAATCCCCTGACAGCCATGCTGACAGCGCTCATTGCGCTTCCTATCACAGCCATAGCCCTGCGCTATTTTTTCCTGTAAAGATACATGGAAAGTTTTAATGATATCCGCATAGCTTTCTGTTTTTTTTGCTCTTACAAATAAACAATACCCATTTTTTATCGAATAGGAAAACTCCCATACTCTCTTAGAATAAATATCTCGCTCGGATAAAACTCTCTTGCTTTTGCCTGTATAGGCATATGCAAAACTTACAAGGCCCAATCTTGTATTTATACACGTCAAGCCCATATCTGTATACCGCCGATGTAATTTTGAGGCAAACTCCCGGATTTTTTCCGGTAGTGGGTGCAAAAAATCGCTCAAAACATCATACATGTCCGAATCCTCTGCCTTCAGCAGCCTGTAATCGCACCGTAAGAGGTTATTATCATTCCAGTACCTTCTCCCTGACCGTAGCTCCATATCAGCAATCGCCATAGCCTTTAGCCCTATTAGCAATACAGGGTTGTTCGGATAGGATACTTCCATCATCTGCGCTTCAGGGATACCCCGGTTCTTACCAGCTAAATCAATTCCGGTAAAAACAAAGCCACAAAGAGTTAAAAACCGCAGACACTCAAGCTGACTTGAAGCAGAAATTTTAGGCTGTATCTTTTTGCCATTATTATCAATATATGCTGTACATAATGGCAGCCCTGTTATTTGCAATGAACCGCCGCTTTCGGCCAGTTTACTATGATAGCCTATATCAACCAGTAAGTTCGTAATATTATACAAAAACGGATAGTCTGCCATGCTGCTCGGTTTTTTGGGCGGCTTAGCATATAAATGCCCATCCAAGATCAAGCGATCACAAAACAAATATAAAAAATCCCTGAACGCAATAACACCGGCTCTTATGTCCACTTCGCTTGCAACATTCTCAAACATGGGCTTCAGCACATACGCCTCAGGTATATTCGGAGTTATCAAATTTTTTTGAAATTTTGCAACTTCGCTGATTGGCTTCAAAATTACTGCTTCACCGTGATGCATGTTATACCATAGCTCCTTTCAAATTTTTTATGTTACTTTACGTCGAATCCATCTAGCGTCAACTGCTGTTCTTTTACTTCAAACTTATATATATCAGTAAACACATCTTTTTGATTATATAAGATTCCATATCGGCGGCATTCACTCTTAAATATATCCATTAACCCGGCATTATTAGGGCTAAGACACACATAACTGCTTCCAAAGGCTTGAATATACTTCTTTTTCATGCCGGGAAAATGCTCGTCCAATTTACTATAAAAAAACTCCCGGCTGCCTTCCCTCATTGTTGTGCCAAAGCCAAAACTAACAATGCCTCGTACTTTAGCGCGTATACAGTAATCCAGCAGCCCTCGTAAATTTTCTTCGCTATCATTGATAAATGGTAAAATCGGACCAAGCCATACCACCGTAGGAATCCCCACATCACGCATAGCCTCCAGCACGGCAAAACGTTCCGCCGTGGTAGATACAGCCGGCTCAATGATACGGCACAAATCTTCATCAAAAGTAGTAAGCGTAATTTGCACTACACACTTTGTCTTTTTGTTAATGGCCTCTAACAAGTCAATGTCACGCATAATACGAGCCGATTTTGTGTGTATCGCAATCCCATATCCATACCGCTCCACCAATTTCAGGCACTGTCGAGTAACTTGCAGCTCTTCCTCAAGATGGATATATGGATCGCTCATGGCACCGGTGCCGATTATGCAAGGCTTACGCCTTCTGATAAGCTGCGACTCCAAAATCTGCACAGCATTGCGTTTGATTTCTATGTCTTCAAAATCATGTTTCATCTGATAACACAAGCTGCGGCTATCACAATATATACAACCATGTGTACAGCCACGATATATGTTCATTCCACCTTTTGGAGAGAGAATGGTTTTATAATCGGCATAATGCATAAGCTATATCCCTTCAATTGTAAAAAAGCTTTCCCCAATTTTTCAGAAAAGTTTTCGTTTGACTTTCCACTAATTTGACATGACGTATAGTTTTATTTATCCGAAGTATATCAAATATAATCTGACAACAATGAGCGATGTATAACGGCCAGAAAACGTTGATAATACGGGACTAACCTACCGAGTTATATATCATTAACTTTGATAATTGGAAACCCTAATTCTGTAAAAAGAGCATAGGCATAATCATCCCATTTGAATCCATAGCTTGCAACATGGTTTACCCCTATTTCTTCAAAAGCATACTTTAACGCATGTTGACAAAGTGCAGTGTCTATACCTTTCCATCGGTATTCCGGTAAAGTAAAAATGAAGTCTAATGCCGCTGTTTCTTCGCCAACAATGATTGCTGCTCTTGCTACGGGTTTGTTATCAACATAAGCTAAGAAACTGAAAAGTTTACCTTTTTCGATAAGATGAAAATGATACGCAGGATAGAATATCCAATTGTGTTCGCAATCATCAAGAAATTTACACCAATCAATAAAGCTATCATCACAGTCTGTTATTTGTTTAATCACAATGTTCTCCAACGTATCAGGATAGCACGGCAGGTCATCCCATGTCATGACTCCCTTTTCGACATCATCTTTTGGTGCGGGAATTTTGCCGTAAAGTGCCATTGTCACCCTGTCATCATATGCGCCAAATTCGGCATAAACACCAAATGACCTGATTTCTTCGATGGTATTGTGTAGATCATCATCAGATAAATGTTCAAGTCTGATATTAAAGATTTCGGCAGGACCTTTTGCTACGCCCGTCGGCATCATGCGCTCATATATGCCATTATCTACTATGTCTACATGTTCTCCTCCCGCTATAATCCTGCGCCTTAAGATAAGCCACTTGTGAATAATTGCCATTTTTTCTTTGTATGTCATTTGAAGACCTCCTAAATATGAAATGAGTTTAGCAATATTATATAGCATGATATATGACAACGGTTTCCATTGTACAACTACCGGACTGCTTCGAAAAAATGAGATTTGCAGCTATTAAAGTCAATGAAAGAATAAAACTTTTCAGCTAAATCTTTCGGGCCGCCGGCCTTTGCAAAATTTTTTGCATCGTCCATAGTTTCCCAAGTTGACATATCGGCCCATGTTTCATCATCAACAAACAGGTTAAATGAAATGCAGCCTTTTTGCGTAGATGTATGTTGGGTTAATTTTTCTACTGCAATTAAAAAATCTGGAACAGACGCTCCCTTTTTCAGTTTATAAGAATTGAAAAAAACGGCTTCAGACATAACTTAACCACCTGAAGT
>Ga0123355_10002667_pt1 | contig 25320 bp, 24 predicted proteins | sample TergutEmb28metaG_3_FD_89872 | JGI IMG/M metagenome (GOLD analysis project Ga0123355, IMG submission 89872) | Embiratermes neotenicus P1 segment gut microbial communities from Petit-Saut dam, French Guiana - Emb289 P1 | ecosystem: Host-associated > Arthropoda: Insects > Digestive system > Gut ...
GGAGTTTGACCAGACCTGAAAGGAAATGATATGGCGAATGTAGGAAAAATAGTTAGGGTAGTAGGCGCGGTTGTAGACATTGAGTTTGCACCCGAGTCAATGCCCGCTATCTACAATGCGCTCAAGGTTGATGTTGATACGCCAATCGGCCATCTCAATGCAATCCTCGAGGTACAACAGCACTTGCCAGGCAACATCGTTCGCGCAGTAGCAATGTCTACTACCGACGGTTTGCAGCGTGGTGCTGAAGTTACTGACACAGGACAGCCCATGAAGATGCCTGTTGGTAAAGCAACACTCGGACGTATTTGGAACGTAATGGGTGAACCTATTGACGGCAAGCCTATGCCAGATGATATTACTGGCTGGCACCCAATTCACCGTCCGGCACCTCACTTTTCTTCACTAGAGCCAAAGACTGAGATTTTTGAAACAGGAATCAAAGTTATTGACCTGCTTGAGCCCTATATTAAGGGTGGTAAGACAGGACTTTTCGGTGGTGCAGGTGTAGGTAAAACAGTTGTTATTCTTGAGCTCATTAATAACCTCGCTCAGGCATCAGGTGGTACTTCGGTATTTACTGGTGTAGGCGAGCGTACCCGTGAGGGTACTGACTTGTACAATGAAATGTCTGAGTCAGGCGTAATCGAAAAAGCTTGCTTGATTTACGGTCAGATGAACGAGCCTCCAGGGGCACGTTTGCGCGTAGGTCTCGCAGGTCTGACTTCTGCGGAATACTTCCGCGATGAAGGTCAGGACGTACTGCTGTTTATTGACAACATCTTCCGCTTTACGCAAGCAGGTTCAGAAGTATCAGCACTTCTGGGTCGTATGCCTTCAGCGGTAGGTTACCAGCCAACGCTGGCAACAGAAATGGGTCAGCTACAGGAACGTATTACGTCAACTGACGTTGGTTCGATTACTTCTGTACAGGCGATTTACGTACCTGCAGATGACTTGACAGATCCAGCTCCTGCTACGGCATTTACCCACCTTGATGCAACGACCACGCTATCGCGTGCGATTGCAGAAAAGGGTATTTACCCAGCGGTAGACCCACTGGACTCGACTTCACGTGCGCTTGATCCCGAAATCATCGGTGAAGAGCACTATCGTGTTGCTCGTGCAGTACAAGAAATTTTGCAGCGCTACAAAGACTTGCAGGACATTATTGCGATTTTGGGTATGGACGAGCTGTCTGATGAAGACAAGCTAACCGTAGCTCGCGCACGTAAGCTCGAGCAGTTCTTGTCACAGAACTTCCACGTTGCAGAACAATTTACCGGTAACCCAGGCGTGTACGTAAAGCTTGAAGATACTGTTAAAGGTTTTGCAGAGGTCGTAGATGGTAAGCATGACGATGTTCCAGAGCAGGCTTTCCGCTATGCAGGAACTATTGAAGACGTGCTTGCACGTGCTGATGAAATGAAAGCTGCTGCGGCGTAAGGGGGAGGACAATTATGGCTCGTACCTTACAAGTTGACGTAGTTACACCAGACGAGAAAGTTTTTTCTGGTGAAGTTTCTTCGATTGTTATCACTGCTCCTGACGGAGAAGTTGGTGTTTTGCCCATGCATGCTCCGCTTATTGCAGAAATGGGAGAAGGCATCTTGCGCTTTACGCGTGGTGAGGACAATATCGTAGAGACCTTCAGTGCGAAGGGTGGCTACCTGCAAATCGCAGAGGATCGTGCAATCGTTTTGACCGATTCCGCGGTTCGTGTAGATGCAGATCACCAAGAAATAATCATGAACATTCCTAAGTAGTTACACACTACAAGGCATGTTGTTAGCTAAGGGGAGCCTCGTATGGGGCTCCTTTGCTGTTTTCAGTATAATTCATGTGTGTATGAGCACAGATAGTGTGCGACAATATCTTAGGTAAATTCGTAGGATCTTAACTGACAATCATAGGGATAAATTTGCATGGCGAATGATTACTATAAAGTAAAAAAGACTTCCACGCTGCAGGGTACTGTTAAGGTTTCTGGGGCAAAAAACAGTGTCTTAAAGCTCATGGCTGCATCCATCCTTATTCCTGGCGTAACGCGCCTGAGTAATGTTCCTGATATCGCAGATGTTCGTCTTATGCAGCAAGTGCTTGAATCATTGGGTGTAGAGGTCAGTTGGCCAGCGCCAGATACGGTACAGATGGATGCGAGTTCTTTGACTTCGCATAAAGCACCGTATGAACTTGTTGCTCACATGCGTGCCTCTACTGCAGTACTCGGTCCTTTGGCAGCACGTCTGGGGCGCGCCAGCGTTGCGCTGCCAGGTGGCTGTGCTATTGGATCTCGCAAAATTGACATGCATATATCAGGGCTTGAAGCTTTGGGAGCACGTTGCCATATTGAGCACGGATACATCGAAGTCGCAGCGCCTGAAGATGGCCTGGTGGCAGCTGAAGTCACTTTAGATTTTCCCAGTGTAGGTGCAACAGAAAACCTGATTATGGCAGCTGTTGGGGCAAATGGTACAACAATGATTAGCAATGCTGCGCGCGAGCCAGAAATTTCAGATCTTGTTGACTTCTTGATTTCAGCAGGCGTTCCGATTGAAGGTAGGGGAACGTCAAAGCTTTTGGTGAGCGGAGTTGCAGGTGCAGAGCTGAAGGCAGATTTTGAGCATAAGGTTGTAGGAGATCGAATCGAGGCAGGAACTTTCCTTGTTGCGGGTGCTCTTGTTGGTGGTCCTTTGACCGTGACAGGATTTGACCCAGAGCACTTGGCAGTAGTTCTTAAGAAGCTTCAAGAAACGGGAGCTAAGACTACTTTTGTCGAGGATGGTGTTCGCATCGAGCGTACAGAACCAATCAAGGCGGTAAGTATTCAAACATTGCCTTTTCCAGGGTTTCCTACAGACATGCAAGCGCAGTTTATGACGCTCATGTCAGTAGCGCAAGGTTCATCAGTAATCACAGAAAATGTATTTGAGAACCGCTTTATGTTTGCTGACGAGATTGCACGCATGGGTGCAGACATCCGCATTGAAGGCCACCATGCTTTAGTAAACGGTGTAGAAAAACTTTCAGGTGCTCCTACCGTATCACCCGATTTGCGCGGTGGAGCAGCATTAGTTCTTGCAGGTCTCATTGCTGATGGTGAAACTGAAGTTAGAGGACTACATCACATTGATCGAGGGTATGAAAATTTTTGCACAAAACTAGGATCGCTCGGGGCTACGATAGAAAGAGTTAGCGCTGATTAAGGCGCTTGTGCTAGACAGTAACTTTGCTCTGATTGCTTTTTGATGGGTATCGCAAAAGTTACATTATCGGTATGGCAGTTTATTTTTTATGCAAGGTCTGCCATTATGAAGAGCTAGCACCTTTTGTAAGGAGTTGTTAATTTAGCTTTATGGGTAGATATTCTAGAAAACAGTCACAGCGTGAAACGGTACGCAAACGCATGCATTATGAAGATTCTATCGACAGTGGATTTGCTGGAAGTGGGAGTTCAAAGGGTAGCAGTGACCTTGGGTCAACTAAATCGCGAATTGCGCGTGAAGCTGATAGTGCACACATTTCCAATACGCGTCTTGCGGCAGCAAAAAATCTCAATCAAACACCGGCAACACTTTTAGCAGAGCGCGATCGACGTAGACGTCGTGCACGTAAGCGTGTTCTTGTGGCACTTTCAATGGTTGGTGTTCTGTTTTTAGGAGCAATTGCAGCAGGTGCCGTGTACTATATTCACTTGCAGAACCGCATGACCGTAAGGGCAGCAGATATTCCTCAGGCTTTGCTTGATACTCCAACGCCACCGCCAACAGAGCCCTTTAATCTGGTTATCTTTGGGTCAGATGCACGCGATCCTAGCGAAAATGATCTTACTGACACCATTATTGTTGCTCGTGTTGACCCTGTGCAACAAGAACTGTGGATGGTATCCATCCCGCGTGATACGCGTGTAGAAGTACCAGAATATGGCGCAATCAAGATTAACTCGGCCTATGTATATGGTGGTCCAGAAATGGCAATTCAGGCGGTAGAGGATGTCAGCGGCGTAGACATTGACTATTTTATTACTATTAATTTCTGGGGATTTGAAAGCATAATTGACTCTATGGGTGGCGTCTACATTGATGTACCCATTGCGATTAATGACTCCAGAGCAGATTTTACGCCAGATGGACGCGCTTCTCGCATAGCTCCTGGATTCCAAAATCTTGACGGCGCTCATGCCCTAACTTTTGTTAGGCACAGAGCAGGATATGCAGATGGTGATATTGGCAGGACACGCGCACAACAACTTTTCTTCAGAGCACTGATAGAGCAGCTAGGTGATGTGCCCGTTACGCGTATGCCGGGTATTGCCAACTCTCTCGCTGATAATGTTGTGACCAACTTTACCCCTTTGCAGCTGATGCAATTGGGTCGCGAAATGCGCGGGATAAGTACCGATTATTTCCATGCAACGACACTTCCTGGTGAATGGCGCTCACCTTTTGTATGGTTAGATGAAGTAGGAGCTCAAGAGATTTGGGACAATTTTGGAGTTGGTCCATTTGAATCTGATGAAGATGAAGAGAGGTTAGGAGAATTGACCGTTATCCCTTCTGAGGTAACGCTTACGGTACGCAATGGCACAATGCGTGTAGGAATTGCAGGCGAGGCTGCCTCTATATTGCGTGCAAGAGGATTTATCGTGGGTGAAATTGGGAACACAGGCGATCAAACTGTTTATGACGAAAATCTCATTGTGCACTCAAACAACAGGGAAAAGGCAGAGCTAGTTGCTCGCTTTATGCCTGATAACACCAGGATCATTCAGGCAAGGGGCATGTTTAACTTTGATTCCGACGTTTTAGTTATATTGGGCAGCGAATGGGATATACGAGATGTTCCCGTTGCAGATGTAACTACTTCCGAATAGCGCCTATAAAATGATTAGCTGCTTAATATTAGGTTGTTGAGCTGCTAACATTTGATAAAGCTTCTGTAACGTAAACTGTATTAAACTAGCAAGATTGTTTCTGTGGTATATAATGATATCTTGTATCGTTGGTACTATTGTGAAGAGGGAAGAGCCATATGAAAATCACGTCAATGGATGTACATCGCAAAGAGTTCGGTCATGCTGTTCGCGGGTATCGCGAAGATGAGGTAGATGATTTTCTTGATGCCATCGCAGTCGAACTTGATAAGATGCAGGCAGAGATTGAAGATTTGAAAAAAAGAGCAAAACAATCTGAGTCTAGTGCAATTAATTTTGAGGCTGAAAAGAACACTATTAATAATGCGCTCCTCACTGCTCAGCGTGCATCTGATGATCTGATTAAACAGGCAGAAATTAAAAGCGAGAGAATCCTTGTCGAGGCAGATGAAAGAGCAGAAAAGAAGCTCGTTGCTGCTAAAAATGAAAAGGACGAGATTCTAGAAGAGCTTATGCGCCTGAAGAAGGAAGAGAAGAAGTTCCGCGAAGAAATCCTTGCCCACGCAGAAGAAACTATTGCGCGCGTAAAAGATGAAGAGAAGAAATTCCGCGGAGGAATCCTTGCCCACGCAGAAGAAACCATTGCACAAGTTAAAGAGGTTAAGGCGCCAGCGATTCCTGCAACTGCTAAGTCAAGGCAGGCAGAAAGTAGCAAGGACGCTGCGAAATCTGAGGCGCAAGACTCAAAGCGCGCCAGATCAAGAAAAGACAGAAGAAACGCTTCGCGCGAAGAAGCTTCAAAAAAGAAAGTTGCTCCCGCACAAAAGCCAAAGCCAGTTCCTCCAAAAGCAGCTCCACAGATAAAGAAGGAAGATGGGTTGGGGCAGTATGGGGAGATGGAAGTGGAAGATTTGGACTCCATCGATTAAAAATGCACTAGACAGCCATACTCGGTGTCGAATTTGAAATAATCCACTTGCTTACGTAGTTACTACGCCACGCAAGTGGATTTTTCAATTCTCCTTGATTCTGCCTGTCTAGAGCATTTTGAAGCGGGTTGCTACGCTAGGATTTTCCCTTTTCTTATTCTCCTTAATCTGTGGCGTCTGGAGCACTTAGCGCAGCGCAAGTGGATTTTTCAATTCTCCTAGATTCTGGCCGCCTAGAGCATTTTTAAATATTGTGGCGTCTGGAGCACTTAGCGCAGCGCAAGTGGATTTTTCAATTCTCCTTGATTCTGCCTGTCTAGAGCATTTTAATGACTTTGCTTTTACGCGGTAACTTACAGGTCAAATTTCGATACATACGATACCAATTGTGCATGTCACATTTTAGTCTCTTTTTTGCTGTCCATACTCTAACTATTATGTTAGTGAAATGTCCAGAGAGGACATGACACTTGGCTTTGCAAAGGAATATTGAAGCAAAGGCTTTGTGGGTAAGTGCAGGATAGCATCGAAAGGAAATTGAGACATGAGTGAGCAACAAAATCAGTCAAAAACTCAAGCATTAGCTGCTCTAATATTAGGAGTCATTAGCTTGGGTGCGTGGTTTATTCCCATTATTGGCTTTGCAGTATCATTTGCAGGCATTACTATGGGTGTGAAGTCTATGAAATCAGAACACAAAAACATGGCGATAGCAGGTCTTGCACTTTCGGTTATTGGCTTGTTGATAACAATTGTGAATGTGGTTCTTGGAGCACTCATGGTTGTTGATGCACTTGCTTATTTATAGGCAAATTGACCTGCATTAAAAAAGCTGCCGATCGGCAGCTTTTTTAATGTCGCTTCTGCCCTAAGTATTTCACCGTAGAGTTTGGGCGTCTGGAGTGTTTAGTAGTCTTATAGAGTTTTCTTTGTGACTTTAAAGGTGGCGAGGGTTTTGCCGGCGGCGGCAGCGCAAATGCGATCTTGAAGCCCCGCACGTGCAAGCAAGCCCTTAAACTGACCAGCATAAACAAAGAGGCCTGTGAGGTCGCGGTACTCTTTAATGGTGGGAGACTCGTCTAGCTCAACAGGCTCTTGTTGTGCAGGCAATGAAAAGCCACTCTCGAGGTTTTTCGCACTAAATTGCTCGACATATTCTTGGGCAATAAGACTCTTTTCAGCAGCGCCTGCACGAATCAGTTCTTCCCATTTGTCTTGGTCAAGCTCCCGACCTGCCCAAACGCCCTTTGAACCATAGCTGTCCAAAGGCTTAACAATCCAAGAGTCTTTGCCTGCAATAATCTCATCTAGTTGCGAAAGGCCTTCCTGTAGGCGCACCGTGTAGGGAACATGTGCCTTTACAAAAAGCTGTTCTTCTTCACTAAGCAGCGCAAGAGTTTCAGGCAGATGCAGCACCTCAAAGCTGAGCTTCGTGTGAGGAAGTTGCGTTCTAAACGACCCAATCAGGGTAAATACGCCTGCGCGGTAGGCGTCAAGGAAGTCACTTACGTGGTCGTAGTGCTTCATAATGTCGCCCGTCACGGCGCGGCGATACAGCGCGTCAACAACCATGCCTGTAGGAGTAAGCAGTGCTGGCCTGCCTTCGGTGTCTGTGCCAAAGCGTAGGTCGCGAATGTCGCAGACTTCAGCGCGCAAGCCTTGTGCTTCGAAATGCTTTGCAAACCTTTCAATCTCTATAGGAGTAGAGATATCCATGAAGTCAGATATCACAATGTTTGGACGAGCGTTTATCTGCCCGCGCGGGCTATCAGCATAGATGTCAAGAAAAGTATCCACCCATGAATCAAATAGCTCGAAGCCGTCTAACTGGTAGCCATCTTTCGCAAGACTTTCAGAAAAGGCTTTAAAGCTAGGTGTAGTGGCGAGCGCATTAGTAGTTTCGCGGTCTTCGTTCATGGCACTGCTGCCGTCAGTATTAAATTCGCAAAACTTAAAGTCGCCACTATCCTCGTCATAGAAGATGTCAATGCGAATAATAGGAATCGTGCAAGAATATCCTGGGTCAAGCAAGATAAGGTCTTCTAGCTCTTGCGGAAAATCAAAGCACTTGCGATAACTAGGATTATCAACATAGGCCTTGATAATTTTTTCTAAGATGACGTAGGTCTTTGTAGCTATTTCTTGAAAGTGTGCGCATTCGCGCTGGGTATAGAGCTTTGGTACATACAGAAAGTCAGAAACTTCATCTTTATAAACCGCTTCTGAATGGCACATGTATGTAGCGGCTGTCTTGCGTCCTGTGCGGTCTAGTTCTGGCAAGCCTTCAATAATGCGCAGATAATCATCGCGTAGTTCTTGTGTGGTACGAGTTGTCATTTTTGCAGCTCTCTTGCAAGTGTTGTTTTGTCTTCGATTAGCGGCAAGAACACATCAAGTGCTTCTGCTTCAAAGGCTCCGACCTCATCGGGGGATAGGCGCAGTAAGCCATCCTTTGCGCGAGTAAGCAATGTGTTTAGCGCAGACTGGACAGACTCCCCATAATAAGCCTCTACATCAGCATTGTAGCCGTTCCCTATGATTGCGGTTTTAATCGCTGGCACACAGTTGTCGGTGAAATGGCTAAAGCGCTTGCTTAGTTCACGCAGGTTAGCTTCGTCATAGAAGAGACCTTTTATCAGCGCGACATAGGCCAGCGCGTAGGGAAAGGACATGCTGTCTGCAGTGCGAATCTCGACATAGTTGCGCAGCCTGACGTCGAAAAAGAGCATCGACAGGATATGTTCGATATCTTCTTGGGTCAGTGCGTCTATGTCATAGCAGTCAATCGCGCCTTTTTGACCGGCATAGCTGACCTCGTCACCTTGGTCGAACAAAATGATGGGTGCGGTGAGCGCGGTCTTTGCATAGTCGATGAAATCGTAGCCGTCTGCAAAAAGCCCTGGCGGAATCATGCTGCGATCAGGGTCAACGTCGTTCCAAATGGTGGTGCGCTTGATGTAGTCTTTGACAAGCTCGCCCTCGAAATACGGCGCATTGTCAGTGAGCAGCGAAAACAGAGGAGTAAGGGCAGCTGCAACGCGCATCTTAACGATTGCGTCGGCCTGGTCGCTGTAGTCAATAGTTACCTGAGTAGAAGCTGTTCCGCGCATCATGTTCATGCCGTGATTTCCGGTGTCCTTAAAGTGCGCGTTCATCATGTTGTAGCGCTCTTTGGGCAGGATGGTAATATCGGCGACTTTCGTGCGCGGGTGATAGCCTATTGCCAAAGGCAAGTAGTTAAAGTCTCCCGTAATCTTTGTCAGTTCATTTTGGTATTTTTCAAAGCTGTCTATCAGTTCTTGCAGCTTCCAAAAAGGCTGTGAGCTAAATTCGAACTGAGCCCCAGGCTCTAAGGTAATTGTTGCATCACTGCGCGACAGCCCCAGTAAGGGGCTAGACGGGTCATTTTTATCTGCGCGGATTTCTTTGTCGTACAGAGGCGATAGACGCTCAAGAATTGCGGTGATGGTACAGCCCTTGCCTTCAAGGCAGCCGCGTGTACCTGGTGCACCAACCACACCCGAATAAGGAACAGAATAGCCAGAGGTATCAACAATGATTTGCTCTAGTTCAAAGCCCATTTTGAAGTCAGCAGTGGTGCTTGCTCCGTCTTTGAAGTAGTCAACAAAGGTGCCAATTCCTGCTGCAAGTCTGCCTTCTCGATTGTCGTCATTTTGCACTTCTGAATCGCATTCATTTTTTTGAGATAAGTTATTAGTAAGCATAATTCCATTCTACCGAATTGCTGCGCGAAATGTTCTGCCGCTTAAGCAAATTGACACCTGTCGGTAATAAGTTGCTTGCCAACGCTGCGCCACGTGGTCGCGCGTGGTAAATTGTTTGCATGAATGCCTATCTTCAAGAATACCTCGCATACCTAAATGTGGAGCAAGGCGTATCGCCCCATACGCTGGAAGCTTATCAGCGTGATATTGGCAATTACCTTGCTTGGGTCGACGCATTTGGGGAAGGCAGCAAAAGAGACATTAAGGATGTCACGCGCAAAGACGTGTTGGACTACATTGTTGCGTTGAAAACAGGCACGGCAGACATAGATGCGCTGTCTGCAAATTCAATAGAGCGCAGGTTGTCTGCTATTAACGGTTTTTATAAATATCTTGCACGCGAGGGCATGGCAAGCAATTCGCCCATGTCGCAATTAGAGCGCAGAAAAAAGACAAAGCAGCTACCTAACTATCTGACACATACGCAGGTAGAAGCGTTGTTCAAGACACTTGACCCAGAAACTGCTGCAAATCATGCGCTTGCCCTGCGTGACCGTGCAATGGTCGAGCTGCTGTATTCAAGTGGTTTGCGTGTAAGTGAACTTTGTGACTTAAATATGGGTCAACTCAACATTGATGAACGCTTCGTCAGGGCAATGGGCAAGGGCTCGAAAGAGCGCATTGTGCCTCTGGGTACCGTGGCCATTGACTGGCTTGAACAGTACCTAGCAAACGGACGCAACAAGCTTAAGCCAAAGACCGGCTTTGCTGAGGTAAGCGATAAGATTTTTTTGACGGTCAAAGGAAAGCCTCTGTATAGACAGGCAGTGTATTCTGTAGTGCGCGACGCAGGCGAGCGCGCAAACATTAAGGGGCTACACCCCCATACTTTGCGCCATACTTTTGCAACACATCTTCTAGACGGCGGGGCAGACCTGCGAGCCTTACAAGAGATGCTAGGGCACAGCGATTTATCGACGACCCAAGTGTATACTCATTTAAGCAAAGAACACTTGCGAGAAGAGTACATTTCTGCACATCCTCGCGCAAAAAAAGGTCGCTAGATTTGCTACTGGCAGAAGCACGATTTCGCTAGAAAATCGCAGTGTAAGTGGGTAGAAGCCGCTTTTTTTGAATGAGCAAGGCCTAAAGCACTTTCAATGAAACATTTGTTACATTAGTTAGGCAAAAAATCCTCCACATTTTATTGTCCAGCGCAATAATGTCTAGTAAACTTATTCGTGTATATGTTTGTACACATGGGGAACGTATGATTTGGGGAAGATGTCAATGAAGCTGATTCATGCATTATTAGACGCGTTTAGAAACAGTAGAACTAGGGCAAGAGCCATTATTTGGCTTGGTACTGCTCTGACTGCACTGATGCTGATTGTAGCGTTGGGTGTAGCAGTTACTACTACGTATTGGTTCTGTGCGGTAGTATGCCACTATCCGCAGTGGGACACCGTAACCTCTTATGACAACTCAACACACACAGGGGTAGCCTGTATTGCTTGTCATAAGCAACCAGGTGGCGATCCGATATCGTTCCTCCTCTTCAAGGTAGAAGCATTGCTCAAGATGCCGCCTTCAATCGCTGGAACAGTAGAGATGCCGCTTAATCCGCACTCTACCCTTGCGATGAATCCCGCCAAACAGCCCAGTAAGTACTGTACGCAGTGCCACAGGCTGGATAATCGTGGCGGTCTTGATCAGCGAGGCGAGCCAAACAGCAGTGATGGCATCATCATGGATCACTGGGCACACACTGACCTCTACATTTCTTGTACAGCCTGTCACAATCGTGTAGGCCACTATCAAGGTGGTGGAGAGTGGAGACCATATCACCCAGTCACTAACAACAATAGGCCAATCCACGATGACTTTATGATGATGACTGCCTGTTTCCGCTGTCACCGCTTTGAAGCTGACGACGGAAATGACCTGCTGATAAGTACTCCTTATCCGATTGGGCAGTTCCCAGGTGCTACTGGTGAATGTGCGATTTGTCACACTGACTGCTTCGAGCTTATTCCAGACAATCACCGTGTACCGCGCTTCATTGAAGACATTCACGGACCGTGGGCTCTTGAAATCGAAAACAATGTAATGGACTTTATCGCAAATCCTGATACTCCTACGTATAACGAGCAAGTTAACAACAACACAGATCCGTACTCACGTGCACTACGTGGTGTACCTAGTGTTCGTGCTGTCAACTATTGCTATACCTGTCACACAACTAGATTCTGTGATGACTGCCACGGCGGAATTAGAATGCCTCACCCGCCAGGATACTACTTGCAGCCACACATTGATGATGCAGAAAACTATCCAGAGTCTTGCGCAATCTGTCACGTAGCTTCAGCAGTCAACGACACACCTGCAGCTACAGGCAACAATCCAAATATTACTCTCGGTGATACATGTTCAGCATGTCACCACGGATATCCAAACTTGGATTGGGACTTTAACACAGAAATAAGCTGGGAATGGATTGACCATATTCCTGCAACGCAACAGTTGGGCGCGACAGTTTGCTTCGATTGTCACTCACCGACATCCTGTGCGATATGTCACGTAGGACTTAACCAGTAAGCTATATAGCCAAGACTAATTCCACTTAAAGGGGGATAGGCGCCTACAAAACGGGGTTCCCGCAGCGTAGGCGCCTTTATTTATGAGCAAACAAGATTTGATACTTATACATGCGCCATCGATTTATGACTTTCGCAAAAAGCCGCAAATGTTTGGCCCGATTTCTGACTTGGTACCCTCAACACCGATTTTCGAAATTTACCCACTAGGGCTAACTACTATCGGTGAATATCTCGAGCGTAACGGACACAAGGTTCGCCTGTTTAACCTGGGTAACCTTATGCTGCAAAGTGAAAAATTCGATGTTGAGCGCTTTATCAGAAGGCTTGATGCAAAGGCATTTGGTATTGACTTGCACTGGATGCCACACAGTCATGGCGCTATCGAAATCGCACGCTTGCTCAAAAAATATCACCCTGATGTACCGGTAATCCTTGGTGGCCTGTCTTCAAGTGTATTCCATGAAGACCTCATCACTAACTATCCCTGTATCGACTATGTGTTCCGCGGTGACTCAACAGAAGAACCTATTCGCCGCTTGATGGAAGCAATCAAAGGCAGCAACGGAACTCCTTCGCACGAAACACTCGCATCAATCCCTAATCTGACATGGCGTGATAAAAGTGGTGACATGGTGGTCAACGAACTGAGCTTTGTTCCGCCAGACTTTAATGCGCCATCGCTGGACTTCTCCTTCAATATGAAGACCGTTATTCGCGACCGAGACCTCTTTGGAGTTGTGCCGTACAAGCAGTGGATTAACTATCCTATGGCAGCTACGATTTGCTGTCGTGGTTGTACTCACAACTGCGTTACCTGCGGCGGATCGCAAGAGTCTTACCGCAAGCATTACAACCGCAGAAAAGTTGCTTACCGTGACCCAGAGCTGATTGCACAAGACATTGCTCACGCGCAAAAGTATATTCCGGGTGCGATTTTTGTTCTGAATGACTTTATGCAGGCAGGCGATGATTACGTCAAGGTATTCATCGAGGCACTGGGCAAGATTAACCTGCGCGCTTCCATTGGTTTTGAGGTATTTACTCCGCCAGATGAAAGCCTGTACGAATTACTTGCAGCGAACCTAAATGACTGGACCATTGAGGTGAGCGCAGAAAGTCACGACGACGAGCTGAGAAAACTTTTTGGCAAGGGTCATTACACTACGGCTCAGGTAGAGGAAAGTATTACAAAAGCATTTGATTACGGAGCAACTCGTTTTGACCTGTACTACTTGATAGGTATTCCTGGTCAAACCGCTCAGTCAGTGCTAGACAACGTAGATTATATTGGCAATCTGTATGAAAGTCTCGATTATGACAAGCGCCTCATCAGCAACATTGCAGCGATGACACCCTTCCTTGATCCAGGCTCGATTGCTTATGACAATCCAGAAAAGCATGGCTATAAGTTGCGTGCTACTACCGTTGAAGAGCACCGCCAGCTTCTCGTACAGCCTTCATGGAAGTACGTTATGAACTATGAAAGTATTCATTTGCCGCCAGATGAACTGGTGGATGTTACTTATGAGGCAGGATTGCGCCTGAATGAAATGAAGCGCAAATCAGGGCTTATTGACGGTCAGACAGCTGATGCAGTCAAGAACCGTATCGAAGAAGCAAAAGTGTCGATGGCTCGCGTAGATGAAGTAATGCGCGATGCAGAACTTGCTACTCCAGAAGAGCGCGAGGCAAAGATTGGTGATTTGCGCAGAGAAATGGAAGAACTCTCAGAGTCAACTATCTGCGAAAAGACAGAGTTGCGCTGGCCCGTAAACTTTAGACTGACACATCTTTGGGCCTGCATTAAGATATGGGTAATAGAAAATGTGAAAAATATTTTGATTCCTAAAGAGAATCCAGCCGCCTCAAAACTTCATGCACAGTGGCTTGCTGAGCGGGGACTTTCTTCGATACAGGAGGTATCAGAGGAAGAGAGCGCTGCTGATAGGCGCGCGACATAAGTATAAAAAATCTGCGAAATTTGCTATACTTGAGCAGTTGATTTTAGCGTAAATGACATACATTTCGTTCATTTGACACACGTGTGTCTGGTATGTCGTGGACAGTAAAAGCACTAAACGAAAGGAATTATCCATGTCTGATGATCTATTTTTTGAAGGCGAAGAGCCCGTTGATGAGCTAAAAGAAGATAAGAAGCCTGCTGCAAAGAAGCCTGCTCCTAAAAAGAAGCCTGCGCCAAAGAAATCTGGCGGTCCGGTAAAGTCAGGAAAAGGTGGCGGCAAGAGACCTCCGCAAGGAAAGAAAAGACCTCCTGCAAAAAGACCTCCTGCTCCGGCTCCTGCTGCAGGATTTGAGTTTACTCCTTTTGTAGTAGTTCTAATTGCAGTTATTGCGTTGCTTGTTGGTGCTATTCTTGGTCTGCTTGCGGCGAATACCGTTTTTGCCCCAACAGTTAACCAGCCAGCTCCGATGGGTCAGCAACAACAAATGCCTCCACAGGACGGTATGGGTGGCATGGACGGCGGTATGGGCGGCATGGGAATGGGTAATGCTCCTGAGCTTACCGATGAAGAGTTGCTGCAAATGCAAATGCCCCCAGATCATCCAACACTTGATGATGATACAGGTATGCCAGGTGGCAGCCCAGAAGACACCGATGACGATAACGGATATTAAGAATAGGTAGTAGATAGGTTTATTATGCCAATAAAAGCAATTGATAAGAGCAACAGTCCTTTATGGGTAAAAATCATGGTATGGATTCTTGCTGGCGGCCTTATGATGGCAAGTGCTGTTGGTATTGTTGCCTTCGTTATTTCTGGCTTTAGCGGCTGGGAAGAAGCAGGTCAGCAGCAACAGCAGCAACAGTTGATGCTAGATGAAATCATGGCTGCGCTTGAAGAGCAAGGCGGCGTCCAAGAAGGCCAAAATGAAATCATAATCGAGACTGACGGTACCACCATAGAGGGCGGCACTGATCCTGAAGGCGCTGAAGAAGGCGAAGACTCGTCAGACTAGTTGTGCGAAAGCAATCGCTTAGACCGCCTGATTGGTTTCTAAGTAATGACATAGATAGACCGCAGATAGGAATATAAAGGGCAATGATTGGTGGACCAGAGATAGTCGTAATCGTAATCGTTGCCCTTGTTCTGTTTGGGCCTGATAAGGTCCCTCAGATGCTAAAGACCGTAAAGAAAGCTATTGGACTTTATGCAGAGGCTCGCGACCAAGTTCAAGAGGTTGTCAGTACTCAAATTATTTCACCAGAAGAATTGGAACTGCTAAAAGATCCCCTAGGAATAAAAGGGGATTTAAAAAGTGGTGCGCCAGTTAACAAGAATTCTTTGCTCACTCCAGAGCGCCAAAGCTTATATAACCAAACAATGACACCACCGCCTGCTACGACTTCTGCAACACCCGTGGCGTCTGCAGAAAGCAGCGAGGCATTACCTGCTGATGGTGCTGTTATCCAAGTGACAGAATCTGCTGTAGAGCCTGGCGCAGAGCCTGTGACAGTGGTCACTGAGTCTGCTGCAGGTGTTGCTGCTGTACCAATGACAAGTGCAGAAAGCATCTGGGCAAGCCTTGAGTCTCAAGTGGGCGCGCCTTCAGCAGATGCGCCCACTGCAGTTGATAGCGCTGCAGACAACAAAGGGGAGGCATAGTCACGATGGCGACTCCTCAAGCAGAACAACAAGAACAAAACCAGATGGATAGTTCGTTTTTGAAACGAACAAAAACGATGCCCTTTTTTACGCACTTTAATGAACTGCGCAAAAGGTTAACTGTTTACTTTGTTGTTCTAATATCGCTTAGTTTGCTCTTTTATTGGGGACCGCTCAATGAGGCAATTATGAGTATCATCTTCAGAGATGTTTATCCACATTTGCCAGATGGACAGTTTGCATTGACGGGAATGTTTGATGCGATGACTTTCCGCTTTACCATTGGTATTTACGGGGGACTAATCGTTACTGCTCCACTTTTGATATATCAAATATTTGCATTTTTTGCACCCGCCGTTAAGCCTCGCGAACGAAAATGGATTTTTCCTTCGGCTGCAGCCGCTGGAGGACTTTTTGTTTCAGGCGTCCTGTTCGCATATTTTTTCATTATGCCTGTTGCTGTTAGCTGGTTGATGGCACAACATACTGCATATACCTATGAGTTACCCAGAGGCCAGGAATGGCTTTCGGGCGTAATGATGCTCTTGCTATCCTTTGGCATCAGCTTTGAACTTCCTTTGATTATTTTTGCGCTTATTGGCTTAGGCGTTCTTAAATACCCATCAGTCAGAGAATCATGGCGCGTTGTATATATTATTCTTTTTGTCATGGCAGCAATAATCACCCCTGACAGAGGCCCGTTTACTATGATTGCCCTCTCGATTGCCTTGATTATTCTCTATGAGGGTGGGCTTGTTGCAGCACGCATTTTCCTCGCAAATCGCGTTGATCAACAATATATTGAGGTCTACGAGGATATGTTGATGTACGATAATGCGCCAACTGACAACAAAGAAAAACTTGAGCGCAGAGAAAAGATGAAGAAGCAGGCAGAGGCTGCACAAAAGCGCATCGACGCACGAGCAAAGAAGGGTGCTAAAGAAGATGCATGAGATGAGTATTATGCAATCCGTTCTTGATGCCGCTTTTGAAGCCTTGAAAGAATCGGGTGAGACGCGCATCACAGAAATCACCCTAACGGTGGGCGAACAAACCGACATTCAAGAGATTCCTCTCAATTTCGCTTTTGAAGCATTAAAGCAAAACACGGCAGCCCGAAACGCCACCCTAAAAGTGACTATGCTGGGGACTCGTTCGCAGTGCAATGAGTGCGCGGTGGAGTTTGACCATGACCGCTTTACCATGCTGTGTTCAGATTGCGGTTCTATTGATATAACACTTCTGACGGGACGAGAATTGCGCATTGATGGCATGGAAGTTGACTCTGAGTCTTTTGACGAAGACGGGGAAGATCCTTACGCACACATTATCGAAGAGATGCGCGCAGACGCCCCTGCTACTCCTACAGCGGTAGATGCAGCAGATGCAGACAAAGACTCTTAAGCGCTAACAAATAGAACTAAAGACAAGGGAAGTACATGGCTCATATTGATATTTCAAAACCAATCCTCGACAAAAATGACAGGCTTGCCCAGTCAAACAAAGACTTGATGCGCGAAAAAGGCATTTTCGTTCTTGATCTTATGGCAAGCCCGGGCGCTGGCAAGACTACGATGATTCTTTCCACAATTGAAGCCTTAAAAGATCGCTACAACATTGCCGTTATTGAAGGCGACATTGCATCAAATGTCGACGCGCTCAAAATTAAAGCAGCAGGTGTACCTGCCGTACAAATTAATACCGGCGGCCTATGCCACCTCGAATCTGACATGATTCGCTCTGCCCTTGACCAGCTGCCCCTCGATGATCTGGATTTTATCATTGTCGAAAACGTAGGCAACCTTGTCTGCACAACAGAATTCTATCTAGGCGAAGACGCAAAGGTTATGATTTTGTCGGTACCAGAAGGCGATGATAAGCCGCATAAGTATCCAAATATTTTTCAGACTTCAAAAGCAGTGATTGTCAGCAAAATGGATACGCTACCCGTGTTCGACTTTGACATGAACGAGTTTGAATCTACAGTTGCTGCGCTCAATCCAACAGCTCCCATTTTCCCCATATCTGCAAAAACGGGCGAGGGCATGCAAGACTGGATCGACTGGATAATTCAGAAAATAGAGGACGCTCGAAGCAACTAGTTTCACCGTTGTGCAAATGCACTTTAAAATAATCTTAAAATTCATGTCGCAGAAAACTTGACAATAACGCACTTAGATTATAATATAGTCTGCAGTGAAGTTTATCTATGTTTGTTATTTTTGACAAAAACATACTCAAAAAACTAAGAAAATAGGACAAATGAGGGAAAAAGGAGATTAATTATGTCTAAAGTATTAGGAATTGACTTGGGCACCACTAATAGCGCAATGGCACTTATTGAAGGTGGCGAGCCTACTATAGTCATCAATGTGGAAGGCGATCGCACTACTCCATCAGTAGTAGCATTTCGCAAAGAAGGAGACCGTCTTGTTGGTAAGCCTGCAAAGAACCAGGCAGTAACCAACCCGATTAACACGGTTGGCTCGATCAAGAGATTTATTGGTCGTAAGTTCTCAGAAGTAAGTGACGAGATCAAAACAGTCAGCTACAAAGTTGTGTCGGGCAAGGGTGGTCGTGTAGAAATTGAAATTGACGGAAAGAATTACACGCCAGAAGAAATCAGTGCAATGACACTGCAAAAGCTAAAGGCAGATGCTGAAAAGTATTTGGGTGAGAAAATCACAGAAGCAGTTATTACCGTACCTGCTTACTTTAACGATGCGCAGCGTCAGGCAACAAAAGATGCTGGCAAAATTGCTGGTCTCGATGTAAAGCGCATTGTTAATGAGCCTACCGCAGCAGCCCTTGCTTATGGCCTTGATAAGGCTGGAACAGAGCAGAAGGTGCTCATCTTTGATTTGGGCGGTGGTACTTTTGACGTATCAGTGCTTGAGCTAGGCGACAACGTCGTAGAAGTACTTGCAACCAGTGGTGACAACAAACTAGGTGGAGACGACTGGGATCAAAAGGTTATCGACTGGATGGCTGATAAGTTTAAGGCAGACAATGGCGTAGATTTGCGCGAAGACAAAATGGCTTTGCAACGCCTAAAGGAAGCAGCAGAGCGCTCAAAGATGGAACTGTCATCTGCGCAAAGCTCACACATTAACCTGCCGTTTATCACTGCTGATGCGAGCGGTCCAAAGCACCTTGACTACACTTTGTCTCGTGCTGACTTTGAAAAGCTCACTAATGACTTGTTGGAGCGCACCAAAAAGCATGTTCAGCAGGCCATGAAGGACGCAGGCGTCAAGATGGGTGAAGTTGACGAGGTAATCCTCGTTGGTGGCTCGACCAGAATGCCTGCAGTACAAGAACTGGTGAAGAAGCTTACCGGTAAAGACCCGCACATGGGTGTAAACCCAGACGAAGTTGTGGCACTAGGTGCTGCAGTTCAGGGTGGTGTACTTTCAGGTGACTTTGGCAAGGGCGACATCTTGTTGCTAGACGTAACACCGCTTTCACTGGGAGTAGAAACCATGGGTGGTATTAGCACAAAGATGATCGAGCGCAACACAACTATTCCGACTCGCAAGACTGAAACGTACTCGACTGCTGCTGATGGACAAACCAGCGTAGAAATCCACGTTCTTCAGGGTGAGCGCGAAATGGCTGCAGCTAATAAGACGCTTGGTCGCTTTACGCTGGCAAACATTCCTGCGGCTCCTCGTGGAGTACCACAGATTGAAGTTACCTTTGACATTGACGCAAACGGGATTGTAAATGTATCTGCGAAAGACCGCGGAACAGGACAAGAGCAAAAGATTACCATTACGGGGTCTACGGGACTGTCTGATGACGAAGTTGACTCAATGGTTGCTGACGCTGAAGCTCACGCTGATGACGACGCAAAAATGAAAGAAGTTGTTGAGGCTCGTAACACTGCGGATTCATTGGTATATCAGACAGAAAAGACCATCACTGATCTTGGTGACAAAGTTCCTGCTGAAACCAAAGATGAAGTCGAAGCTGCTATTGCAGAAGTGAAGACAGCACTCGAAGGTGAAGATGTTGACGCTATCAAGTCAACAACTGAAACTTTGACTACTGCAAGCTTTAAGCTAGCTGAAATCGCCTATCAGGACGTACAGGGCGAGGCAGGTGCAGAAGGTGCTGCAGCAGACGCAGAAGCTGGCGAAGAAGTAGTTGACGGCGACTTTGAAGTAGTTGAAGAAGATGAAAAGTAAAGAAACTCGAGAAGAAAATCTTGAGCAAGTAGCAGACGAAGCTACGGCAGATGAAACTGTAGATAACTCTGCAGCAAGTGACGAGCAGCCCGACGTTGAAGGGCTGCTCGCGCAGCTTGCAGAACAGCGTGAACGCGCCGCACGTGCTCAGGCTGAATTTGAAAATGCAAAGAAGCGCAATCAGGCACAACAAGCGTTAGCACTTGCTCGTGCGAGCGAGCGTGTTATTACGGCACTGATTCCAGCTCTCGATGATTTAGACTTCGCTATAGCTCACGCAAAGGAGACAGGCAGCGACATGCTAGATGGCATGCAAGCCATTCACGCAAAGCTTATGGCAGTATGCAATGCTGAATCAGTGCAAGTCATTGACCCAGCAGGACAACCTTTCGACCACGACACAGCGCAAGCTGTGCAAATGGTCGAAGACGCAACGGTGCCTGACCAGACGGTCACACAGGTATTACAAAAAGGATATGTCATGAGCGTAGGGACTGCAGGCAGCGATTCGGTTCGCGTTTTGCGCCCTGCCATGGTAATCGTGTCTACTAACCCCGGTGCATAACAAGAAAGGAGGCTCCGAAAGGTATGGCAACAAAAAAGAATTATTATGACTTACTCGGCGTCTCCAAGACTGCAGATGCCGATGAAATAAAGAAAGCTTTTCGCAAAAAAGCACGCGAACATCACCCTGACACTGGTGGTGACGAAGAAGTGTTCAAAGAGGTTAACGAAGCCTACGAAATACTTTCTGATGAAAAGAAGCGTGCACAATATGATCAGTTTGGCCAATACTTTGGCGAGAACGGACCAGGGCCTGGCTACGGCGGCGGTGGAAATCCCTTCAGTGGGGGCAACCCTTTTGGAGGAGCAGCAGGCGGTAATCCCTTTAGTGGCGGTCGCGGGGGATATCAACAGGTAAACTTTGACGATGATATCTTTAGCTCGTTCTTTGGTGGTCGCAGAGGTCCTGCAAAAGGCCAAGACTATCAAATGGACGTTACCGTCAGCTTTGAGGAATCCCTCACGGGTACGACGCGCAAAGCGCATATCGCTGCAGCAACCGCAGGCGGAAGTGGCAAAGATATGTCTGTGAATATTCCTGCAGGCGTAACTGACGGCCAAAAGCTCAAGTTTCGTGAAAAGGGCGGCATCAGCCAGTCTGGTGGCCCACGTGGGGACTTAACCATTGCCGTTAATATCGCCCCTCACGCTTACTTTAAGCGTGACAAGTCCGATGTAGTGCTGGACCTGCCCTTGACAGTCGCTGAGGCTGCCTTAGGCACAACAGTGACCGTACCTTTGCCCATTGCAGCCGAAGGAGGCAGCAAGGCAAAGCTCAAGATTCCTGCGGGCACACAAACCGGCAAAGTCTTTCGCATGAAAGGGAAGGGCGCGCCAAAGCTCAAAGGCAATGGTCATGGCGATTTGCTGGTCAAGGCTGCAATTGAAACGCCAAAGAAGCTTAACGCAAAGCAAAAGAAGCTCTTTAAAGAATTGCAAGATTTAGATGGCAATCTAAGAAAAGCATGGGAGTAAGACCATGAGACGTGAAAAACACCGTCCTGTATACATGATAGGTATTGCTGCAGAACTTGCTGGTGTACATCCACAGACCTTGCGCATTTATGAGCGCAAGCAGTTGGTTGAGCCAAAACGTACGGGTGGCAATACTCGTCTGTATTCAGATGCTGACATCGAACGCCTAAAGTTGATCCAAGAACTTACACAAGAAGAAGGGATTAACTTGGCAGGCGTTGTACGTATTATTGAACTAGAAGAAGAGCGTGACCGCCTAGAAGATGAGGTCGAAGCGCTGCGTGAAGAAATTCGCGAAATGAAGCGTGAAGCCATCAAGGCAGAAGTCCTTGCAGTAAGAAGTAGGGCAATTGTTCCCGTAGGAACGGTAGCAGTTACCAAAATTGTAGAAGATTAGGTATACTGTTATACGCTCTTTCGTGCCGGAGTGGCGGAATGGCAGACGCGGTGGATTCAAAATCCATTGGGGGCAACCTCGTGAGGGTTCAAATCCCTCCTCCGGCACCATCTCATTTCCGCAGGTCACAGACTTGTTTTCTGCATAATGAGTAGTCACATAAAGCAGTCTGGTACAAATCTGGTACAAATCGTACTTAAAATAGGCAATCAGGCAGCTTCAACAGTATTAACTTCGGTGACCTCCCTGTTGTCATCATCGTAAAGCACTTCACCAATCGTTTTCATAGCATCATTCAAATTTTCTTCGACAGCATGTGCGTACAATTCTGTAAGCATTTTCGTGTCAGAGTGCCCCATGAGGGTTTTCGCTGTCACTATGTCAATACGATTTGCTACTAAGTTGGTCGCAAAAGTGTGGCGAAGTTGATGCATAGATACACTTTTCAGATTATTTCTCTTAACGAAACGACGCCACCATCGGCTGAAGTTATCAGGGAGTACAACCCCTCCAACCTTACTTGTCACAATTGGGCGACTTGCGTCTTGTGGTAATCCAAGCTCTGAAAGTAGCTCTGTTTGTACCTCGTGCCATCTTTTAAGATGTTCGCGAACCTGTGGAGGAAGTGGAATTTTCCTACGTCCTGCACGGCTCTTGGTCGCCTTTGTGCCTTTGTCGTCAGATGATAACGACCTGCTGATGGTAATGTATCCATTTTCCATGTCGCAGTCAGACCAAACCAGGCCCAGTGCTTCACCTCGCCTTAATCCACAAGAAAGTGTAAGTAGTGCTCCTGTGCGCTGCGCATCTGGTACACCATCTGTCAAACACCTAACAAATTCCTGTGCTTCACTGGTAGTCAACGCCTCCTTTTCTGGTGTATCTGCACTGGGAATTTTTACTTTATCAGCTGGATTCTTTTGCAAAATATCTCGCCGTACAGCGGTCGCTAAGATACTTTTAAGGGTTATAGCAATCTTACGGACGCTTGTACCCGACAATGGTTTTCCAGATAGCGAGCCGCCATTACGGAGCGCAATATAGAGACTAGCTATGGTTTCTGCGCTTAAGTCAAGTAGGCGGATATTGCCGATATGCTTGTTTAAGACTCGAATATATCTCTCATCGTTTCGTTGAGTGCCCTTTGCAATCTCGCCAGAAAGGATGCGCTCCTTTCTCCAATTTTCTGCGAAGACAGAGAAGGTTAGTTCGGTCGTATCAGTGCGAATCCCACTCTCCAATTCGCAAATGAAAGCTCGTAGCTCTCTAGTCGCTTCTGTACGAGTTCCTCTATAGCGTCTTGTCTTAGTCACGTATCGCTTTGCAACATGATTGTACCCAACTGAAACTCTAAGTTGCCACTTGCGACAAGTGCGCTCTGGTTGTTCAAGTGCTATCAAGCTACCTCTGCCAGTGACTTTACCTGTTGTTACCTGTGCCATGTTTCACCTCCCTTCAATTCTCGATAGCTTACATGACTATCCAAACACCCTACTGGGTGGATTTGGCTTTTTGCTTTTGTTGCTTCAGCTTCTTCTGTTTCAGCTTATACCCAGCTGTCTTTCTGTGTTCTCTTTGGGTAAACCGATTGCGGCATCGGTCACAGCAAAATGCACTATCACTTCGTGCGGTACTTTTCCTGCTATCGGATTGCTTCCGCTGAAAGACCTGCCTGCATTCCTTGCATGTTCGATATGACCCACCCTCTAGGGCGAACTCCCACAGTTGTAATGCCACTGCTTCTTCAAAGCTGCCAACTTTATCAAGGGTTAAACCTTCATGCGAAGCAACAACCTCACTATCATTAGATACTTCCTTAATTCCAATTTCGGGGAAAACCCCACGAAGTAAATAGTTTATGTATTCGTCACTTTCTTGCATTTCGTGGCGAACTCTATCCTCAGGAAGTTTTAGCAAGCAGGCAATTTTACTTAGACTACTAGTCTGCACCAGTGCCTTTGTTATTTTGGCGCATCGTTGAAGTTCCCAGACAGACCTTTTCACTTCAATATCGGAAACAATGCAGCGAATACTTTGTAGCGACCCATCTCTTTCTTTGTCAACAATCTGCTGCATACCTTTGAGCAAATCTTGATAATAAGTGAAATGGTTTTCCGATATGGGATTAAGGCTAGTAGAGATGATTCCCGACTCAAAGCAGTAAACACCTTCAAAGTCCAATATGCCTTTACTGTCTGAAAGGTCAAAGCGACCACTCTCTAAATAGAAACCCATATCGTAACGACCAGCACTGTAGCTTCCTATCATTCCATAAGTTGTCATAAAATCAGCCACTGCATATACGTCAGATAGGTCTAGGTCTTTAAGTTGATGGCTAAAGATTTCTGTGGGAAGGTCACTTCTAATCCCCGCTATCTTTGGGCTTTCCATGCCGCAGTAAGCCAGAATATCCCCCTCTTCATTTTTTACTGGAAAGACCTCTAACAGCATCCATGGGCGCGGTTCAAATGTCTCACCAATACTAAAGGCTCTTTTTATTTGGTAGTCCATCCACCCTCCATAATCAAAAAAATAATAATCAATTGAAAGCTATTTACTGCTTACTATTATATCAGTTATTGTACATAGTGCAAGGTACAGAGACCAAGATTTTGAAAGGAGCACTAACATGATTCTGTTAGAAAAACTACGCTTGCAGAACAACTGGAGCAAGAGAGAACTTGCGAGGCGTGCTGACATTGATGCCGCACTAATTACTCTCACAGAACAGCGAGGACTTCGCCTCTATCCTAAACAGTTAAGTAGAGTAGCATCTGCTTTTGGCATGAGCGAAGAAGAGGCAGAAACGCTACTTCAAGAAGTTGGTGATTAGTCATGCTATCTATACCTAATTGCATCCAGTCACCCAATTGCAGTGCACACGACAAGCAACTACAGCAGCCTGTTGCGATGTTTAGTTCGCTCCCAGAGGTGTTAACGGCGCAACAAATTGCCGAAGTCCTCTCAGTCTGCGAGAAGCATGTCAGAGAGCTTGCACGGCAAGGTAAGCTCGTGGGCTTTCGGGTCGGAAGATGCCACAGGTTTACACGCCAAAGTTTAATAGATTTTATTCAGGCAGGAGGTACAGAAATATGAGCCAAGAACATAGTGAGAGGGCACTGACTTCCTGCAAAGAATACCCAGTGCCCACGCCCAATATGGACAGCACTATTTTAACAGGCATAGCATTAGACGAACTAAAGAAGCGCAGGCAATGGATTCTGTGGAGGCTTGAAGACAACGGCAGACCCAAGCCAGACAAAGTACCCTACTCACCTATAACAGGATGCAAGACAGGCTGTGACGAGCCTCGCAGAGCCGAATGGACAACCTTTGATGAAGCCGCACAAGTTCTAGCTCAAGGCGACTACAGTGGCATAGCTCTTGTACTGACTGATGGGGTATGCGGAATTGACATTGATGGTAGACGTGAAGACGATA
>Ga0123355_10002668_pt1 | contig 25317 bp, 18 predicted proteins | sample TergutEmb28metaG_3_FD_89872 | JGI IMG/M metagenome (GOLD analysis project Ga0123355, IMG submission 89872) | Embiratermes neotenicus P1 segment gut microbial communities from Petit-Saut dam, French Guiana - Emb289 P1 | ecosystem: Host-associated > Arthropoda: Insects > Digestive system > Gut ...
ATGTAGTTGCTGTGCAGGAAATTTGATGGAAAGGACAAGGAATAATTGATAAGAAAGATTTTTCTCTTTTCTGTAGCAGACCCAAAGAGAGGATGGGTCGTTACGGGGCAGGATTTATTATAAATGCAAAAATGAGAAAAAGTTTTCTTTCTTTTGAGCCTCTTAGTGACAGCTCCATGCATTGATATGTAAGATATGGAAATATGAAAAGATGCCAGATGATTGGAAAGTAGGATTGATTGTCCCCTTATTTAAGAAAGGAGACAAAATGAAGTGTGAAAATTATCGAGGAATAACACTACTAAATGTCGCATATAAGATACTATCCAGTATCATGCTGAAGCAGTTGAAAGAATACTTGGAAGAAATTCTAGGAGAGTACCAATGCGACTTCAGACCACAAGGAAGAACAACGGACCAAATATTTGTAGTGAGGCAAATACTTGAAATATTGTACGTGCATGATATTGACCTCCACTTCCTCTTCACTGATTTTAAAAAAGTTTTTGACAGCATAAACCAAAAAAAGCTTCTGGAATCACTAGCAAGTTTTGGGATACCCAAAAAGATAGAACGGCTTGTGAAAATGACACTTGAGAGAGCCCAAGCTAAAGTAATAGTAGATGTGAATATTAGTAACCCTTTTGTCATAGGTAGTGAGGTTAGGGAGGGAGATGGTTTGTCTGTGACACTGTTCAACCTCGTTCTTCACAAAGCACTGAAAATCCTGAAACAAGGCAACACAATTTTGAACATACTGACACAAATCTGTGGATATGCTGATGATATCTTGGTAACTGCAAGGAGCCTTCCAGCTCTTGAAGCACTGTATTTTGAGATAAGTAGAGAAGCAGGTAGAGTAGGTCTGGTAATAAACCCCGGAAAGACCAAATATACGAGATTTTCTGCATCCCCATCCCAAAGATGAGTGAAAGCAGCAACCATAAATAGTGTAACTTATGAAGGAGTAACCAAGTTCATATACTTGGGTATGCTAATCAATAATGATAATAGTGTAGAAAACGAAATACAAAGACATATTTTGACCAGCAATAGAACTTATTTTGCTGCTATAAGTCTCTTCAGGAGTTGACTTTTATCCAGAGCTACTAAAATTATATTATATGAGACACTAATAAGACCAGTAGTATCGTATGAAGCGGAAGCATGGACGTTGACGAAGAAAGAAGAAAAAGCTCTGCCAATTTTTGAAAGGAAAATATTTAGAATAACATATGGTCCTAAATATGAAAATGGGGAATGGAAAAATAGGACGAATCGAGAACTACAAGAGATGAGCAAAGGAGAAAATATAGTAAAATGGATAAAAGGGCAAACGATAAGTTGATTAGGTCACCTGCAGAGAATGGAGGAGGATAGGATGCCAAAAAGATCTTCACTCAAGAACTGGAAGGGACAAGGTGAAGGGGAAGACCCAGGAAAGGATAGAAAGAGGAAGAAGAAAGATATCTTCAAGTGCTCAGAATGAGAAGATGGAGAAAGTTGGTGATGGATAGAAAAAAATGGAAAGATACTGTTTGACAGGCCAAAGCCCACAGCGGGCTGTAGTGCCAATAGACGAAGAAGAAGAAATATGAATGTTCATGTGTCTACATTGTTATGACCAGCAGATAAAACTTCCCCAACGAAATGGCATTTTTAACAAGACAGTCTCTTAACAAAATCTTAAAGGTATGCATGTTGTTACAATATATGAATATATTTTGTGGTAGCTGGTTAAATATTTTAACAGATGAATAGTAGACACCTCTCTGTATTGAGGAAAGTCTTACCGAGGGTATATGCAGTTTATTTTGCTGCCTTGTATTCATACCATGAACAGAGAGCTAGCTGAATGGGAAGGTGATATACAGTTTCACTCTAACGTTCTATATTCCCTTTTGAAAGACCATGCTTTGTAGTTTTCTTGTCAACTGTATTCCCCTTTACTGGTTGAGGTGCATCTCAGGTTAAAGGTACGCTGCGGGAGCGTTGTCATGATACTGCCAGCTGTAAACTTTGGGTCTTTATGCGGTGAGGATGTCAAGCGAACCGGACACGGTCCAGAAGCAAAGCTCGTACAGACGACACACGAAGTATAAACCTAACCTACCGCAGGTTTCAACAAGATTAAGCTGATGCATCTTTAAACTCTTATTTATAGTACCTTCATTGAGAGGATCGAGAGGAGTTCCATATTCTGCAAAGTCTTCGTCTTCAGAATCAGATGACATGTTTTCAACTTTTAAATAGGATATTGTAGGTTAACCTTGCGGCCATATCAATCCTTGTGACAATCGATATAGGAGACAAACTAATTTTCGAGTATTGGCGTGACGTGTATCGATATTCATATTCGATATAGCTGTCGACAAGAAGAGGACGATGTTCTGTTTGGTTGCTGCGGTAAAACTTATCGGCGATAAGGTTGTATTACGGAAGTATAATACTGCGTAATAATCTCTGACAATGGCTGTAAGTTCTAGATCTGGTGAAGATTCTAAAAGGATGCGTAAAATGAGTCTCAGCTATATTAAAGATTCAATAGCGAGGAAGAGTGGGAGGCAGAATGGACCTCGACCTCATGTGTGTTCTTGTGAAACAGAAGATGCAAATGGCGAAAGGGCTTCAATTGAGATAACTTGTTCGGAAAAGGATATGTCTGCAGACAGAAATAATGAAATGTGTAAGGGTACAGGAAAGTCACTAGCAGATAAGCGTAAACTCGGAATTTTTAAAAGCTTGAAGAAAAGATTGCAGTTGAAAACGAACATAGGTGTTAGACCAGTGAACTGCAAATCAAAACATACATTTAAAGGTGTTGAATCCTCGAGTAACTGTTCTGGTAATTTGAGTGAAGATGCGGTGGGCGAAGGGTTTACATCTGCAAATTCGAGGAATTCAAAAGGGGGGCCAAGGAATTTATGTCCAGTCCAGCGTCCCCTTCGTTTGGTTAGAAGCACTATTGACAGCAGCAACGTTACTTCAGTAAATGTCTCGTCTGTGCATGAACGAAAGGAAGAACAGTCATCAGTACAGAAAGTTCCTGATGTTGTTCAAAATACTTGTAGATTTCACAACATGTCACCACAAATGAAAACAAATAGGACTACTAACAGTAACATTTTAGCTTTACCAGCACTGAGTAGGAGTGTAGACTCCGCCAAAGAATTTTCGAGAAGACTGAGTGGGGCAGAGAGTTATGGGCAGGACAAGGAAAGTTCGGATGACAGTGAAGCCCATAATTTCGTCTTAGATGGGATTGTGCCATATGAACCTTGTGACATTGTCAGACACACCATTGGTGAAGATTCTGAAACAATGACCAGCCCCACTTCACGGAGTTTAACTTGTGAATTGTTGAAACTATCGAAATATGGTTGGTATTGGGGACCAATCTCACGAGAAGAAGCTGAAGAGAAACTGCTGGATCTGCCAGATGGAGCATTCCTGGTGCGTGATTCGTCCGCAGACCGTTACCTCTTAAGTGTGAGTTTCCGTAGTTCAGGAAAGACTTTTCATACTCGTATTGAACACAGTTGTGGCCAGTTTAGCTTCTACACTACACCTGGAGGTGAAGGCTTTTCAAGTATTGTGGAACTAATCAATCACTGTATGTCCTACTCGGAATCTGCTGTGTTTTGCTACTCTCGACCGCGGGCTCCAGGTTACCCAGCATTCCCTGTTAGATTAGCCAGACCTGTGTCTCGATTCACACAAGTGCGGTCCTTACAGTATCTATGCAGGTTTGTCATACGCCAGTACACCAGAGTGGACAACATACAGAAGCTCCCTCTGCCCAGTAAACTGAAAGGTTATATTCAGGAAGGTCATTATTAGTTACATGTATTCTTGATGACAAAATTAGTGAGATTTTAATTTGGAGCTGATGTGCAATGGTGTCAACACTTACTTACTTCATAAAGTTTGCAATTATTTATTAATCAGCACTTGCAGACTCGTAACAGAAGCAGTATGTATGAGTGAACATGCTAATTGAATTATAGTACAGGGTATCTTTTTGTTGTTATGCTGAGCACAGAAGCTTTGTTGCTATAGACAGCATGCATCCACCAGGACATCCCATGGCAGCTATGATGCTCAGGACAGTAAAAAAAATGCGCTGTACTTGTATAACTTAATTTGTGCCTTTAGTTCTGTGTTTTTTTAAATAGAAACCATAATAATTGTGGTTTGTGAACATAGATAACAACCATAAGTGAAGTGTTTTAATCTAGGAAGCTCAGATGTTTAGCCATAATATTAAAGTTCTTTATGTCTGTGTGACAGACATGCAGTGCTTGTATCACTAAATCAGTACAGTAGAAAAGCAGCACTGTTGAGAAAATATTTGGAAGCTTACATGAGTTGACAGGAACAGACTCTAGGCTAATGCATGAAGATAAAAGTGATACAGAACTAGGTGCTTCACAGCAAAACAGTGAACCAGTAATGTTTTGAAATTGTTATTAAAATTGACATATGTTCTGCTGTCAACCACAACAAAATTGTATTAGAATAAAATTTGTTGTGGTAGGCAGGAACACAAAAAAAATTTGTTGTGGTTGATGGCAGCACATGTCAGTTTCATTATGATATACCAAAATGGGATGAATTTTGCGAAAGAAATTGTAATTATTAGCTTAATGGAGCACGTCCTGGTCTCAAGACAATGGAAAAGTCCTTTCACTTACTAGTGATGTGTTGCAATTTGCTCCATTGTCAAGAAATTCCATGGTATTTCCCGTTATGTTTTCCTAGTTTAAATTGTTAGGTTCTCACTATATATATATATATATATATATATATATGTGTGTGTGTGTGTGTGTGTTTTTGTCTCTGCATCTCGATACATCTGTGTAATAAAAACCAACTTGTTGTACTATTTATCCTCAGTTTATTTGCTCAATCAACCTCTACATGTTTCAGTTATATTTGTACCCCATCATCAGGAGGTATACTATATATATATACAACAGTTGGTATGTATCGTGCTTTCAAGTTGACTGTTGCCTGGGTTGAGATGGAACCCGGCCAACAGTCAACAGACAAAATAAACTGAGGATAAATAGTGCATCAGGTTGGTTTTTTTTAACACAGACACTCGTCACTATACTTATTTTGACAAACCTTGCTGAATTGTAGTTTATTGTTTCCTCTGTAGTATCATAGTATCAGCAGCAGCAGCAACAGTAATGGTAGTGGTAGTGATGGTGGTAGTAGTAGTAATAGTAGCAGTAGCAGGAGGTAGTAGCAGTAGTAGTACTCAGACACTTGGAGAAAATTCAATTTGTCTTCAAGCATCTGAGTATAATTTGGGAAGTGACTGATGTCTATGTTGGCAACTATAAGTGATGTTGTTTAACTATGAAGCCTCATATCTTTAACTTCAGTGGATTATGTTTTTTTAATTTACAGTGGCAGACAGAATTTTAGTTTTTTGACTGTGTGTTGTCAGTCCCATTGTAATATGGTCTGAATCATATAAAATGAAAAAAAAAAAAGGAAGGAAAACAGAAATGAAAATTGTGTAGGTTAGAACTGCATTAACATGTTCACTCCAAAATACTGGGTTTGTTAAAGAAATATAGCATTTTTACATGTTGTAGAGTAAAGAATTGTAAACATATAACCCAGAAATAAGTGTTGTTGCTATTCTTTGTTTGTATGATTAATTTTAAAGAATGAAATGTATTTGACATGTGCTTTATTGTAGTCCCCCTGAATGTGGGGACGTATGTTAAGTGACTTTTTGACATTTTTTAAAATTTAATTTACAGTTACTCTTGATGTCAACATTGTAGTTTTGATGTGTGCAGGTTGAGTTGTTCACAGAAGTGGAAATTATGGTAAATGGTTGTAAGGATTTGTTTGCTTTATTCAGTCTCCCCCCCCCCAGGAAACAATTTATGCATATTGAAATTGGTTATTAATTTTTCAAGTGTGTTGAAACAAAATGCAATGAATTGGATGATTAATTGAATGGTTAGAGTTTGTCAGTGTGTACAAATTATACCAGATTTTGTCAGTTTGTACGGAGTATTCCAGAGCAAGACCTCTTAGCAGAGAACTTTGCAGTATGACTGAAACCTCTTGTTCAGAACCATCAGTGTGTGTGTAATTGATCTCATTCTTACCAAAGCGAACCCTGGGTTTAAGTGGAAGTGACTTAAGGCCTAAACTTCTGGCAATAAGTCAGTAAAAAACAAAGTCCACATTCGTGTATGGGAAAGAGATGTAGGCCACTTGCCCTACTGCAGGAATGGTGATGACAGTTTAAGAGCAACATTCATGATTTGCCCAGGTCAGTTGGCATTTAGTAATTTTAGTGTAATCATAATTCTGTTATAAAGCACCATGGCCTAGTGTTATATGTTTTGTAGCATAAATAGACATTAATTAAAACACACACTTCAAAGGCAACATTATGTATATTAACATGGGATAAAATGTACAAAACTGTGTGTAACACTAGTACTAGATTACTGTATTATTTTTTTTAACCTACAGTATTCAAAGGATGAACATTTTTGTCTAAACTAATGTAATTTCCTTTTGTGAACTACACAGACTCAGAGATGATGACCAGGCTTGATTGAAACATGTAAGGGGTGGATTTAGCGGCACAACAGCATCAGTGGCTATATGCAGAGACATGTAGGATTGGGATGGTTGTTACGTTGCCCATACATATGTGTACTTCACTCCTTTAGTATTGTTTGGATGAATAAGTTAATAAACATGCACACACTTGATGTTTTATTGTAAGATTTTTTAAACATCTGTTAAATATTTGGGAGGGTGTCTGAAAACAGGGCACCAGGAAGAATGTTTATACCTAAGGTGGAAGAAATGGCATGAGGGCAGGGACAACTGTAATTAGTAGCTTCATGCTTTGTACTGTTCAGCAGAGATTATTAAGTTCATCAGATTACATATGTAACACCACTGTGAGAGATAAGAAGTATATACAGAAATTTGGTCAAGAAATCGGGACTGAAAAGACCACTTGGAAGTCCGAAATGTTGATTTGACAATAATATTGAACTGCTCAGAATGAGAGGATGTGTAATATGTTTATCTGACTCAAAATAGGGACCAGTGACTGTTGCCTGTGAACACAGTGATGAAACTTCAGGTTCAAAAAGAAAAAGGTAGTGTGTTCTCAAGGACTGTGTTGTGTGATATGAATTACTGACATATTATCTGATTTTTTCAGTAAGGAATCAGAAGGCAGTGGCCATTTGGGAGACATGTGCATATATGGTAGTATAATATTGAAATGGAACTTAAAAAGAAGTAGCTGGAGGTGACTGGGCAGTTTTAAACCCCAACTGATCTAACTGTGGTAAAGACACCCCCCCCCCTGGTAGGAAGCTGGGCGCTCCTCTTGATCAGTCTTGTCAGTGGAGGCAGATGTAGAGGGCCTGTAGACAGCAGAAACCAGAAGACAAGTGCCAACTGCAGCCTGATAATGGTGAATGTGTTTATTCTTTCCCTGACACAACTTCAGAAAGTGTGGTTTTGTGATACAGAAAGCAAATCCTTTTATTAGTGTTTCCATTCATGTTTGAAACTTAGAATGGATCAGCTTGTTATGTATTATATTCTGTGTTAGCTTATAATTTCAAATATATTCAATGTTATGTTGTGTGTTTATATTTTGCAGTTTTATTTGATTGTTTTGAGGTTCTGAGATTGAAGATCTGTTGATTTTGGTACATGTTTCCATAAATGTGTTGATTTTTATTTGTGCTTTTGGTATGGATGAACCTGTTACAGTATGACACTACTGTAATTGTGCTCACAGTCTTTGCATATACGGTAATGTTTGAACACAGCAATACCGGACAGTCCCTACCTGTGATGTATATTGCTTAATTGTGTGTGTGTATGGTGTGCCATTCTGGGGTGTATCCAAGGTTTTGTATTTGCATCTGTCCCGTAATGGAGCGTGGTTATGTGTAATTTGTATGTACTTAACAAATCTTTCTTTGAAATGTCCATCTGTATGCAAATGAAGGACTAATTTATATAATGGGGTCATTGTGTAGGAAATCACCGACAAACCTCAAGCTGTAGTAGGTTATTTTCCTCTATATTTTGTCATGATGTTAATGGTGGTGATAAAATGCTGATGCATATAGTAACCTGAGGGTTTGAACTGTGGACATGGGGTTGGTCCTTTGGAAGAAAGAATGGGCAGTTATTTTTTACTTAGGTGCTAGATAGGAATGTTGTGAAATTATTGCTTACCAGAAAGCACGCTGAGAAGAACTTACTGGTTAATAAATTGTTAACCCATTCACAGTGGTAACTACTGCACCCCCAGCTTTACCAGTCAAGGACTCTGCCTTTGGCCTCTGCACTGTATTCATATGCTTTGTATGAAAGTCACAATAAACAGCATTATTTCCATACATGCCATCACTGTTCAGAGTGGACTGTGTTCTCTGTGAGGTTCCCAACATTTCAAAGGAACCTTTTGTCTTTGTCTTCATTGGTCAAGAAGTCCTTCAAAGTAAATGGGACGTTTATGGTGGACAGTTTAAAGTGAATAATTACACATTTTAGAATATTTTAATGTTTATTTAGTTTTGCCTATTGAACTGTACATGTGTTTAGAACGTTCGCTACAAACTTCCGGTGTTACATTTTGCTACACGGAGGGACTCGCTGCTATCTGTTCCCCAAATTCAGTCCCAGAATGTTTCGTGCCTGAAACAGGAGGTTACGGTTACTACTGATGGATGTTATTGCATTAGCTATAAATATACTGTAATGTTTGATGAGCAAGTGAAAACCTACAAAGCAATATGTAGGCTTGAGGTTGTGACAGCAGTGCTGCTGAAGATTTTTATCTTCTGGGGTGTGACACTGTGCAGTGTGTAGTTGCTGGTGATACAAAAGTACTGTAGTGCCATATTCTCATGGTTCAAGTAGAGGAACTCTTCTCCAATCCTTTGAAACATCAGGAACTACATACCCAATGACACAGCATCACATCCCAGAAGAACTGAATCTTCATCTAAGATTATAACCTCCTTTAAGATGGATAGTTGTTCAGCTGTTTCACGACCTGAAGGTTGACTGTCATATTCACACAGTCAACATATCAGTGGGTAAGAGATTTCCCATTTGATAACCAAAACATGTCAGAATGTTAACATACTGTAATGAATGCTGCAGTAACCCCATCTTTAGCAACTTGTGACACCTCTCCTGATTGGTGCAGGTAACTGTGCAGCTGAGATACGTCTTCAATTCTTCGGCCCAGGAAACGCCATGTTTCCTCAAAGTTTGCTGACTTGTCTTGTATCATATAGAGTTCAGTCATCTTGTAGATTCCAGCTAAAGCAACCCTCCGGCTATACCAGCTGAACTGAAATGGGATGTTTGTATTAAATTATACTGATAAATAGTATAGTGATATATATAAAATGCATTCTTTGGCCAAAGAAGAGCACAGAATGGCATAAAGTTGCCATCTGCTGGTGACAGAGTGAAATATTAGTGCAGTCTCAGCATCAATGTTTCAGACATGAGGTACATCAGTTTGGTTGCAGCCAGCTATGCATGACACAAGGCTGGTCGACGCTGGATGAAAGACGCAGACTTTGATATTAACATTCCTCTATGGTGTCTCTACTGTACTGTGGTGAGGAGGTTAGGGTATGCTAATGATCCAGTCACCTATACCAGTCATAGTGTAGCTACGGGTAGGGTCTGCCTTGCTGGACAGGTTAAAGGGAGGTGTCTGATAAAGACAGACAGCCTGCAGGTCCAGAGGTGGTAACATTGCAATTGCACCACTCAACTTACTCCACAGAGTGCTCATAATGCAACCAGGGGAATTTCACTGACTCAAAATCTACATACCCCATTAGCTAAATGTTATATTTTCTAAATTTCCAACCTTGCTTACCATATGTGGTCAACTCTTGGCTGTCCTTCATATTCTGAAAGACCTGTGTTCAGATCTCAGCTCAGAATCCAGCTACCCTCACTGAAATCTTCAATGGTTTTCCTAAGGCCTTCCAGTAAGACACCAAAATAATATCTCAAATTACACTCTGACCACATCCACATCTGTTCCAATTCACTATTCAACATTACAGTCCTATCTTAACAACTAATACATTGCTAAATAAGCCAAGAATAGACCGCTTAGTTCAATGTTCAAACCCAACAGAAACCAAATATCTGTACACAGAAGAGGTTACTATTAGGTAGTTCTCACATATTGCAGTATCGTAACTTACATCAACAGATCTATCTCCAGCATAATAACAGATATCGTCCACTAGAGTAAGTAGGTTGGCCAGAGCTGGTGGAACATTGGCTGGAAGTGTCATAATAGCCAGAGCTTGTGGCCATTTGCTGATGTATGGAGTAATCATACGGAGACGTTTCTCTACCGCATCTTGAATAAATACTGCTGGTTGTTTGCATCTGGAAAGAGTAACAATATTTCAACAAATATGAAGACAGAGGAAGTATGTTGAAATTTAAGTCATACAAACATTTCCATTTCATTGAGATTTTTTAAGTTTTTGCTGTTTATAGCTGGTTTGTTCGTCTGTGATCCTGATCTGGTATGGCAGCTGCAGTGCAATTGGACCTAGTCGCATCCCACCCAAAGTATGTAACAGACTGCAGTTTGCAAACATACTGTCCTGTGTAGTCTGGTAGAGGCTTGCCAACATTTCAAAGGAACCTGTTGCCACTGTCTTCATGGTAAAACTTGGCAAGTTTCAATGTCAAAGAGGAAGGAACATGTTCCTCCAGAACATTAGTACAAGTGTGTGTATCAAGCTACAGAATATCTCCCCCCCCCCAAATAAAAACAAAAATTATGTTCCTAAAATGTACAGTAGTTCTGCAAATCTGTATGTGTTACAGGTAGACCTAATTCTTGATGCACAGCCCTCCACACACACTAGTACGTCACAGGAATGACACTTCTCACATCCAGCTCAAGATGGCTTACAGAACATTCACACTGATACAGCCTTCCCTTTTCATTCGACTAGTCGGGTAACAAACCCTATCTTATTAATTAACTCTTTGGTAAGTCAGTTATATGAGGGTCTGATGATGGTATATTAGTACTTGGTTTCTGGGCTTTGGTTCATCATTCAGAGAACATAACATTTTGGAAACAGTTACTGCAAAGTGCTGCCTATAGACTACCATCAATCCATGGACAAAATCCAGAAAGCAAGTAATCCTGTCTGTAACCACCTGGCCAAGCAAGGGGTGGAATCCAAGTTTGAGGCAGCAACAGCCACTGCCGGATTCCATTACACCCAGATGATACGGTGATGAGACGGATTGTTGGCACAAGGAATCTACACTTTGACATGGGAGATGGGGAGACACGGGAGCCTAGTATTCTTCACACACCTAAGTTCCATTTTTTGTATAGTGAAAGTTTTGATTTGTGATCAGGAAAATCCACACACACACACACATAGGTCTGACCAGTGATAGAACTCAAAGTCATCTGAATGAGAGTCTGGTATATTATTCCAAAACCATGATATAACCCTCCATCCCTGCCCTTCACATGCATATCTAAAGGCTGTGCCCTGCATAGGTGACTGTTGACTATATCATCTGATGATGTCACAGTGACACTGCTGAAGATCTGGTGTTCTGCGATGTGACAATGTATCACTCTGTCAGCATTTTCCAGCATTTCAAAGTACCAACACTGTATTATCACAAAGACTTGAATCTTCAACTGTGCATTACTTTGATGGGTCTGCAGCTGCGGCTTCGGTTTCATCTTTCAGTGCCTCAGCAAGTTCTTGGTTACATGTGACATAGAAATACTGAATGAGTTCTGCGCCTCCTCGAGGAAACAAGCCATGAGCAGTGCCAGGATAACCAATAGTCTGTGCCCCTGCAAAATGATAAATGCCATTACTGTCTAAATATTTTAACATTGTGATGAATGTGTGAACCTTCAGGTGCTTTGTAGTGTTTGCTGCTGGATTAGATTAACACAACAACTGACAGCATTCAGACCATCATGCTTTATTTGACAACAGTGTCAGCTGCTCTGACTGTATAGCCTTAAACAGTAGGCTGCTTAATGAATAGCGGCAAAGGATTGGGAAAAAGGAGCCAATGTCTACTTGAGATATGATGCCAGCATCTTCCTTGAGGGGCTAAGGAAAACTCTGAAAAACTTTAACCAGGACAGTAGGTCTCTCAGAAGATCTTAACCTGGGACCTCCTGACTGTGAAGCAGAAATGCTTCCCATTTCTTTGTGATAGGAGGTAAATCTCATTTGTCTCTGTGCATTAATACCATAACATGAAGATGTACAGGGTAGATGAGGTACGGATATGTGCATTTCTAATCACGGCACGAGATAAAGGCAAGGTGAACTTGGGTTTCCGCTCCTTTACCAGTGAATGAAGTGTTCTGGTTACCCATTCAGTAAGACAGCGGTGTCAGTCTGCACATAGCTATGAGCATAACCTTATTCCTGCTGGAATTTAACTCCCTCCTGCCTATGCACACACAGTCACCTATGTCAGATGCCCTAAATGATGCTAATGAATTTGGTGGATCACGGACACTTGTTCAGTGTTTGACACTGCACCAAATGTCACAGGTGAAGGCACTCTCACTTTGTATTTGGGAGGTCCCGAGTTCAAATCTCAGCCTGCAGACCAGATATTCTGACAGGTTTTCCTCAGTCATTCTTTGAAAACAAGGGATAGTAGCTAAAATTTAGGTCGTAACCACAGCCTTCCATACCATTTCTGATTTATTACTTATTAATAATCCTACCATATGCTATATGTAGGTCGGGATAGCTCAGTGTCAGTATAGCAGCTTGTTATGGGAAGGATAGTCCAGGGATGCAAACCTGGTGAAGGCGAGATTTTTCTCACCCACCCAGCATCCTGTACAGTGGGCACCGGTCATTGCTGGGGGTAAAGCAGCTGGGCTGTGGCTTTGACCACCCAGCCCTGTGGTGTGGCATTGACCACCGACCCCCATCTAGCGCTAACGTTAAAGAAAGAATACAATTATACTTCATTTCCCCCTCTGGGCCTTCATGGAGTGTTCTAGGGTGAACTTTAACTTTTTACCATATGCTACATACAGTAGTCTGAGGTATTGATAGCATCACTATATAAATTGATGACACTGAGATTCTCAGAGCAGCATTGCTGAAGTTTTGAGTCTTTAGAAATGTGATACTCTGTTGTTTGGTAAGTGGTTCCTTGCATTTTGCAGGCCTGCGATGCTTCCATCTTCCAAGGGTCAAGTAGTCCAAAATATTTGAAATGGGAATCACCCATGACACAGTATCTCATCCCAAGACATGAATCCTCAGTTGTAGCATTTAATTGTGGTATGAAGTTGCTGTGATGGCTTGTTTGATATAGTGACCACATTATGGGCTCAATGATCCTGGTTCGATTCCCAGCAGCAGCAAGAAAGTTCTGTTCTCCATAACACCTATACTGGTTATGAGGCCCATCTAGACTCCTATTCAGTGAGTATTTGGTGGGGGGGTCTCTATTTTCCAGGGGGTGAAGCAACCATGGCATGAAGCCGACCATTAACCTCACACTAGTGCCAAGGTGAAGAATGACTTGAGCTATACCTCTCCTCCCACTGTATGCCTTCATGGTGCGGAGGACAACCTTCCCTTTACCTTAAGTTGAATTTATAATTACAAACCTTCACTAATTGCATTTTTAGTCCAACCATGTTCATGAACAAATGGTAAAGATGCTCTCAATATTTTCTTCTTTATTTCGTCTTCCTGTTTTGTGCTGTCTTCTTCATGAGATGATGAGGAGCCATCTTGAGTTGTATCATTACTATGTCTGCGGTTAATCCGTAACCCACACAAACCTATAAAATGGATGAATCACGTTATGACTGACTTAACCGAAACATGACACTTTGTAATAAGACCAGGGAACACAGATAAATTAATGAAGCAATGGGTATGAATTGTATATACTTACTCAGATGCTAAAGTAAAAAGGCCCTGCATTGTAACATATAAAGTATGTTCTTTAAAACTGTAATGTCCCTTCATCAACATCTGGTTGGTATTTACAATCTATTGTCCTAAAGATGAGATGTTTTAGTGCCTGAAACCTGCTTGGCAGGCAAATGGTCTAATAATGAAACTAGCTATTCATGTAGTTCTAGAACCCCTAACTGTAGTTTGTTCCTATATTAAAGGTTCACGCTATGTAGCATCAAATGGCAGGGTGGTTTGTGAATAATGAATTGGTAAGGACGTGAGAGGAAGTGCTTGTGGCCAAATTTCAGGATAGTCCCAGCATTTGCATGGATGAAACAAGTACAATCATGAAGTTCAGACTGAAAAATCAGTCTCTGGGCCTCAATTTACATCTGGCACCTTCCACACAAGAAGCAAGAGTGCTAATAATTCAACTCTGGACTTCATCTTTTCACTGCATTTTCAGATGGTCACTACAGGGAACTGAACCGATCAGCTGTCATAGAAACATCAAATCCCTGTCCTTCACTTGTGAAAGCAGATTCACACAAATTTCCCCTGTAAGGCCCCGTCAATTACATTCTGTATCACATCTTATACATCTTCTATGTCATATGGGTGGGTGGGGGGGTTCACACTCATTACAGTGCATTAATCTATTGTGGTTAAGTGTCTGGTGAGCAGAACTTTTGGTCTCCTAGCACTCAGCCAGCATTTATTCACTCTTACTGTGACCACATCTAAAGATGGCTGGCTCTGAATGCCATGATCTTGTGGACAAGATCTCAGTCCTTACGTACAACAATCATTACAAAACATAAGCGTAGAGAAGAAAACCAACTAGACACTACTGAATGCTTTATTGCACTTACAATCTGCTCAACATGTTTCACGCACTTATATGCCCATCATCAGGCGCTCGAGACTATACTTGTGTTATTGCTGCATATGGTGTGTAATGCCTTGGTTGCTGGTGGTCGGCTGTTAGGAGCAGAGCAGCAGGCTATGTGTCTGGGATGAGGGAAATTGTGCGACAAGTCGCACAATTTCCCTCATCCCGGATGCATAGCCTGCTGCTCTGCTCCTAACAGCCGACCACAGGCAACCAAGGCATTACACACCATATTCAATTCTAGCGCATGCAGAATTCAGTCAGTATACACTCTTACTCCTGTAGCAACAACACCACACTACATAATGATTACCATCATGCTTAGTGGACAACATTCCGTGGATGCTTAGTGGACAACATTCTGTGGATGCTTAGTGGACAACATTCCATGGAAACACAGCTGATCTGTTTAAGGTACTTGGCTTCTGGACCTTGCCCATTGTTTGCGTTCTAAACAACAGAAAAGCAACACAATTTTCTGGAAACTACATGTTTTGATCCTCAGGCAACGAGATGAGGGGCACCTACTAAGTTTGGCCCATTAATAAGACTCAGTCTCACCAAGCCAAACTACTCAGTAAGCACCTACCCAATTCATGGAGAATGGGAAAAGATCCAGTTCCCAAAACACTGCACTACATTTCCTGCTTTTGGAACACTAGATGGTGCATGAAGGCTAGGAGCCAAATAGTCCTAAATTAATGTAGGAACATCAGAACCCCCACAAAACTGAACACGATATCCACCAATGTACACATTTAAATCTTACAGACCAAACTGACTTTGGATATAACACTTGGAGAAGCTGTCACATTAATTGACAGACACATCATTCATTACAAAATCCACAGTTTATTCTGACTACAAGCTGGACCATGGTGGTGCCCTTAATTGCTGATTTATTCACTGAAGGCACAGTAGCTGTGATTACTTGAAACACTGAATAACAAAATGATGCATAATTGTCAGTGGATGTGGAAGGACCAATACAAGGTACAGCAATCTCGATGTTCATAAATAATGGGGACTAATAAAAGTCTCTCTCTCTCACGCACACACACACGCGCACGCACACACACATACACACATTAGAATCCATTTTCAGTGCAAAACACCTCTTTGGTTCAAAGAATTTACAAAATATCAGTAATCAAAATACAATATAACCTCCAAAAGTATAAAAAGGGTAGATGCTTATGTTTAATGAAATACAAACTTGTTGGATGTATAAAATACATGAAAATGAATGAAGGAGGGTCTCATTCCATAAAGCACAAAAGCAATCAACCTCACTTAATGAAAGACAAAGCTTAGATGAACTGAGAATGGCCTGCACAACAGCAGGAGAGTTGGGAAGGCCAATGCATCAGCTATGCAGTCTGATTGCCACACACTGGACCCCACCCTCCAATAACATTAAAAAAAAAAGTTCGGGCAAACACTGAGGCTCACAAACTCTGAGATGTACTGTACTATCCTGGTATTTTAGTAGAAGAACAACAGAAAGCTTTACAACTGTCACTCTGTAGGCCAAGCACTGGACATGAAACCTCTTGAATAAAGAATACCAAGCAAGAGTGCTTACCCATGGTTGTGACTTCTAGCATACAGTGATGTTATTTAATCCTCTGGTCCGTCTAAGATGGCAGAACATTGCAGAATTGAAAGAGGTACTGCCCCTTCTAACATAACATCTCATTTATGTTTAAGTAAAGGGTTGGTAGCACTGGACACAAAAGTTTAAAACTGAGTGGGCAAAGGACCAACTAACAGAAAGAAACACAACATTTACCAACATTAAGAGATTTGTAGAGGAAAAAATTTTCCGTACTTCACGTTATGACCCTGCTTATCACAACACTACCAACCCAGCAAGTTGCTGGTATACAAAAGCAACCAATGACAACACTGCATTTTTCTGAGATGGTTGTATACTGATACAACACAGCATAAATGCAGTTCCTTATACAGCAGCTGCATTTCTGTAAATACTGGGAATTAGTAAATAATATATGCATTCAAGAAAATATGCTGCTTCTTTGTGTGATCCATTCATTATTTTACAAAACTGATATTTAAAAAATGTATAAAATCTAATAGGACTTCATTTTTACAACCATCACTGTCTCATGTTTGTTCCAGAGCAGCACATTTTCACTTTCCAAATCTTTATTTACCTTACTGAATTACTGACTGACAGCACATCACAATGTTTTCACAGAAAAGTGTATTTTATTATTCAAATAACAATATGTTAGCATAAATTTACTTATTCAGATAATTACAACTGTTCTGCAATAACTTTGCAGATGCAAACAATTCTGTTTTCATATAAAGATGGAGTTTCATGACTTTGATCGACCACTATCAATACACTCATCAACACGAATCAACAAACTCTCCATCAAATCAAATGCATTCAGAGCAGACATAATGACTGCGACTTTATTTTCATGGGGCAAGTTGGGCAACTGTTGACCTCCAACTGTTATTATCACATCTGATTTGTTAATAAATCCTTTGTCATTCCTTACAACTTTCTTCTCCTCTTCAAGATCTTGGAGCTTGAGTTTGTAATGTGCTCTGGACAGTTTGAGACCCACTCTGACGGGCTGCAACAGAGACTTCTCCAGATATTCGACATAATCCCACATTCCTGTTCTGTTCTCTCGGTCACGAAGTGCAAGAAATCTAATTAAGTTAAGGGCAGAAACAATCTGATCCACATTCTCCACAAGATCAGTTTCAGCACCATGTTCCAATGAGCAGTATTTTGAAATCAGGTCATACAGGATCTTGCCTGTGAAGTAAGGTGGCATTACAGCAGTGTTCAGTGCGTTGATGATCATGTCCTTAAGCAGCATTGTCAGGTATCCTAAGATGCCAGCATGGTTTACAGCTGCTGCAAGATTTGACATCAGTAAGTACTGACCTTTGGCATCAAACTTAAACAAGTAATTGCGTAGAACAAGTACTGCAGATTTTCTAAAATCCTCAACTTCACAATAAATCATAACTTTTGAAAGTGACTCAACAAATTCTCTGTGTGTAGGAGATTCTAATACATCGCATGGAACACTGCCGTCTGATAACATAGCTAGGACAGCATTTGCTAATAACAATCCCTTGTGCACAACCAATTCTTCTGAGTACTTCATCAGAAGCACAATTAGATACAAGCATCTCTGGAAGATGTACAGTGGAGAGTATATGCATGGAACTTCATTCAGCTGAATATGTTCTGCTAATATGAGGTAGTACAGTACAGCAACAGAGACAACTGGAATCCTATCTTCTGTAGAAAGCATATCCTCATCCCCACTTTGGGTGGTAAAATTATTCTTCCCTTTTACCCTTCCTTCAGCTTCTCTTTTTTCTGCATACTCAAGGAAAATCATGAGATCACCAACAAGGCATGTTAAGAGAGTTAAAAGTTCTTCTGTGACACACCAAATGGCACTACTTGTCTTCCCATGACATTCCAAGTCTAAGAATGCCAGTGGTTGGCTCAAAAGATGGAGGATAGAGCATACAAGCAAATCTCTTTGCAAACTTGTCTTGTATTCAGCTGTCTGTCTGAGTGACACTTCATTTACAAAAGGCTTATAGAAAGGCACAATCCCCACGTATATTTTAGTTATGCGACGAACATCAGGATCTAAATCCAAAAGCATTCGTTCTTTTCCCTCTAGTCTATAGCTTTTAGGGACAGACAATGATTTAACATGAGAATGAATCATATTCAAACACCACTCTAAGGATTGCCTTCTTCTGTTTGGCAGCTGAAACAGTATTGTTTGAAGTGGTTTTAACATTGCAAGAAATTTCACATCATTTTCCAAACTTTCAGCTTGTTCCAAGAATTCAAATAGTGCTTCTTCTGGGTTGGCTTTCTGAGCAACTTCTCCGAGTAGCGTTTCACAACAATCAAAAACTTCTGGAGAATTATCAACAGTTTCTTGAATGAGAAACTTAGATACAGAAGGTATAATATCCCAACTTTTATCTTTTAAGCACTGACCATATTTAGCACTGTAAATAACAGATAATGCATCTTCCGTTCTACCTTCTGCAAGGCATTCACTCAGAGTGCTAATTAATTCATTACACAGGTCATCGATACCTTGGACGGACATGATTATACTTCTCTGTTAGGTCAGGAGAATGGAACACTTTCTACAATGAATCTTGGTGTTCTAAAAGGGCTGAGAATTCTGCAGGGGTGCATGCTCTGGAACACACAGGACAGAATGCAATGAGTGTGCTGTGTCACGCATATTAACCTAAGCGTCTCTCCTTAATCTCCAGTCCCTTTACACTTCCTTCACATAAAATTGCTTTTAATTTGTGGACATTAGCTTTATGTAACAAAGCAATCGGGGTACGACTCTTCCGTTTCATACACACAGTAACTCAATACATAGCAGACTTTTTATTTTGCCATACCGCATCAATCGTGAAGGATAAGCGCACCTAACCTTGTTAGTCACCTAGGGTCGGCTATTCCATAATTCAGGCGTTCAAATTCAGAGCGCACAATTAGAACCAAGACTGTTACTACATAACTATGTAACAAAGAAAGAATTTAATGAGTTATACCTTGGAAAACAAATGGTTTATTTACTTTTGATATACTCTGTAGCACTGAGGATGCCATGTTTAAATTACGCCACTCAGCACCCATCGAGCAATAACAAATGGAGTAGGCGAGTATGACCTAGAATAGATAATCTGTGAAGTTGCCTGTGGAGCAATTTTCATAGGAATACCATTGCATGTGGGGCAGGACACCTGTTCCAAAAGAACGCAGACACAACATGATGGGGATGGGGAAGTTGCAATGGCTGTTCTGTGTTGCACTGCACTGTATTGTTTAGTTATTATTTTAGTATGTGGTGTTGTGTAAACTAGTGTACAAGACATGTACAGTTTTAACGACTGACCATTAACATAGTGCTGTGTCATATGACGACCGTCTGTATTTCAGTAAGATGTCAACAAGGTCACAACTCACGAAGGATTTGAATGGTAAAGTCAACCATTGATACTGACTGATGAGTTGGTTTACATGACATATTTCCTAAGCGTAGGTGTATGTAAACGTTAGTTACAGCTATGGTGTTGCGGACGAAATGGCCGATTTGCAGTTGTTCTTTTATTATGTTACTGTGGATTCTAAGTACTGGAGTGAGCAACTGGGGTGTTGCGTAAATAACACACCCTGTTTAGAAGTAAAGGTGCAAGAAATGTCCTTGTACACGCTATGAAGGCATGTTGAGGAGTGAAGTTTTAGCTCCACTCATTCTTAATCCCGGCAGTAGATAGAGGTGACTGGTGAGGTGTAAGTGCTGGCTGCTGTTCCCTCCTGTTAAGAGCCACCGGTACCCGTTGGGTAGGAGACTCGATGGGCCCCAGAGTTGATCTGGACGCTTTGGAGAAGGAAAAAAATAAAATAAAATGTCTTATTACAAGCCGGTGTTAAAGAAAATGTAAATAAAATCAACTGCTGAATGTTTTTATATATGAACATGGAGTTAACAACTGGAATTAGACACAAAGAAAGAACAAACGAAAGAATATAGCAGAAAATGTAAACCTGAGGTCTCTTTTCTTCAGGGATGTGGCATTATGTCAGTGTGTAATTGGTTACAGACATTTTGAGGTGACCTGTTGGGCTTATCTTAAGAGGTGGATGGTGCAATCATTAGGTTGTCTCAAAGCACTAGGCACCAGTTACATAGTGATGTGGTGCCACATCCCTGAAGCAGAGACCTCATACAGTGCTTTAAAAACCAAAAGAAAGTACCATGACAGGTGGGTAATTTTCTTGACAGTTATTTGGCTGATAGTGTCTTGAGGACTCGACTTTGTTCATCAGATTTCATGACTTCATATTGATTATAACAAGTGATTGTTGTGAATGAGGACAGAAGGCAAATTTAGTAATTTTTTTTTTCAGAGAGTGTGAAGTCATTGTTGGGAAAACATGTCAAAATATTGCTCAAGAATGTGGTCAGACTGGAAACAAAAGGTGACAAGACAGAGTACCGTGTTCTGGTAAGTTGTAAGTCTGTAAAATGTTAATACCTTTGGCATTTGTTCAATTTATTTATTGTGTTTGGTGTGTACATTGTTGATAGTGTATAGTACAGTTCAGTGCTGTGAGCTGGCATTTAGTACACTTGCTGTGGTCTATGCAAATGGTGATTGGTGCTTATGAATATGGTATAGTGAACTGTGTATTGCTGCAGATTAGAGAGTTAATACTGATAGCTCATTTTAGCTTGGTGACTGGAATTTGTGTCTGCAGTATTAACCTTTTCCTTAATCATGGTCTGACTGATTGGTAATGATTATGTGGTGGAAAAGGTATCAAATCTATCTAGGACCTCCAAAACTGGTGACTGTTACAAATTTCAATGCACTACAAGTGGAATGCCCTTTGAAATTTCTGTTGGGACCTTTATTTGGTCTATGGATGCCATGTAGTCTCATGCCACATGCCTGAAGATTGTGGTCCTTATCTCTACTACCACAAGACTCTCAGACCTCACATCCAGGCCATTTAGTGTATACATCAAACATTATGTCTTTTAGGTGCCTAAGGATGAATTTTACTGATTGTGACTATTGGAGTGGTTGAGACATTTTAAGTAGAATGTGGATGTGACTGCAGGCCTTGATGGGTTAGAATTCATATCATTTGGTTATGTTTGGTCATTCTTGTAAGTTTTATTCTCTTTGTTAGTTAAAACCCAGAATTTGGAAGCCCCTGAGCCATATCCATGAACATAAAAGAATGTTTGAAATGAGTTGGTCTAATCTGTGCAAAAATTTATGAACAGTTTATCCAAAAATTGTTTTCTTTTCGTAAGTATAAGTATTTATGGTGGCAGACAGTGCATATCAATATTTGTGAGCTACTGAGTTCTGATCATATAAGATAAATCCTTTAATTTCTGAATCAACATGATGCATATTGCACCTCTGAATGACTGATATTGCTGCATTTTGCCCTTTTGGATGATACAGACTCCACTTGTGAATGATTAAAGATTGCTAGAAAATGCTCCTAATGAAACACATTCCTGAGAGTTTGTACATCACAGATTTCTACTACAAATGACTAAAGATTGCTGTAGATGGCTTCCCTATGCCATAACGTAATTCAGAAATCTCAAACACCACCACTGGAACGAAGTATAAGTTTGTGGTTCTAGAATATTTCATATGCTATACAAAATTGCCACACCTCTTGTCCCCTACATTCAGCCCCCAGCCACATTTCTGAATAAATGTTATCATTTCCTTCACAGTCAGTCAAGAGAATCACCTAATTGAGTGATGTTATGATGATGTTATTATACTAAAAATATGTACACTTTAACAGTATGCCCTAGAATATGTACACTATAACAGTATGCCCTACAATATGTACACTATAACAGTATGCCCTAAAATAACTTTCCAGTGTTAAAGCATTTTAAATTAACATCTGTATTGTGATGTGTTCCATCGTGTTCTGTTTTTGTCACTCCTGCTGGAAATAATGCATATTGATGCTTGTTAGTTCATGATTGTGCATAGGCATTGTAGGTTATGTATCGGTTTCTTGTCTAATCTGTTGTGTTGTTTTGATGAATTTGTTTTTTTCACTAGTCGTATGTAATGTTCTGCAAAATGTGGCTGTTATGTTCTATATGTCACAGAAATGAATTGTTTATCTGGGAAATTATGTCTGTGTCTTGTTCCTTAAGCTGCACTACCATGAGTGGAACATTTAACAAGTACAGCAATAATTGTGCTGTGTACATGGACCCAAGTGAATAATTATCGTACTGTACCCAACTGACTTATTTGTCTGGCAGAGTGGAACAGCTAGCCTTTTAAACAAATCACAGAACATGAAAGCTGCATCCTCACATCATGGTGATTACTTTCACTACAGTTGTGATTACAAGTAGTCAGTCAAAAGCAAAGGGCCAGTGTTCATACAACCCACCATTCACATAATGTGGCCATTGTTCATATGTGACAGATGTAATATATACTAGTGAGAACATGGCTTTAGACATTTTTACTGTCTGTCGGTTGTCTAGGAGCCACTTGTGTGTGTTTTGTGTAAGATCCTTCACTGTGATCTCTTTCCTAACTGTTCCCATCTTGATGTCAGTCTTCATCTTCATGTGTCCAATTTATTTTCACATTCGAAACCTCCTTGGGATCCATTATGCTTTAGTTGTCAATGAACAGAATGGTGTACTGGTAATGGTCTGCACTTGTATACAGTTTGAATATTGGCAGCACACCAGATATCCTGATTCAAATTCTTAGTGCTTTCATTCACTTCAACCAGGCAAATTCTGTGATGGTACTTTGATTAGACCAAGACAGCTTCCTGCCAAATCCTTCCCATTGCCATTCTTTGACTCCCTGTCATTCAGCATGGTATAGTCTTCAGTACTCATAGCATTATTAAATAGCACACAACTACTTGAATGTGTTTGTACCATCTTCAGCTTTATATGGTTGTGACAATGATATATAGCTCACTGGCTTAATCATCTTTTTTTGGGCTTTGTCTGATTGTAATATAGCACTACACGTTGGAAGCCAGCTTTGCTTCCATCTTCAGGCAAGGAAAGCACCTACTGTGGTGGACCCCATAGATAGAGCTATTCTGAGTCACTGGGCAGGTGCATATCTTAAAAGTTTTCTGGTCTCTAGTGTACATTGGCTAAGAGTAGCTCCGGCTAAGAGGACCACCAGTTTAGGTGCATTCCTTGGCTGAAGATGGAAGCAGAGCTGACTTCCAAAACATAGTGCTGTATTACAATTAGGCAATGGACAAAGTGTGGAAAAAAAGGGTTATGTCAGTGAGCCATACTGTCTTGTTCCATTATTTATCTTTCATGGTATTTATCCTCACATTCTAGCTTTTGTATTTGGTGCTCTCAGATGATTTTCTCATGGGTATTTTTGTACTTATTGGCTCATGTAGTGATGAAGCTGTAACATAGACAGTAATTAATGCATGCTGGTCTGTGTGTGGGGAAGTGACTGTTTGCATAGGCACTGCATGATTGACAGTTTCAATGAGAACAGTAGGCATACAGTAATGCCTCACTAATCTGGACTATATGATAAGGGAGTGTTCTCTGATTTGGCAACAGTCTGCCTCAAACATAATTATGGCAGCATGATGTTAACAAGGATTAGCATGAGTGCATCCAAGCAATGCAGACCAAGGTAGCGCAGAGCAGATTGTGTGGTGGCCACATTACGAAGGCCTTACTGTATTTCTATAGATGTCATTTTTCTCTGAGTATTTTCTTCCTGTTGTATCTGCGTGTATACATCTTGTCAAGACTGCTGAGTGCTGTACTATTTGGTATTGTTTGTGGACAGTTCATGCACACGGTGTCTATATAGCAGCATGGAGATGAACCAAATAAAAGTTCTAATTTCTCATCAAGATTGCACAGACTCTTCATCTAGTAATGTTTATTACATAATGAGAGGCTTCATAGTTGTGCTCTTCGCAAGGAGAAGGAGATTGTCGGGATGTGTAGCACACTTGGGGGGACATAAGAGTGTGTACAAAATTTTTGTCAGGAAACCTTATCAGGAACAGTCTATGTGGTAGCTCTAGGCATTGTTGAGTATGTTTTGTACTTACGTCACAAACGTTAAGGACCGTGTTGCCTGTACTTATGTCATGAAGGGCAAGAGATCCTGTTTCACATACTTGTCTCGTAAACAGCGAGATGTGTTTAGAGCATTCAAGTGTTTGTTTGGAATCAGTTCGTACCTCACAGAGAACAATTTCAGTTATTAACAGGTATGTAGGTATTCGTGTGAAGTGCCCGTTAAAAATATGAACGCGTTGAAATAGCGGAGTAAAAATTTTAGACATGGAGTTTCACAAAAGTCCGTTCGGTGGGAGTCACAGTGTTCCATGTTGACGGACGGACGGACGGGCGTGACCCGAGACTAGTAGTCGCTATTCGCTTTGCAAACGCGCAGAAAGTGTGTATCAGAGAAAGGGTACAGAATATATCTGGCTAAGGATAGGGTGTAGTAGGAGGAGGCAGTTACAAAGCTGGAAGGTTTAATTCTTCCATTTTCCATAATCAGTTGACCAACTATTAGCTTTGCCCCGTGATGTTAACGTTACTTGTGATAGTTCTGATGGGTCTTTTGGGTGTGGTTATCGAGAACTATCGGCTAGTTGGGGTTCGAACCCCTCATATCCATCCGTGTCCGCAAGGCGTTGGGGGCCCACCCACATTCCTTTCCATTGCGCACTGGGGGCTCTTTACGGGGGGGGGGGGGTTGGCGGGGGGGGGGGAAGCTGTTTGTTCGTTTCCAGTTGACTCCGGGTTTTTTTGGTAAAGTCCTTAATCCGGCACGGGG
>Ga0123355_10002669_pt1 | contig 25309 bp, 28 predicted proteins | sample TergutEmb28metaG_3_FD_89872 | JGI IMG/M metagenome (GOLD analysis project Ga0123355, IMG submission 89872) | Embiratermes neotenicus P1 segment gut microbial communities from Petit-Saut dam, French Guiana - Emb289 P1 | ecosystem: Host-associated > Arthropoda: Insects > Digestive system > Gut ...
CCAATATCGTAATGACGTTGAACTATTACGCACACGCCAATTTTGAGTCTGCAAAGGCTGAAATGGATAGACTGACAGCGTAATAGGTAGAAGGAAGTTTACTACTTTCTTACTACGTTTCAGTGCGGAAATGTGAGAGGTTTTAAGGGTATACGTGAGTTTCTCCCAAAACAAAAAATGCCGGAAAGCCTGTATATACAGGACTTAACGGCATTTGGGAATTTATAAGAGGATAGTCAAAAATTATATATGAGTTTGTCAGAAATGACATCTGTAAATGAGTGCTATTGCTTAAAAGATATCTTTAGATGCCCTACCTGGTAGCCATCTGTCCGGGGGTATTGGTATTGTCTGGATTGCGCCGGTTTTGCCACCATTCCACTACCCTAAAGCGTACTTCTGTTGTCATGCCCGCGTCTTGGTCTTGATGGGTTAGTAGTCTAAAGGATTCGTCGCTTACGGTGCCTTCAAGCTGCCCGCGGCCGGCTTCTGTGCTTGTCATATCAACAAAGCAAAGTGGTGGGAACATAAGGCACCACCAGTTTTGCCCGGTTCCGTTGCCTATTTTTATTTGAAGGGCTTCGTATCTTCCCGGTGGGAAAATAAGGTCGCCATATGACTTTGTGGGGAAAAATACGGTGTCAATCTGCGCTGTAACCGGATAGTCAAAGCCTAGATGCCGTACAACCGTCTCGGCATATTCTTGTATCGCTGGTAGTTCACTTTTAAGCAATTGACGTGTTTGGTCGATGTTATCTGTTGTGTGTAGCAAATCTTCAAATTCCGCAAGCACTTCGCTTCGCACAATGTCTTTAATTGCCTGGTCTGCGTAGCTGTTACTATGTGCCATCACATGAAAACGGATTACATTGCTTGCGATATCCTGCTGAGTGGACGCCGAATATACATATGTGTAGGCTGCAATGCTTGCGGCAAACACCAACCCTAGGGTGAGGCTTATTGCCAAAATTTTTACTTCCTTACGAAGCTTGTTCATATATGTTCCTCCTATGGCCGTCTTGCTTGACGGGAATCTTATACCGTTGTGCATTTGTAATGTGTATGCATCTGTGATTGGTATATATAGGCTTGGATTCTTGCCATGAAGGCGGATATGTATACGTCGCATTTAAAACTAAAACGCCCCATCTGTGATTTTCTCGTTCACAGATGGGGCGTTTTGGTTCATGTACTATTTTTCATTAAAATCGCTATAACTACCTACGATTATACTCAAAGCTAATATCCGGCTCCAGCGTACTTGTAAGCGTAAGTACATCATATTCAAGTTCAAAAAGCCATTCAGCGGGATAGTAGCAGCCATCGTAACATGCATCGGGTGTGAAGCATATTGCAAGTATATGGTCTCTTACTAGCCATCGAATCTCATCCTCCACCATGTAACCCATACCGCCTGCACCGAATACATAGAAGGGGTATTCGTCATAGCCGTAAAAAAACCATTCGCCAACCAGTGGGTGATGGTCTTGGGCTGCGGGGGCTTCCTCCATGGGCTCTGGCTCTAGGTCAACCTCAACAGGCTCTGGGGTTGGTGCTGGGGTTGGCGGTGCGACCTCGACAGCAACAGGCCCTGTGTCATCTTGGCCACATGCGACAAGCCCAACCATAAGGCCAAATAAAAGTACAATGAAAACAGATACAGCAATTGCTTTTTTCATACAGCTCTCCTTTTTAACACACATTGATTACTTAGGTATACATCAAGTTACAAAACTTTGTAAAATCATGATTTAACAGTAATTATACAAGCTTTAGTAACCATGTTACCAGTCGTGCAACAGCGCGCATTATAGTCTATATTACAGTCAAAATCAAGCAAATCAATTAGTAAAAAACATAGATACCTTGTGCATTACCCAATAACTCGGCAATTACCGTTGCCGCATCAACTTCTGCAAACAATGTTGGATACATTAGACGTGCTATGCTTAGTTTGGCCGCAAGGCGCGTTTCTTCTGTTTCCAGTAGCTGGGTGGAGAGTAAAATTACACGATTATTTATAACGGCATCAATTGTCCCCCACCCTTCTCTTGCGATAATTGACTGCCGTTTTTGTGTTGCGGCTATGGTGTCTGATATGTTACTGCCTAAAATAGTCGGCTCTACAAATTTTACAATTATGCTTGGGTTTCTTCTTACTACCCACTCTGCTGTGACGGTTAGCATGTCCGTACTTAGGCGGCTGCTTACATTTAGGCCACCGGCATCGGCCATTAGGCGGTATATTTCTGAGCCTCTTGCTACCGTTACTAGGTCTGTTGTTGTTTCGGCGTAGATATATAACATTTGGCATGGGAACATTGTGTTTACCCCTTGCCTTAATAGGGTCGAGTACACGGCTATTACCCCAACTATGCCACCGTCATCGCCTTGGCTTAGGACTGCGCCATCTCCTTCGTCGGTTGGGGTGTCTACTGTTATGGTATTGCCGGTTTGCTGGTACGCTTGGGTACCGACTTGGGTGCCGGCAAGATAGCCTTCGGCTGTTGCGTACTGTCTTGCGTCATCGGTTACGATTTCCATTGTTTGCGGCGATGGGGTATATGGGGTTGCATCAATTTCTGGGATTATGTTTGATTGGTGTTGGGTTTGGTCTGGGGGGGGATTTGGGGTGCTATCTTCGGGGTATTCATAGTCATCTTGGTCATTAAGGTCATCTGAATCGTCGATTTCATCCTGGTCTTCGTCTAGAGCGTCATCATCTTGGTTTTCGTCATCGTGTAGGTCTATATCATCGTCTAGGTCTTCGATATCAATATCATTGTGGTCTGGTTCATCTGGGCCTGGGGGCACTTGTTCATGAGGTTCTTGTTCTGGATGCTCACGCTCTGAGGATTCAGAAGGAGGAACTTGCGCCTCGGCATAACGATGGGTTGTATCATGATGCGTTGCGGTATCATTATCGGGCGCGGCATAAGATAGTCTGTAACGGCAGCCGCTAAGCAGTATCATGGCGGTAGCAATTGCAATTAAAATCAATATATATCTTATTTTCATCATCTCACCTCACAAACAATGGTTAAATTTTAGCCTTAATCTTGCACTAATGTTGGAGTTTTGCCAAATATATGTCGAAGTTTTATCTACAAAAGCCTTCATCTGTTGCCATGTAGCTTCGTCTATAATGTGATTACTGTAAACGGCTTGGTGCCATATAGTTACTGCGCTATCGTACTCTGCCGCATAATCCGGCGAAATAAGAACCGCCACATCTGGGCTATAGGCCGAATAAACAATGTTCCGCTGTTTTAGACCATAGGCTGTAAGCCATTCAAGTGCATATGCAAACATATAGTCTATTGCGGCGGCGTTTTCGGCCATGGCAAACATCCGCCGTCGCCTTGCGCCTTTGACAAGTGGCGGCACAGCCTTTGCTATAGCTGCAATAACTCCAAGTGCCATAACGGCAAGTATCACAGGCCAAAGGGATGGCTGGGGCATTGCAAAGCCAATATTCGCACCCAATGCCCTATTGTCGTGGTCAACATAGTAGTCAACCCTCTGGGCCTCGTGTAAGTATTCGTCTTGTACATATGCCACATGTAGCGTACGGTGCTCTAGGGTATGCCCATGCATTTCAGTATAGGCATCTTGAGCGTAAACATAGGCGACCCGCGTGCTTAAGCGGTCTCTTATGGCTTCGGAGAATGTGAGAAGCTGCGGGTTTTGTCCGGGATATACCAACCATACCGCGGCAGCGACAATGGCCGTAAGCCCAATAATTGCAACGCCGCCCCTTACATCCATACCAGGCCTGTATACAAGTATCAACGCAAAAGTAGCAAACAAAAGGACGCTTGGTGCAAAGTTGGGGAAAACGCCAAAATAAACTTGCATAGCAACCACAATAACCATTGTGATAACAAGGGGGATATTGCTGCGGATATAGGTCAATCCTACGCAAAATAGCGCGAAAAAGATAGCCAAAGTCATAAGTGCAATGCCGATATATCCCGGCAGCGCAGCTTCCGGCGCAGTGATATCAAACATTACATATGCATACAGTTGGCGTTCTTCGCTGATAGAAAACAGCCGGTTAAACACCAGCCGGTATCCTTCGGCCAAACCGTTAAAGCTAAGGGTAGGCGCGCCAATATCAAATGTCCTCCACTCCAACATACTCATAAATGAGCCGAAGAGCCCAACAAAGAGCGGGAGGCAAAAAAAGAGTCGTTTCATATGCTTTATGCCTCCATAAACACATGGGAAAATTCGTGTATCTTGGTGCCTAGTGCGTCAATAGCTTTTGTGCCGATATCCATAACTGTATTTGCGGCAAGTGCGCGAAATGCTGTATCTGTGTCAAATTTTGTTGCTATCTCGTGGGAAGTATAGTGCCCGGTTGCTGTATCCAACCAACCGATATTGTGTGATTGATTCATGCTAACCAGCTTGTTGGATATATTAAGCACATTGGTTGCTAGTTGGTTTATATGGCTAGGGTCGGCGTTTTGGCTTGTTTCCATTAGGATTAGTATATTGCTTGTAACGGGCAAGCCGTATTCGCGAACCATAAGTTTGTCTGTTTTTTGTGATATTTTCCAATGTATGCTTTTTATTGGGTCACCGGGCATGTACTCTCTTATTGCGAAAGTTTCGCTGGTATCGCTGCCGGGACGCTCGTGAGAGTAGTCTTGAGCCTCTGCATGTATTGTTTCCCCTGGGAGGATTTCTACCGGGATATCGAAGGATTTTGGCATAATTAGCATTTCGGCTTCATCTTTCATCATGGGCTGGGTAATTGTCCAGTTGGCAAGGCCTAAAATATCAGTGGCCATGATGTCTGTGACTGAAAATCGATAAAGGCCACAATTTTCTTTTTTATATGTTTGGGTGTAAGTTTCACTTATATGTTCTAAGTTTTCATGGCCTGTTTCTCCGGTAAGCATGTTTTTCCACGACAGTTTGCACCTTGATATTCTAATTGGCCAACTGTTTTTCATTGATATATCAATAGTTGCGCTTTCGGCTGACAGCAACATATTTGGCAGGCATATTTTAAGATTCACCTTCCCCAAAGCAGACAAAGCCAGCGCAACCAGTACAATGGGTACAATAATACTTGCAACAAGAATGACTCTAGTACCAAAGTCATTGCCAAAAATATGTAGGCAGGCCGCAACAAGCAGCCATACCGTTAATAATATCCTGTTTTTTAACATTTTATCTCATGCCGCCCGACAATTTCATGCCATCCGGCACAGGTACGATGCTTATTAACTCGTTTAAAGCATCATCGGCAGATATTTTTTGCCCTTTTGCGGCATTGCTTAGTATTACCCTATGGGCGCAGACATCACTAAATACCCTTTGTATATCATCGGGTATTACATAGTCACGGCCAAGGGTGTATGCAAGTGCCTTTGCCATTTTGTTAATAAACAGCGAGCCTCTAGGGCTTATCCCAAGTTCGAAAAGCTTATGGCTGCGTGACTCTTGGGCAAGCCTTGCTATATATGCGATTATTTTATCGTGTACGGTTACTTTTGAGACTTCTTGCTGCATACGCATTACATCGGCAACTGATGCCACAGGCCTAATTGTCTCGATTGGATTGGCCTGCTGTCTGCCACGTATGACTTCCATTTCGCTTTCGTGGTCTGGGTATCCTATGCTTAGTTTTACAAGAAAACGGTCTAGCTGGGCATAGGGCAGCAGCTGTGTACCGGCTGTGCCTACATTGTTTTGGGTGGCAATTACGATAAAGGGCTTTTTAAGGGGATGGGTTGTACCGTCAACAGTTACCTGGCCTTCTTCCATTGCTTCAAGCAAGGCTGACTGGGTTTTGCTGGAGGTACGGTTTATTTCATCGCCAAGCAGTAGGTTTACCGCAAGTGCCGCGCCGGGTTTATATTCGAAGGCCTCTGTACGCTTATTGTACATAGAAAAACCCGTGATATCAGACGGAAGAACGTCTGGGGTAAATTGAACCCGCCCAAAAGCAAGACCAAGAGTCTGGCTTATTGCCAGTGCCATAGTGGTCTTACCAACCCCTGGGACATCGTCCAGGAGAATATGGCCATTGGCAAGGATGGCGGTTAGGATTTTTCTTATGACCTCACCCTTGCCTACTATGGCCTTTTCTACTTCTAAGAGTACGTTAGTTATCATTGAGATACGCAAGTTCTGCCAGTGTCGCCAGTGCCGCTTCGATAAGGGCCATGTCAACACTTATTCTTTGTGTTGGGCCGAAAATATTGCCCTCTGTTTCGTCGACTAGCAGGCCATTTGTGGATAGATAAAGCACAGCGTCATACGCCCATGAGGCGATATCGCCTGCATCGTAGTATGTGAGGGAACCAGTGGCAACAGGAGAACCTAAAAATCTATGGGTTACTACCGCAACCTCTTGCATTGTGATATACCTGTCCGGCGCGAAATGAGTAGCGTTTACGCCACTTATAAGGCCTTCATTGGTTGCCCACGCAATTGCTGTTGTATGAGGGTGGCCTTGGGGGACATCTGTAAACCTGGTAGTTGCCTCGACTGCCGGTGCGCCTTCCATAAGATACAGGATATATATGAACATGCTGCGGGTGAGATATCTACTGGTTGGGATGAAGGTATCTTGTGGGGTATCGCCTGCTTCATAAGCAGGGTCTGGGTCTGTTTCGCCGGTAGGGTCTGCTTCGTCGACAGAGTCTGCTTCGTCGATAGAGTCTGCTTCGGTCAGAGGGGCTTGCGCTGTACCCGCTACCGTAATCCGGCCTTGGGTTTGCGCCTGCTCTGCACCTATCGTCTGGCCCGGCAGTGATGCAATAAAGCCTGCAACCGCATTTTCTGTTACACGTGCAGTTGTGATTGTGCTGCGATTATCCGCATCGCCTTCTCGCGCTGCAAGTACATAGCTGATATCCATGCCATTGAAATTGGCATTGCTTGTTATTACGGCATAAATCGCTGCCGGGTCAAATGGCTCGCCATTTATTGAAGTGATTGTCACCCGCTCAATGCTTTCGGCCTGGTGCCAGATACGGTCGCGGTATGCTTCGCCTGGGTTAAAGGCTCTGGTGGTATCAACTGTGTACTCAATCCCGGATACATGCATAAATGACGCGGTAAGTGGGAAGGTCTCGTCTGTAAGCGGAAGGCCTTGGGCGCTTGCTTCAAGCTGCTCTAAAAGCTCTGCGCCTGTGAGATAAACCACCGCAACTGTGTTTGGAAACGGTAATACACGACGCAAGTCCTGTACTGTCACATCCCCCGGGTATATAAAGTCTCTAAGGTTTCCGGCATTCCAAAGCGCGACAACATGGCTTGCCGGTACATGGATTGTGTCATTGCCGGCGGCAACATCGTCTTCATCGAAAAAGGCATCTATTTCGCCGGAAACGGCAAACCAACGTAGCGCGTCTGCCCACAAGTTGCCAAGGGCTGTTTCGCCGCTACGGGTTGACGTAGCAGAGCCGTCAAGAGTAACCCCGGATTGCCCAATCAAAGGAAGTGCCCCATCTACAGCAAGTCTAAACTCGTTTACCAATTCATCAACCACGGGGTATGGTGTAAAATCTGTAAGGGTTACAGTTTGGCGTGTGTATTCGAGGGTTTCGTTGCAAATTACAACAGCGCCAACAGTGATAACACCAGGCACAGCAACCGGTGCAACATCCAGCATAATAACCCCGTCAATGCCAGAAACAGAGGCATTGGAAAGCCCAATTACTAAGTCGTAGCCAGCCATATACTGGGCTTGTGTCTGCGCCGAGGCCGCCCCGCTTGTAAACTGCATACCAACTAGGTTTGATTCCAGAATACGGGCTGGTGTTGATTCATCGGTAAGGCCAATAAAGCCGAGATTTATACTGCCTTGAGTGCTTGCGCTGGCACTGAAACTATGAAAATACTCGTTTTGGCCACTGATATTTGCCGATACAGCAGAAAGTGCCGGGTTCATCTCAAGCAGTTCCCCAAGGGGGCCGAAATCTACAGCGTCGCCATGGAATGCCGTACCAAGTGTACCGGTGCCAAAGGCAAAGTCGTATGCTCCAAGTGCTACAATGTCATACCCGGTGGCAAGCATTAAGGTAATCATTGTGCTGCCGCTGTTAAATGTGGCATAGCGGGTTCCTTGCAGGAAATTGCCGGTATCCACAAGGATAACCTCTGCGCCCTTTGCCTCAAAGTCTGCCCGCACTGCCGCAATCAGCGGAAGGGCATCAATGTTGCCTCGGATATTGCCCGTGTAAATTACAACAGTTTTGCCTTGGTAGTCGGCTGCCTGTGCCGTAATTGGCAGCATTGCAATTGCCAGCACTAAAGCCAGAAAAATTGCCAGTTTCTTTTTCATTGTTTATCCTCCTTTAAGTCATGTCTCATTTTTAGCACAGTCTAACTTCAAATATGCCTAACATGAATTATGTCTCGCTTCAATTATGTCTCCACTTCGCTGCACGGGATAGCGATAAGGAATCAGCCGCGCCCGCTCTAATGCAATAATAATGCTTGGGATAATAAGTATTTGCAAAATAATCCCCGGCATAGATGTAGTAAAATAGCTTGCTATCCACATGCTTATAAGATATACACCATCAAAAAGCACAAACATCTGCACAAGACCCGCAACAACACGGCCAACAAGCATTGCGCAAATAAGTGCGATATATAAATCCAACGAAATACGCCCGGTACGCACAAAGCGCATTACAAGCCCGGCGGTCAAACCATATACACTAAGTTCTATCATCATACGGTACAATGTAAGCCCAGCCGGGGGCATTCCTGTAGTCATGCTGCTAAAAAGCGGCGTAATAAGCCCAGCGGCAAGACCATACCCAGGCCCAACAATAAGCCCCGCAAGAAGCACAGGTATATGCATCGGAAGCAGTGCCCGCCCGGCTATCCCAGCCGGTATCATATGAAATACAACCGGCAGAACAATCCCCGCCGCGATAAGCATTGCCGTGACCACGGTTTTTTTGATGCTTGACATACTCCCCCCAATGAAGTGTTACATTTACAATAGAAGTGTTACATTTATAATGTGTTGCTTGATGTGTTGCTTTCTATAGTGAACGACTTTCGAAATCGTGATTGCGCGTCGGGTAAAATCGGCCAAAAACGCCAAGTACGCGTTTTTAGCTACCCTCCTTCAATCACGTTTCTCAATGTCGTTCGCTATAGGTTGCGCCAAAATGGAAAAGCCTCACGAGAAACCTTTGTCAAAAATGGAAAAACCCCAAATCTAGCGGTTTATAAGCATTTCAAAAGCAATCAAACCATAATTTGGTAAACGCTAGACATAAAAAAACCACAAAGAGATTTGCAAAGATGCAAATACCTTCGTGGTATCTTTTTACCGCTTCATGCAGCTGTTAAATTAATATAAATGTAGCTGATATTGCTGATAAACTTACCGTACCTTGCCTTGACCTTGTATCAAGTCAGCACCTTGCATAAACTCCCCAAGCCTTACAACTGCCTCGCTGATACAAACCTGCATAGAAGTAGTTGTTACCCCAACCACTGTGACATTACACTTATCAATTGGGATTAAAATCTTATGTGCCGCGCTTCGTGACACGGCCTTAGATATCTTTGGGGATATTTCACCATGCATGGAGTTTGCAAAAACTATGCCCATCACACCAATAATGCAATCTGTGCGTGAAGCATTATAAACAACTGCGTTTTCGCCGGTAGCGCAAAAATCCGCCCCCGCCTTATGCATGGCCGTAGTTGCGATTGTATTGGTGCCTACGGCAGTTATTTTTACACCGGTAAGTTCTGCTTTAATCTTTTCCACAAGAGCTCTGCCAATGCCGCCGCCCATGCCGTCAATTACAAGTATCTTCACGGCCTATCACTACACAATGCATAAAACAAGCGCAAGTAAAACAAGCACAACGCCGCCAATCTTAGTCCATATTTCAAGCTTACCCTCCATGGTGCGGCCTTTATTGTGGTCTGCATATCTTTCTGCCACATTGCCCATCCCGGCGATACTGCCTACACCGCCTGCGTCACGCTTCTTTTGAAGTAAGATAGCACCGATAAGTGCCATACAAATAATAGCAAACACGATAGTAGTAATAATAAAAAATGCGGACATAACCTACCTCCTTTCTGTAATTCTTCCATAATTTGAAGCTACATAGTAAACTTTTTAGTAAACTTTTGTGATTTGAATCATACACAAATTAGCAAACTTATTTTTTGCACCCGAGTATAATACGCCCGATACCCTTTTGCGTCAAGTTTTTGGGCGAATATGAAGGGTTTTTTGAAAGATTTCGCGGGGTGACTTTGCTGATTTTGCTATTCCCTACGCTTTCTTATGCTTTGCGACAAACTCTTCAAGTACATCTTCAAGGTTTGGATGACCGATTTCTTGCAGGCTGTAGTCTACTCTGGTGTTGGGCTTTGTTATTTTTACAACGCGGTTTAGGTCTATTGGGGTTGCAATTATTACTGCGTCGCAGTCGGCTTTATCTATGGTTGCCGCAAGGTCTGCCATTTGCTCTTTTCCATAGCCCATTGCAGGCAGTAGGTTGCCTATATGGGGATAGGCTTCAAAGGTTTCTGCAAGTTTGCCTACCGCTGCGGCACGTGGGTCTATGATTTCTGCCGCGCCGTACCGTCTTGCGGCTACCGTGCCGGCACCTATTTTCATTTCGCCATGGGTCATTGTTGGGCCGTCCTCTACTACCAGCACACGCTTTCCTTTTATTTTGGATGGGTCTTCTACTGTTAACGTAGAGGCCGCTTCAATTACTATGGCATTGGGGTTTACCTTTTCTATATTAGCCCTTACGGTTTGTATATCTTCGAAGTCGGCACTGTCGATTTTATTTATTACCACCACGTCAGCCATGCGCAGGGTAACTTCACCAGGATAGTAGCTTAGCTCGTGGCCGGGGCGGTGAGGGTCTACTACTGTTACCATAAGGTCTGTGTTATAGAAGGGGAAGTCGTTATTGCCGCCGTCCCATAGTATTACGTCGCAGCCGCTTGGGTCGTTTTCTGCCGCACGCAAAATGGCCTCGTAGTCCACACCGGCATAGATTACATTGCCGCGGGCTATGTGAGGCTCGTACTCTTCCATCTCTTCGATTGTACACTTATGCTTTTCCAGGTCTTCTATTGTGGCAAAACGCTGAACCTTTTGTGCTTCAAGGTCGCCATACGGCATTGGATGGCGGATTGCTATTACTTTTAGGCCATGCGCCATTAACACCTCAACTATGCGGCGGGAGGTTTGGCTTTTGCCGCAGCCGGTTCTTATCGCACCTACGGATATTACTGGCTTTGTGCTTTTTGCCATGGTGTTTTTATAGCCAAGCAGTGAAAAATTAGCCCCGGCGGCATTAACCTTTGCACTTAGTGCCATTACATCTTGATAGGATATATCGCTGTATGAAAACACGCATTCATCCGCTTCAAGCTTTACGATTAAGTTCTCAAGCTCGTCCTCGGAGTAAATTGGGATGCCTTGGGGATATAACTCTCCCGCAAGTGTCGCCGGATACTTTCGGCCAGCAATATCCGGTATCTGCGCCGCTGTAAAGGCCACAACTTGATAAGCCGGGTTATTGCGATAGTACGTGTTAAAATTGTGAAAATCCCTGCCTGCTGCACCAATTATTATTACTTTTTTCATTTGAACCTCTCGCTTTCTTTTATGAGTTAAACTTTCTCTTTGTAGTAAAAACATAGGGCGTGTTTCCGCAATTAATGCGGTAACACGCCCTAGTATATTTCTTAGCTTATATCTTCAATAAATGATTTTAACAGCCCGCCAAAAGCATTGCGAGCCTTGCGTCCTTCAGTAAGGACTTCTTCTTCGGTAAGGGGGGCATCAAGTATGCCCGCGGCCATATTGGTAACAAGCGCAAAGCCCGCAACGCGCATATCCATGCGTCTTGCCATGATAACCTCATGCACAACGCTCATACCAACAAGGTCACCCCCTAGGTTTCGTATTGCCCTTATCTCTGCCGGGGTTTCAAATTGGGGGCCGGGCATATAAAAATACACACCTGCACCAAGGTCTATACCAAGCTTGCAGGCTTTTGACTTTGCAAGAGCCCAGTATTCCCGGTCAAAGGCATATGACATATCCACAAACCTTGCGTCAAAGCCGCTTATATCCATGCCAACTAGAGGCCCAATGTGAGTCATATTTATATAGTCGGTTAGCATGACAATATCCCCGACGGAATAATCTGTATTGACGCCCCCACATGCGCAAGTTAAAACCAACCTGGTTGCACCAAGTATAGAAGCCACCCTAATAGGAAATGCCGCATCGTGAGGATTATACCCCTCATAGATATGAATCCGCCCCTGCATACACAGCACACTTCTACCGGAAAGACGACCAGCAATAAGCTGCCCGGCGTGCCCCGGTGCCGTAGATACCTTAAAATGCGGGATATCGCTGTAAGGGATATAAACAGCGTCTTCCACTTCCTCGGCAAGGTTGCCAAGCCCAGAGCCTAGGATAATCAAGGCCTCGGGGATAATGTTTATTTTTGATTGGACAAAATCTGCTGCTTCTTTGTACTGCTTTTGTGTGTACATACAGTCATCCTTTGTTTGGGTGCCCTAATCTTTATTTGGGTGCCCTAATATATGAAGAGCACGTAAAAACACCTAGTTGCTTGCCAAATATAACCCAAGCTTACCCACTGCATCTTCGGAAATAATTAAATCTCCATACTCGCACAGATACTGCTTGCTTAAGACACTTGAGACATGCTTATCCCCAAACTCGTGCAAGATTGCTTCAATGTCAGCCGTTGAGTGCTCGCCATCAGCTTCGTTTAACAGCAGCAGATAATACCGCCCGTTTAACTTGTACAGATGGCTGTCACCGCAAAAAATAAGCCCTGTGGCATCTGCTGCCGTTGCGGCAACATCTAAATCCTCAAAGGAAAAGACCGAAAACATCTCGTCACACTCTGGTATTGCCTGTGTGCTTGGGTTTTCGCTTTCTTCATGGGATTGTTTGCCACGGGTGGGGATTAGGCCGTAATACTTTTCCATATCGTCTGCATCAATTTTTGTTAGCATTATTACCAGACAGTCTACCCCTATTTTCTTTGCCTCGACAAGGTACTGCGTACTTTCGGACACAAATGCCGCCTCGTCTTGCGCAATTTGGATAATCTCTTTAAACAACCGCTGCGTCTTATCCGAAGAATGGGACAGCTCGCTTATTTTGATATCCCGTTCAAGCAGGTCTGCTTGCATTAATAAAAACTGCAGCTGCTTATCATTAATTCGTTCGATTCTCATTTTGTTCCCCCCGGGTTTTACATAAATATAAATATGTACATCAACTAACTAATTGTCATCAGTATAATGAATGAAATATCCGATGTAAAGAGGCTTTTTCTGGTTCATAAACAAGGACATGGCTATGCCCCACCCCTATTGTCAGTTGTCAAATGGAGGCGGGGCAGTTACGCAAACCACAGACGATTATAACAAGCCTGCGATTGTTGCCATTTCCCTTATTGCGTGTGTGGACACTTTTCTGCCGCTGTATTCGATGAGTTTATCTGCCTCGTCTGTAAAAATACAGGCAGGCTCGTATTTTTGCAGGACGATTTTATCGCCATCTACGAAAAATTCCATTGGGTCTTTTGTGTTGATACTCATTACTTTTCTTAACTCGCAAGGTAGCACTATACGCCCTAGTTCATCTACCCGTCTTATTACGCCTGTTGCTTTCATTTGTTGTCTCCTTTCGCGTTATATCGCGCTGTCAATTTTTGGTCGGAGGTTTAGTATACCATATCTGACAATAAATGCAAGATATGGTAAAAAAATATTTTTCTGTGTCGATTTTATGTATATGTGAATGGCGTCCACTACCTGTGAATAAGCTTATGTAAAGACTTTAATGAAAAATTGGTAGAGGTGATATGAGTGCTTAATTACATATGGGGTGGCATGATTTTGCTTGCAATTGTTGTTGCGGCCTTTACGGGCAATATCCCAGCACTTACTAATGCTGTACTGGATTCTGCCCGTGAGGCAATTACCCTTTGTATCACAATTTTGGGGGTACTTAGCATGTGGACAGGGTTACTTACGGTTGCGGACAAGGCGGGACTGGTTGAGTCCCTTGCCCGTAAATCTAAGCCGCTGCTTAGGTATCTTTTTCCGGAGCTTGGACGCAACCACCCGGCACATGAGCCAATTGCCACAAACTTTATTGCCAATATACTTGGGCTTGGGTGGGCTGCAACACCCAGTGGGCTTAGGGCAATGAAAGTTTTGCAACGAGATAACCCAACAAAGGACACGGCAAGCCAGTCTATGCGTATGTTTATGGTCATAAACATGTCAAGCCTTCAACTTGTGACAATTAGCGTTGTTGCATATCGCGCGCAATATGGCAGCGCAAACCCGTCGGAGATTATCGGGCCTGGGCTTATAATAACAATGGCCACAACGGTGATTGCTGTGGCCTTTTGTAAAATTCTTGAGCGGTTTAATTTATAGTCATTCAACATAAAACCACCCTACAGAAGCAGTCCTGTACCGCAATAATCTATTAAAATCAACGGGAGCGTCCTATGAGCTGGCTGTTATTTCTTTCAGATTTAATTGTACCTCTAACTTTTGCCGGGATTTTGGCCTATGCATTTTTGCAAAGGACGCCGGTTTACGACCATTTTATTACGGGCGCGAAGGAAGGCTTTGGCACTGTCCTTAATATCGCGCCAACGATAATCGGGCTGATGATTGCCGTTGGAATGCTGCGGGCATCAGGCGCGCTGGACTTACTTGGCACACTAATATCGCCCGCTACAGAGCGAATGGGCTATCCCACGGAAGCGGTACCCCTTACGCTTATGCGGCTGGTATCATCATCGGCGGCAACGGGGCTTTTGTTAGATTTGTTTGAAAGATACGGGCCGGATTCATTTATGGGGCGGTTTGTATCAATTATGATGAGCAGCACCGAGACAGTGTTTTATACCATGAGCATATATTTTATGAGTGTGAAAATTACAAAGACGCGGTTTACTTTGGCCGGTGCGCTACTTGCAAACTTTGCCGGGGTTACAGCTTCCCTTTGGCTTACCCACCGGCTTTACTCGTAAAAAATCACATATTAGTATGCCGGCAGCTGCCTGCTGTGGTTTCATGACGCGGGCAGTTGCCGCGATTTAGAAACCTTTTTCCAAAACGACAAAAGGTATACATGTCTAAGGCATATGCAACCCTTGGTTGCGAGGATTCCATGTATAATTGCTGGCCTGCAACCAGTGATAATACTATAATGTACACATGAAGCCCGCACAGTGGGTTAATACACTAATAGCAAAAGGCAGGGATTTTTATGACATTAGGTGAAAAGATTCAAATACTTAGAAAGCAACGTGGCATGTCCCAAGAACAGCTTGCGACAAAGATATTAGTAACGCGACAGGCAGTTTCTAAGTGGGAACTCTCTGAAAGCTTGCCGGATGTGGATAATATTGTGCAGTTAAGTGAGATGTTCGGTGTTACAACAGATTATTTACTGAAAAACGGTGCAAGTGCGGATATAGTCGCTCCACCAGACATTCCATCCGAAAATCGTTCCACAACGACGAGGAATTTTGATGCTAAACAAGGATACACTGGCTGTTCATGTAATTATATTGAATCGGAAAATGCAACACTACCGGATACGGAAACAACTGTTTTTGCTAAGGGGAAAGTCGGTAGTGCGCTAAAGTCACCTATGATAATAGGAATCATTGGAATGGTGTTTATAGGCTTAAACATACTTAGAAGAGGCCATGAAAACGTATTGTTCCCTATTGCCGGTGTTGCTATTATTATCGGTATGCTGATTGTCTTTCTTCCACAACTCAAAATTCTTAGGCCTACAGATACTGGCTTGCGAATTGGCAAGTTTATGACGGATGTCGGCATTATTGCCATAATCGCTTCAGGGATATTTTTTAGGGCTTCCCATGCACGGATTATCTTGTGGTATGCAAGCACTATCGCATGGGTTGGGTTGGTTGTGATTGGTTTATGTATTGCTCATACCATTGTTCGTAATTTTAAACGGCATTCTTTTTCGGGTACGCAGCGGTATCTATAGACGCAAATAAATAAGCAGTCTAGTCAACTATCATGCCTAGACTGCTTTAAATTAAAGTAGTTCACTCAATCACATCAATGATGCATGTCATAAACTGCTTACCGTCATTTTCCTGAGGGTAGTCAACAGATTTAATTTTCGCTTTAGTGCCCAAAGCGGTCTTAATAATTGCCAAATGCGCTCCGGCGGCGCATCCGTAAGCCGAAGGTGATTTTGCGCATTTAGGATTGTTAAACCTGTTTTGCAAGCAATGGCAATAGCATTGTACCGTAATAGTGCCATCTTTATTAAGATGTGATTTAAACATATGCTCGTTCTTATTCATCATTTCAATTTTTTCGCCCAGTGATTGGCCTTCAAGGTGCTGGCCTAATATTTTAGCCTGTCTGCCGGTTTCACCACCCCTGCAACTTCCGCCGTATTCCCATAATAAAAGGCGTTGCTCTTCTGAAAGTAGCTCGTCCATCTTTTCAACAAACCTCTGCTCGGTGATGACATAATCTGTATCAACCAACAGCATCACATCGTCAAACTGACGTATGGTAGCCTCAGGAATATTATGCTTTTTCATGTTTAAAGCCTTGTGTATGTCTTTAAGCCTCATGTGAAACCTCTCCCCTTGTTTATTTTGCATGCCGGTTAAATAAGATGTCTTGGCTTTAACATTGGCTAATATTAGCTAGAAGCAATAGTTTTTTCATGTTTGCCAATGTCTGTGCTTCGGGGTCAATAAATGTCAGCGGCGATTTACAGGTGTGAAATTCTTTTCCAAAAATCTCAACAGGCCCAGGTTGATCGCCGCATCCGCACATTTCTCCCTCTGTTTCATGATGGAAACAATTTTGCACATGCGCCCACGCGGCTTCTTTTATTTCGTTGTCTACGCTGCTGTCAGTGTTGAAGCTGCAATCATTAAATAACGCGCCAAACTTTACGCCACCTGTATTAACGCCAATTAACATTGGGCAAACATCTTTGAAATGAACACACCACCATGCGCCATCCCATACAACCGTATAATCATTTGCCCTTAAAAAAGCGATAAAATCCAATGCGTTTTCTCGCGTGTCACCAATAAGGGTGTCGATGATTACATTTTCAATTATTGTCTGCTCTGACATATGCGTTTGCAACTCCCCCTATTTTTATCACAGGAAATAAAATACCCAAAATTCCCGTCACCATAGTTAAGCTCGCCCATGAACCTCCATGAGGCGTTTTTATAATTGCCCTGTTCATCAATGGCTTTTTCAAAAAGGAAATCGTTAAAATACGCGTCACCGCATTGCATACCTGCGCGGGCATATACAGATTTGCCGATAAATCTATAGGGCTTGTGACTTACAAGTTCAAATTTAATTAAGTTTGACATACTTGTCTCCATATTTTTATTTGATTGATTTTTGATTCAGTTCGTTATAGTGTGCTATATGAGCATTGTTCCCGTTCTTGCGCACTGCTCCAACGTCAGCAACCTTTTGAGTGTACCAATTTCCGTTTCATCAGGAGCATACGCCCAAACAAGCTGTCGCCCACGACAAACGGACATTATTTCTTTTTCAAGGATGACAACATCCTTGCCTGGCGGATAACCGTGGCAGGGAGTTCGGCAGAACATACAGTGGAATACATTACCCCAGATAAAATCTTGCATCCCTTCATTTACAATTTCATCTGTATAAACATGAAAGTTGTCTAGATAAGGAGTAACAACCCATGTTTGACCCTTGAGTTGGTGGTCATTATCCCCCCGCGGAAGTCGTACATAACATATCGCTTTACCCTTATATACCGACTTCCAAGCATTGTGAAGCCCTGCCCACCGAAGCGGCATCTTGTTCTCACGCATCCAAGCAACAAAACTTAATGCGGATTCCTTCATTTTGTCATCAAGATACAAGGGTAGAACATCTTCGATTTTTGGCTTAATTTTGCGTTGCACACTTAATATTGTAATGTCGGGCATCATATTACTCCTGTCAATCTTCTTTGAAAAGCTAAGCAGAAGAATAATATGACAATTTTGCTCATAAAGCCATGTCATAAAATACGATAATTTGTCCTATGTACTACGCAAGAAAAAGCAGAGAACACAACCTATACGAAAGCGGTCACATGATGTGAATAGGTAAAACCCCTTAAATGCAAAACTGCCGACATCAATAGTCGGCAGTTTGTAGGCGTTCCACGTCCTCATGGGATAGACCAGTGCTAATAGCTATATTGTCAATGGACATACCCATACCTAAAAGATTTTTGGCGATGATTAAGACTGTACCTCTTTCTCTCATGTTGTAATCTCTCTGCTCTTTCAGTCTGGCTTCGTAAAGTTGCCTAGCCTTTTCGTCAGCGGAGAGTTCTAATAAGCGCATGGTTGCCGTTTTCATAGCAGGGCTTTTTTGGGCTAACACGTTTAACTCCTCCTCCGTTTTAGCGTCAAGAAACTTCATCCAATTTAGCAGTTTAGTATCTTCGGTATCATTAAAATTTTTTCGGGCTTTTGGAATTTCCAAAGTATGAATTTCCAAAATGTCTGTCAGTAAAACTTTGCTTTTTAAGTCATACAATCCAAAATGATGGTGAAATTTATCGCTATCTTCAATCAGGGGATGGTCAGTGATGATTATGCTTATCACCCGCTGGATTTTATCATATAAGTCACTCTCACCCACCTGCGCTATGATTAGTTTAGAGGTATAGAATAAAATTCTTGATTTCATAGCGGGCATAGGGTCAACTTGGATTTCTATGTTTATAACTTTCCCCGATTTCAGCGTCAGCCTTACATCAAGTATACCAAGTTTGCCACCTTTATACTCTTGTAGAAGAAATGGGTTGGCTATGGTTATTTTATCATATTCACTTGGGGAAAGTTTTAACACCGAAAGTAAAAAATCTGTAAGGATTTCTATGTTGCTCTCTGTGCCAAAAAGCAGCTTAAAAATTAGGTCATGTTTAGGGGAAAGTATTTTGAGTGCATTTGCCATATAAATAGCCTCTTTTTCTGTACACATCTTGATTTGATTATATCACCAAGTTCCATGAGCTTCTATACCATAGTTTCATTATAGCAAACATGTTCAAGCCCGCCACTTAACCGTGCAGGCTTTTATGCTTCCACGAAAGGACTGATTTTATTATGAAATATGCCTACATTAGAGTGTCATCAAAAGACCAACAAGAAGGCCGGCAAGTTATCGCAATGGAAAGCAGGGGTATGCCGTCAGAGAGGATATTTTTAGAGAAACTAAGCGGCAAAAACACAAAACGCCCAATGCTTCAATCGCTTATGAACACAGCGCAAAGTGGAGATATCGTCGTTGTAGAATTCATCAGTCGCTTTGCCCGAACTACATGGGAGATTTACTTGGCTTGGTGGAGAAGCTAACCCAAAAAGGCGTTGAAATTATCAGTCTAAAGGAACATATTGACACCACAACGCCAACGGGCCGTTTTTCATTGACTGTTTTTGCCGCAGTCGCTGAACTTGAACGCGAACCTATTTTACAAAGGCAAGCCGAGGGTATAGCCGCCACAAAAGCGAGGGGCGTACATCTAGGCCGCCCTATAAAAAAGCCCCCTGAAAACTTTGCCGAAGTGGTAAAGCAATGGGAGCGTGGGAAAATCATTTTTAGCGAAGCCTTAAAGCAAATGGGGCTTAAGCAAGCCATGTTTTACAACCGTTTGCGAGAGATGCAGACCGATAGGGTAGCATGGTAACTATAAAAAGGTGTACTTTTTTGTAGTCTACATAGATATCTTAATTGCCAAGTTTTTCTGTAATTATAACAGGAAATCCGACAAAGGCAACTGCATTTTGACTAGAAAAACAACTACTTTGCCCAAATAGGCTTTTACAAAAAAGTACACCTTTATACATAACTCGCTTGCAAACAGGAGGAGAATGATATGTCAATAATGCTAAGGAAAATGACGAGGTTTATTTGTTCAGTGCTAATAATATCAATGTTAGCAGGGATATTTTCGGTTGCGGCAACTGCGCAATCACAGCCCTCATCGTGGGCAGACGAGTTTGTTGGAATTGCTGCCTGGACTGGACTTGTTCCACCCCATCTGCAATCAAACTTTACGCAAGCAATTACACGTGCGGAGTTTGCAGCCCTTGCTGTTGCCTTATATGAAAATCGTAATGGTCAAATTACAGGTCGTATACTTTTTGATGATACAGATGATGATTCCGTGGAAAAGGCAGCATATATTGGTATTGTGCAAGGTGTTGGCGGCAATCTTTTTAGCCCACATTATAACATTTCACGACAAGCGGCTGCTGTTTTGCTTGCACGTGTTGCGGAAGCAATTGGCTCGCCTCTGCCAGCACATACATTACTGTTTTCAGATATGATTGATGTATCTCCATGGGCACGCGAGTCGGTTGCGCGTGTGCATACCTCTGGAATAATGGTTGGAGTAGGCGATAATAGATTTGATCCCCATAGTAATTTTTCAAGAGAACAAAGCATTGTTGCTATGTTGAGGGTGTATACTTTTGCCTGGGGGTCACCTTTGAATAGCTTAATTAATGTCGAAGGTTGGGAGATTGAAGATTGGTTGGCTCATGATGGCTGGGAGATTGATTTTTGGGGAGAAACTTCTGGACATATTTCGAATCTCCCAGCCAATACGGGATTGGTTTTGGCATGTACATTACAGAGCGGGGTAGGCTTTCATGCCATTGGCAGTGGGATGCAGCAAAGCCTTTCAAGCACAGCACGAGCAAATGTGCCATTTGGGGGAGAAACACGAATCCGACGGATTAATCATGGCAGGGCTTTAGGTAGCACATATGAGATATTCCTTAGTGATTCCAATGTTCAGCGTCTTTTAACAGGCTTCAATATTGCTAATATTGCATTTAAAGTCGCTGACGTTTATTCACTATTTACAAGTGGTATTCCTACTGACGGGGAGCAACTCTCATCATCTGTGAAAAAAAAGCTTGCATCTTTCGTTGTAACAGTGCTTGGAAGCGAGCTTTATCGCGTTTCACGACATAGTAATGGATACGGTATTATAATAACGACCCGAACTGGTGCTGCCTACTTTGTTAACGAAAGAGTTCCCGTTCGCAGCCAATTTGACCGCGCAATTAATCCGATTAGTTTTATGGTATCACACGAAAATATACCGGCACGGGCAATACCAAATGCCTCAGCCCTAATTATTGGCACTATTCCAAGAGGAACTGTTGTAAATGCAATTGGCAGCCGTTTTGATGCTTCCAAAGAAGGTGCAATATGGTGGCTTTTAGATACGGGAGTATGGGTACATGGGGCTGTGCTAAGCCCAGTGGGACGCACGCGCATCACTACAACTGAATACCCGCGTCAAGACGGACGCAGAACACGTGGAGGCGGTAACATTCTCGTCGGTCATGAGGCAAGATTGATTGCAACGCCTGTAGCAGGTTGGGAATTTATAGGCTGGTATGAAAACGGTAGGCGTGTTTACGACAACGCCACTTATGCCTTTACTGTAACAATTAATAGTCGAACTCTTGAGGCTCGATTTAGGTTAGTTGGGGGCACACCACCATCAAATCAACAGCCTGGTGCTGCGCAACAATACATTGTGTTCAGTAATGAAACATTTATCATGACTCTTGATGTTAACCCAATTGAGCATGAGCGCTCGTACTGGCAATATATTTTGATGGATCAGACTGTGACTGTACGTGTGGGGACCACTGTAACGGTTCAAGCGCAGCCAGGCGTTTCATTTTCGATAAACGACGATAACGTAGTACACATGTACAGAGGTAATACATGGGAAGATTGGATACGTGCTGGCAGGATTGAATCTAGCTTTCTTGTTAATATGCCGTGGGTTCGTGAAAGTGCGACAATAGTCCGATATACTTTCAATACTACTGGTCAATATTGGTTTGGCAAAGGAAGTGAGTTAGCGATAAATGTTGTCACTGGATCGTGACTTATAAAGTGTGACGAATTGTATGAAAACAACTGTTGACATCCGAGTTTAGTAGAGCCGAGTAGCCCACTATGATGAGATATTATTCCATGTGGGCTACTTTATTCACAACCTTAACAACACCCCACAAAGGAGGCATGAATTAATTTATAACAATGCATGAGATCTCGATTACCTCGCAATACATCAGTTACTCATAAACATTCATCCCACGATACCGCGCCATAGCCGCGACATCTTTATCCCCGCGCCCGGAGACTGTAACCACGATTATTTTATCTCGGGCTAAGGTAGGCGCGTATTTTATTGCGCATGCTATGGCATGGGCACTTTCGATTGCGGGGATAATGCCCTCAACCCGTGCAAGATACTCGAATGCCGCTACGGCTTCGTCATCGGTAATTGGTACATACTTTGCGCGGCCAATATCAAATAGATATGCATGTTCGGGGCCAACACCCGGATAGTCAAGCCCGGCAGAAATGGAGTATACCGGTGCGAGTTCCCCTGCTTTGTCCTGCACAAAGTAGCTTTCCATTCCGTGGAAGGTGCCAACTTGCCCTTTTGTGATTGCCGCGGCATGTTCGGCGGTATCTATCCCGCGCCCTGCGGCTTCGCAGCCTATAAGTTCTACGTCTTTGTCATCGATAAAATCATAGAACGAGCCTATCGCATTGCTTCCACCGCCGACACAGGCAATTATGCTGTCTGGGAGGCGTCCTTCGGCTGCAAGCATTTGTGCCTTGGTTTCCCGGCTGATAATTGCCTGGAAGTCTCGCACCATAAGGGGGAATGGATGGGGCCCTACTGCCGAGCCAAGTAAATAATAGGTGTCTTCGTCGCTGGCACACCATGCCTCAAGTGCCGCGTCAACGGCGTCTGAAAGGGTTGCGGTGCCTGAAGTTACTTGGTGGACATTTGCGCCGTGCAGCTCCATGCGGTATACATTAAGTGCCTGCCGCCGCATGTCTTCTTTGCCCATGTATACATCGCATTCCATACCAAGTAAGGTTGCGGCTGTTGCTGTGGCAACACCATGTTGGCCTGCGCCGGTTTCCGCAATTAGGCGTTTCGCGCCCATTTTTTTTGCTAGTAAGGCCTGGCCAAGTACGTTGTTTATCTTGTGGCTACCTGTGTGGTTTAGGTCTTCGCGCTTTAGATAGATTTTGGCGCCGCGTAGGTTTTTGGTCATATTTTTGGCATAGTACAGCACCGACGGACGGCCTGCGTATTGGGCGTATAGTTCGTTAAGTTCCTTTAGAAAGGCTGGGTCTTTGGAAAATTGCTCGTATGCTACTTCGATTTTTGTTATTGCGGGTTTTAGGTTGTCGGCTACAAATTGCCCGCCAAACTTGCCAAATTTGCCTTTTGTCATGCTGGTATAGCCTCCTCAGTGGTCTTTGCTGGCCTTCATCGGTGTTATGTGTTAGATATGCGTTACTTTACCGGTTTTACCAAAAATGGTAAAACTCAGGTTCATACGAAGGTGAAACCTTTGGCCAAAATGACAAAAGGTCGCGAAGAGAAACCTTTTTCCAAAACGACAAAAGGTCACGAGGTGAAGCCTTTGCCCATATTAGAAAAACTGTTAAAACAACGCTTTTGCATGCGTACAGCTTACCCTAGTACCTCCCCTACCCTCATCTCATTGCCACACAAATAGTCCCTTACGGCCATTCTTTTGCCGCCGGGGGTTTGCATTTCTAGTATCCAGGCGTTTCCGTCGCCTGTTCGTATTTTTAGGCCTTTTGTCGTGTCTACTGCTAGTATTGTGCCGGGGGATATGGATTCGTTATCAATGTCTTCACTATCGGTGGGCTCGGACTTTTCTATATGCCAGATTTTAAGCTGCTGTCCGTTGTAGGATGTGTAGGGGCCTGGCCATGGGTCAAATGCCCTTGTTAGGTTAATAATCCTTGATGCTGGCCAATTCCACTGGATTTCGGCATCGGATTTTTGAATCATTGGTGCGTAGGAGGACGCGGCGTCACCTTGTGGGGTACGGGTTGCGGTGCCTGCCTCAAGTTGCGCCAGTGCCCCTAATATACACTCGCCGCCTAGGTTTGCCATGCGGTCGTGTAAGCTTTGTATGCGTTCGTCTGGGCTAATTTCAAGTGTCTGCTGCAATATCATATCGCCTGTGTCTATGCCTGTGTCCATGTGCATTATGGTAATGCCTGTCCTTATTTCGCCGTCCTTTATTGCCGCGTGTATCGGCGATGCGCCACGGTACTTTGGCAGTAGTGATGCATGAATATTTATGCAACCATGCCGGGGCATTGTAAGCACAGCTTTTGGCAATATTATGCCATATGCCGCAACAATAAAAACATCTGCGTCTAGGCTTGCAAGGTAGTCGCGGGCTTGTTTTGCATCGGAATTTTGTCTGACGGTTTGTTCATCCTTTGGCGATTTTTTTACAAGCAAAGTCTCCGGTTGCAGCACCTCAACCCCGGCGGAAAGTGCCAGGGTCTTAATCGGGGACATTTGCATTTTATGGCCGCGTCCGGCTCGCCTGTCGGGCTGGGTACATACGGCTAGTACCTTATGATGGGCAAGAAGTTGCTTTAGTGCCGGTACGGCAAAATCCGGGGTACCCATGAATACAATTTTCATCTTAATCCTCGTCTTCGTTTTTCTCTATCTGCCGTACATTTGTGGCCTTGTCCAAGTAAAGCACCCCGTCAAGATGGTCTATCTCATGGCAGAAAATCGAGGCTAGATACTCTTCGGCCTCTACGGTAATGGTATCACCGTTGCGGTTTTGCGCCTCTACTGTAATCTTCATTGGACGCTCTACATCCCCATGAAGACCGGGTACGCTTAAGCAGCCTTCGTCGCTTACTTGTGTGCCTTCTGTGGCTACAATAACCGGGTTTATCAGTTCGTAAAAATCATCTTCATTGTCTATTATCGCGATACGTTTAAGTACGCCAATCTGTGGTGCTGCTAGGCCTACACCGTTTCTGTCGTGTAGTGTCTCAAGCATATCGTCCAATAAGGCCAATATCTTGTCGTTTATATCTTTGACCGGCTTGGCCTTTTTCCTTAGAATTTCGTCGCCCTCTGTGCGAAGTTGTCGCAGTGCCACGCGCATCCCTCCTAATTAATGAGGGCACCGCCCTCAGACTCCCGCCGCTACGCGGGGCAAAGCCCCACATCGCATCCTCGCTATGCTGCGGGGTCGCCTTTCGGCTCTTACTCCAGCATTACCGGGTTAAGTGTCAGATGCACGTTTATGCCGGTAAGTGGGTCGTTTTCTCTTAATTTTCTTATACAATATAGCAC
>Ga0123355_10002670_pt1 | contig 25308 bp, 22 predicted proteins | sample TergutEmb28metaG_3_FD_89872 | JGI IMG/M metagenome (GOLD analysis project Ga0123355, IMG submission 89872) | Embiratermes neotenicus P1 segment gut microbial communities from Petit-Saut dam, French Guiana - Emb289 P1 | ecosystem: Host-associated > Arthropoda: Insects > Digestive system > Gut ...
ATCATATGACCAATCCGGTGTGATGGAGCCAACCATCGAATCGTCAATGTAGAGGTCTTCTATATCCGGAGGCGTGGGAGGCTCGGACGGATCCTGCCCTCTGGGGCCGCAGCTTGCGAAAACCGCAACCAAAAGTACAAGCGCCAAAAACAGTGTCAAACTTCTTTTTTTAAATACCATAGAATTTCACCTCGTTAAAAATAAACCATATGTATTTGCTTTACATTACAACACTAGTATTGTACCGTCAAAAGAGACATTCGTCAACCTTATATTTCATTCTTTTTCTTGGAAATTCAATTGCGGTTGACAGTTGACGTCAGCGGTGTATTTGAGCTGTATGGGCGCTCGAAAACGGTATTTTAGATATTGCGCGAAACGCGATATCATAAACTGTCAACTGTCAATTGTATGTTGCAACAAACATAACCTTTCCGTTTTTCTTTTGATTACAGCTTTTTTATAAAAATTTTAATTATAGGCCGGAGCGGCGCGGCAGCCAGCGATTTACAGCGAGCGCATCAAGAGACCCAACAGTTTTTCTTTTGTCTGCTTTTCTTTTATTAAGAAAGAAAAGTAGGTTGACCTTTTGATTGCGTTAGTTTAAAATAGCTATCACCGGATTATCACTGAGGGGGGTTATTGCTTGAAGATAGCACCGTCGGTTCTTGCTAGCGATTTTTCACGGTTGGGTGAGGAAAGCGCGGCTATGGAGCTAGCGGGGGCCGATCTTTTACACCTTGATGTGATGGACGGCCACTTTGTGCCCAACATAACTTTCGGCCCGCCTGTGGTTGAGCGGCTGCGCCGGTGGGTATCAATTCCCTTTGACGTGCATTTGATGATAAGCGAGCCGCATCGCTATGCCGGGCAGTTTGCGAAAGCAGGGGCGGATATCATCACTTTTCATGTTGAGGCGGACTGCGATATCGGCGAAACTATTGATCTCATAAAAAGTCATGGCGCGGTACCGGGGCTGGTAGTAAAGCCTAAGACTTCGATAGATAGCGTGTTCCCTTATTTAGAGAGGGTTGGCATGGTTCTTGTCATGACTGTGGAGCCGGGTTTTGGCGGGCAGAGTTTTATGTCGGACATGCTTCCTAAAGTCAGCGAGCTGCGCAGCCGGATCGACGCCCTTGGCTTGAGCGTTGATATTCAGGTTGACGGGGGTATTTCCCGGGAAACGATAGCCTTGGCGGCGCAGGCCGGCGCGAATGTGTTTGTGGTCGGCTCGGCGCTTTTTTCGCAGAAGGACTACGCCGGCGCCATAGCTGAGCTGCGCTCGGCAGTTGACAATTGATAGCTGTGGTAATTTACCAATAAAATTCATACCGGGTGGGGATTAACCATGAAAAAAACGCTAAAAACCATCATACTTTTCAGCCTGATCGCTCTCATGTTGCTGGCGAATCTGGCAATTGTTGCAAGCGCGACCGCCGCTGCTAACGACTCGCAAATTCCGCTCGAACAGCGTCTCGTCGGCACATGGCGATGGGAAAGCCAACACTCCTGGATTGTCGTCTTCCGCGCAGACGGCACCATGCTGGACGGCCCGCGGGGGTTGCGCGCAAATTATAACTGGATGGTTGTCAACGACAGGCTGTTTGTTGACGGCGAAGATTGGAACGTGCGCTTTATTGACGATAACATGATCCTTGACAGATTGGGCCGCACCTATATCTATTTTTGGTACAGCGACTCAACCGAAGGTGAAACCAGTTTTATGCTTATCTGGATTATCGCGATAGTCATTTTAGCCGTGATTGGCTTAATTGTGTTTCTTATCGTGTTTCTTATCGTGCGAAAAAATCGACGTAAAGATCAACAAATGCAGCCGCAGCCTCCGGGCCTTTAGATAATTTATAATTGTTTGTTAATGACGTTTAACCCTACTTACCTCCCTCAATACCCGCCAGCGTATCCAGTGCATCCTCCGGGCAGAGAACGCTGCCGTGTTCCTCAATATAAGCGGTCAGGACTATGCCCTCCCCCACCAGCCTGCCGTATTCGCCAAGGAAGCTCTCGCTGCGCTTGTCGTTGTAATCAAGCGGGTAAATTATCAGGCGGTACTCACGTCCCAGCCCGTAAAGCGCGCTTTTAAAGATGCGTTGCCGGTAAAGTTCATAAGTTCTGGCACAGGCTTTTAGTAAAACCTCGGTATCCTCAAAGGCAAATATTATCGGGCTAGGCCCCGGCAGGAATTTTCCCAGAGGGAGCATCTCTCCTCCCGCCAGCCGGGTATAGTAAATCACACAGCCTCCTTCCCCACGGGGATATATTTCTATATACAACTTGGCTTTTTGGGGCCGGAACCCGGTTTTGGCGCGGCCCTCGCCCAGCAGCCGGATCAAAATCCCGCGTGTGTTCTCGTCCTTGTAATCAAGGTTTTGATAATCCACGCCCAACTCTGAGAGATCCTCCCCGGTCAGGATAATTTTCAGCTTGTCAGGGCCTGCAAGGGAGAAGTCCAAGCGTATCACCCCAGTATATTTAGTTGGCAGTTGATAATTAAAGAGCCAGCTTCGCGGACAATGTCATTCTGAGCCGCAGGCGAAGAATCTTTAAAAGACCCTTCGCTGCGCTCAGGGTGACACTAAAAACTGTCAACTGTAAAAGAGGTACACATGCCACTGTTTTCCAAAGGAATCATACTCCCCCAACACAAGGAGCCGGCGCTCAGCAGGCCGATTGTGCGTTTTGTCAACCCTTCCGTTGACAGCCTTGATCTTGGGGTGACAAAGCTTTTGGCGAAAGATGAGCAGAAGGCGATTATCGAGGTAGCGCGCCTTGCACAGATAGTTGACGAGCGGGACGGCAGGCTTTTGCATGAAGTTCTCACGCTGGCTTTGAAAAATGCGGATATCGTTATAGCCGATGCGGTGGACGACGAGCCTTATGTCTCAAGCCGGCTGGGGCCGCTGCTTGCTTATAAAGATGAAGTGGTCAACGGCCTTGAGCTTTGCTGTCTGGTGGGCGGATGCGAGAAGAAAGCTATAATGGCGTATAAGATGATAACCGATACCGAAACCCGGATTCCCAACACCATTGAAAAAATAAAGGTAACGCGCATTCGCGGGGGATATCCCGCTGCAAGTTCGGCGCGCTTTAAAGAGTTCGGCCCGGGGCAAAAGCTGGTGGTCGGCACAGGCGCGCTTATACATTTTGCCCGGGCGATTTACAAGCGCAAGAAGCAGACCAGCGTGTTCGTTACCGTAGCGGGGAACTGCGTTGCCAATTCGATGAATCTGGAAGTATCTCTGGGCATGACGGTGATGCAGGTGCTTGAGCGGTGCGGGCTTAGCGATGAGCCTACGCGCATAGTTTGCGGCGGTTCGATGACGGGGATTTCCATCATCGACGCAGATAAAACTCTTGTCACACATACCACGCGTGCGATTCTGGCGGTGAAGGAAAACGAGCGGGATATGCATTATTCCTGCATTGGCTGCGGGCGGTGCGAGCAGGTATGCCCGGCCGGACTGAACCCTATGTATATCCGCAAGTTTGTTTCCACGAACCATTACGGGAGCCTTGAGCCTTTCGACTCTCACCTGTGTACCGGATGCGGAACATGCAGTTATATCTGCCCCTCGAGGCTGGAGGTTGTCACCGCCGTGGAAAAAGCCAAGGACTATGCGCTGCGCAACTTTGTTCCAATTTTACAGCTGCCGGAGAAGGGGTCCGCCGCGCGCGATGGGTCTTAATTGTCCCCCTGAGCCCAACGCTAACTGTAACTGTAAACTATAAACTGTAAAAAGGAGGCGTTTTAAGTAATGAATATAAGTTCATATCACGCGCCTCATATCCGCGCGGCGCAGTCTACCCGGGGCGTTATGTGGGATGCAATAATCGCTCTCAGCTTTTTATACGCGCTGGCCGCGTATTATTACGGGGCAAGGGCGCTCGTGCTTGGGGCCGGCTCTGCGCTGGTATGCACGCTTTGCGATATCCTTACAACGCGCATGGTCGGGCGAAAAATAAATACCCGGGATTTTTCGGCGCCGGTTACAGGGCTTATTCTGCCGCTTATGATGCCTGCTTCCATCCCTTATCATATTGTCGTAATGGCCGGTGTGTTCGCGATTGTCGTTGCCAAGGCCCCTTTCGGGGGAACCGGACATAATGTTTTTAATCCGGCGGCGGCGGGCTTTTCGTTTGTGGTGTTTTGTTTTGGGGACTTATTATTTACTTATCCGCCGTCTGCGACGCGGCTGCCAATTTGGGGCGCAATGGAGTTTATCGCGACCGATTCCCCGGCGCGCATCATGATGCGGGGGGGGACTCCCGACTACGACGCGCTGGATATGCTGCTGGGCAATTACGCCGGCCCTATGGGCGCCACTAATATATTAATCCTGATCGCATGTCTGTTATACCTGATTTTAAAAAGCACGGTGCGATGGTCGTTGCCGGTCAGTTTTTTCGGGGCGGTTGCTCTGATCGCGCTGATCTTTCCGCGGGGCGACGCCACCGGGCTTGCGTCGGTGGGATTTGAACTGGCAACCGGGCTAGTATTCTTCGGCGGCATATTCCTGCTGGGAGACCCGGTGACTACTCCAAAGCGGGAAAGCGCCAGAATAGCGTTCGCGTTCTGCTCAGGGATAGTGGTCATGCTTTTCAGGCATTTCGGGAACGTGGAAGGCATTGAAGAACAGCTAACATACGCGCTGCTGCTTATGAACGCCTCGGTTTGGTTATTTGATATGGCGGGCGAGCATATTGCCGGCCGGGCAAGGAGGAAACGCCATGAAGCTGGAAATGCGGCCGGAAGAAATAAGACGTCACCTGAAAAGGCGTAGAACAATCAAAATCTACTCAAGCACAGGTAAAAATCCGGTGCAGTCCCTTGGGCTTGATCTTCCTTTCCTGATAGTTACCTCCATCAGCCTGCAAGCGGCCGCCGCAATCTCTATCGAGCTGTTTTTTATCCACATGGGTACCGTTATCTCCGCAATTTTCCTCTGCCGTGTTCTCCCCGGCTGGACGCGCCCCCTCGCTTATGTATTGATCTCCACACTGATCATGCTCGCGACCAGCGTTTTGCTTTCCGGCCTTTTCCCGGTTGTAACAGACAAACTGGGGATGTACATCTACCTTATGGCGGTTAACGGCATGACTTTCGCCGCCGCGATGAACGTTGAAAAGAACGACAAAATCTACCTCGTTGTTGCCAATGCGTTCAAGGGCGCGGTGGGATTCATCATAGCCATGTTTGTGATCTCCCTGTTTAGGGAATATTTCGGGAGCGGCGCGCTCTGGGGCAGGCCCATCCCGCATATAATGCGTATAGACGGGCTTTTGTCGCCGTTCTTTGGTTTTATATTGCTTGGGTTTTTGCTGGCGGGAACCAGGCTCCTGAACAAAAGGCTGATAGCGATAACCGTCATCGAACGCGCAAGGCGCGAGGCACTGTTCAAGACCTTTGACGCTGAGTAGCGAAAATGTACACCACCCCATCTGTCATTCTGAGCGCAGCGAAGAATCTTAAAGATCTTTCGTTGCACTCAAGGGTACCCTCCGCGAAATAGCTTAAGATTCTTCGCCTATGGCTCAGAATGACAATGTCCGCAGAGCCAACGGCAGCCCGGAACGGGCTTAGCGGATTCCCTTAATGTAAACTGTAGAAGGAGGCGTCGTCCATGCATATCTATATCTTCCTCGCTACGGCCGTGACGGCCCTCGCCGTGGAAAACCCCATTTTCGCCCGCGCCCTTGGGCTTGGGCGGGATACAATGTTCATGAAAACCCCAATGTCGGGTATACTGTTGGGGGGCGCCCTCACTTGGATGACCACCGTCAGCTCCCTGTTTGTGGCGCTTTTTAACTTCGCGCTTGCAGGCACTTCCCATGCCGCAATCACACGGCCGCTACTCTATCTGGCAGGCGTGGCGCTTGTGTACGCGATAACGGCAAAAGAGCTGCTTCCAAGAATAAAATTGCCCGATTACAGGCGAAAACTACAGGAAGCATTACCTGTAGCCACGTTTAATACCGCCCTGTTCGGAGCGTTTTATATTTCGGTGACGCAAAATTTCGGGGCCTTTCAGACTGTCGGCTACGCCCTTGGCACAGGGGCAGGTTATACCGTGGCAATTTTGGCCATATATTTTGCCCGCAAACGTCTGTCGGTCAGCCCGGTACCGCGATCTTTCCGGGGACTGCCTATACTGCTTGTATATTTGGGGCTTATTTCGCTGGCGCTGTATGGCCTCATTGGGCGGGTATTGCCGACGTAGGACAATTTCGCGAAGCGCGATGCCAAAACTGTCAACTGTAAATAAGGGTGTGTTTATATGCCTAAAGGTTATAAGATCAGACGTTCAAAGACGCCGAGAGGCGTTTATAAGGCACGCCCTCACCCGTTATTCATTATGCTTATGGTTGCTGTTGTAAGCTGCCTGGTTTATTTGGGCTTTCTTATATATCACCCAATTCACAATATGATTATGAACTGGGGAAGCCATTCGCCGTCCGTTGATTTTCCTTTTACGCAGCCGGATGATGCAGAGCCTGCGCCCTCCGACATTGATCAGATTACGGCGCCCGCGCAGGGTTTGCGGGGCGGAACTTTGCGGGCAATTTACGCTCCGCCCGCGCTTGTTGCCGACACAGCCGAGTTCAATTCTTTTTTGGAGAGTTTGTCCGGCTCCGGCTTAAACGCCGTTATGGTGGATATAAAGGACCGTAATGGTCAGGTGCTTTACACCTCCCGGAACAGCAACGCGAATTATTGGGAAGCGGTCATTCCCGGCGCGATAGACCTTTCCGCTCTCAACAGACAGCTTGAGGAGCATGGATTTTCCCTGATTGTGCGAATGAGCGCGTTCCGGGATGAAATAGCAGCCCGCGGAAATATAGATTTCGCGGTTAGCTTCCGTGCAACAGAGACAATGTGGCTGGATAACTTTCCTAATATGGGAGGACGGCCGTGGCTTAATCCCCACAGCGAAGGCGCAAGGCAATATATCACCGATCTTGCCCTTGAGGCTGCCGAGCTGGGCGCGGTTATGATTGTGCTGGACGATTTTCAGTTTCCGCCTAATTCCCTTACCGGGGACGCCCACTTCGGGGATACCGGCGGGCTTACCCGCGCCGCGCGCCTGAAAGATTTCGCGGATGAGCTGACCGTTACCCTTGCAGGGCAGGGAGCCAGACTTGCGATCTATATGCCGGCCATCGCGATCGCTTCCGAGCCTAATGAAACTTTGCACGGAGGCCCGGCTGAAAATATCTTTAGCGAATACACCGTGCTAGGAGCGTTACCCTATCAGTTCCCCTTCGGCTTTGCAGGCGAAGAATTATCCCTCCAAAATCCGCTGGAAGACTTGGATTACACTCTTGGGCAAATTATTCCCTTTGTGAGAACGCGGACGCAATCCAATATTATCGCGCTCCTGCAAGGCGGAAGTCTGCCCGGCGGCGTTCAATATACCCACGAGCAAATCAGGGCGCAAATTGATACGCTCAGCAGGTTGGGCGTACGGGAGTTTATATTCTATGCGCCGTATGTGGGGCATTATCAGGTTGCAGTTTACGGTTAAGGAGTCCGCTTTGCGGACAATTTTAACCACCCCGCATCCTTCGGATGCACCCCTCCAAGGAGGGGAATTTTGTCCGCCGTTAGCCTGTTCCCCCTCGCTTGTCATTCTGAGCGAAGCGAAGAATCTTCAGCCCCTTCGCGGAGCTTACCCTGAGCAATGAAGATTCTTCGCTGCGCTCAGAATGACATAAATTCCCCTCCTTTGGAGGGGTGGCAAGCGTAGCTTGACGGGGTGGTTTTATTTAAAATCATCGCGCGAGGCGCGATTCCATAAATTCAAGCGCAAGCAGTTTGCCGGGCTTTACCCCGGCAAACCGCGGCGGGGTAGCCGGGCGGTGCAACCGCAAAGGCAACGCCATCATGTATGAACGATGGAGCGGCGTAGCCGTTAACGATTTACGCAAACGTATCGAGAAAACCTCATAAAAGTTTTTTCTTTTGCTACTTTTCTTTTTTGAAAAAAAGAAAAGTAGAAGACAGGAGGCAAAACATGAATCGTGTATTTATAATCGTACTGGACAGCCTTGGGATCGGGGCGCTGCCGGACGCGGCCGAGTACGGGGATGAAGGCAGCAATACATTGGCGGCGGTTGCTACCAGCCAAAAGCTTAATATCCCGAATTTGCGCAGACTTGGCCTTTACAATATTGACGGCGTGGATTTACAGCCGAAAGAGCCTGCCCCGACCGGGAGTTTCTCGCGGCTCGGGCAGCTAAGCAAGGGCAAGGACACCACAGTAGGGCATTGGGAGATCGCGGGGCTGGTGTCTCAGTGGCCGCTGCAGACCTATCCGAACGGGTTTCCGCCGGAGGTGATCCGGGCGCTCGAGGAGGCGTGGGGCAGAAAAATTCTCTGCAACAAGCCGTATTCGGGGACGCAGGTGATTAACGATTACGGGCCTGAGCACCTGGAAACCGGAGCGCTGATCGTTTACACTTCGGCGGACAGCGTGCTTCAGATCGCGGCCCATGAAGAAAAGATTCCGCTTGAGGAGCTGTATAAATACTGCCGTATTGCCCGGGAAATCATGCAAGGCGAGCATGGCGTGGGCCGCATTATCGCGCGCCCGTTCATTGGCAAGGCGGGGAGCTTTACACGCACCGCAAATCGGCATGACTACTCCCTTGAGCCGCCCTCCATCACCATGCTGGACGTTCTGCTGGAAGCGGGGCTCGACGTCATCGGTATCGGGAAAATCGAGGATATCTTCGCCGGAAAAGGCGTGAGCGAAAGTCATCCTATAAAATCCAACAATGATGGCATGGAAAAACTTTCCGAGATGGTTAAACGTGATTTCAAAGGGCTTTGTTTTGCGAATTTGGTTGACTTCGACATGCTCTACGGACACCGCAACGACATTGACGGCTACGCGAATGCCCTGACCGAGTTCGATATCTGGTTGGGTGATTTTCTGCCCAAACTTGGGAGTGGCGACCTGCTCATGCTGACGGCAGATCACGGCTGCGACCCGTCCACCCCAAGCACCGACCACAGCCGGGAATATGTCCCCCTGCTGATATACAGCCCGAACATAAAAAAAGGCGTTGATCTCGGCACCCGATCCTCGTTCGCAGACATAGCCGCCACAACGCAGGAAATCTTCGCAATCCCCAAGCGCACCCAAGGACAATCGTTCCTGAAAGAAATTGCACGAAACGTATAATGTGCGAAATGTTATACAGACAGTAAATCAGGGCGACGTCTCTTGATAATGCCCGTTAAAGAAACTTTTTGAAAAAAGTTTCTTTAGAATCTTCAAAAACTTTTATATGGTTTTCTCGTTACGTTTATGTGGTTCGTTAGCAGCTTCGGCGCTCCATCTGTCATCCATTATTGCGTCGCGCTGGCGGTTGCTCCATCCGACTACCCCACCGCGGCGGCCCGGGGTAAAGCCCGGGCCGCTGTTTTCGCTTGATTACAAGGAGGCAACACAAGTGCAAAAACCCAACACAGCGCGCAGGCGCTTTATAATATCCGCAGTGTTCACAGGGATTTTGCTATATGTAACTCTGGTTCCCGTGTTTAGCGGATGGGGCAGGTATCCCGGGTTATGGCTTCACGAGGCTGTACATCCGCAGGTTAACCAGCTTGCGTTTATGCTGTTGCAGTTTGGGTTGTTTATCCCGATAGTGGCGGTGTGGGCGTGGAATTTGGGTTGGGGCGCCAAGTTCTTTTTCAAAAAAACTTTCTCGCTAAGGTACTCAGACTCCGACACCATGGATGTGTTTGTGACGCAGGTGGGCATGGGAGTGTTGGTGGCCGGCATTGGAAGTTTTATTCTGGTGGCGGCGTTTGGGGCGGAAGCTTACGCCTTTCGGCATCTTTATCTTGCTCCGTTGGGCGTGGTTCTCACATTGGATTTGCTGGGCCGGTTTTGGGAATCCCGCGCGGGAGAGGGCGTGCGAACGTTGCCCGTTCCCCGGCTAACCGATACTTACACCCGGTATGTTCAGCGTTTCTGCAGATTTGTACCCTGGCCCGCCGCACTCGTATTCATGCTCGTGTGGTGGCAATATCCTGAAGTTTTTATAAATTGGGCCGGGGTTGGGATTTCGGTGACGCTGGCCGGCGCTCTGCCCTGCGTGATGAGGCTGGGCGCTCCCGCCGCAATCGCTGCCGGAACCAAACAGGGTGAGGAGCAGGGAATCTTCTTTAAAAATCCCGCGCTGCTGGAAAACGCCCACAAGATAGACGTAATCGTCATCGAGAAAACCGGCATAATCACCGAAAACAGGGCGGTCGTCACCGATCTTATCCCTGAAACCGGCGTTGAAAAGTTAGGGCTTCTCAGGCTGGCGGCTTCGGTTGCGGGGGTATCGGATCACGATGTTCTGCGCGCGATTGTAAACCGGGCGCGGGAAGAACGCCTTAGCCCCGAGCTGGCAGACCGCCGTGCCAGCTATCCCGGGCCGGGGGCCTGCGCGAATATCGGAAGCAAAATATACCACCTCGGCGATAGCGCGCTGCTAAAAGAATTAAAAATCCCCATAAATGGAATGCTGGCCCTTGAGGCTTACCGGCTGGAAGCGGAGGGAAAAATCCCCGTGTTTTTAGCCGAAGACGGCAAGCCGATCGGAATTATTGCCGTTGCGGAAGCGCTTAGAAAAAACAGCGCCGCCGCTATCAGAAATTTAATAGCCTTTGGGCCGGACATAATCATGGTAACGGAAGACGCTCCCCGCCCCGCCGCAAGGGTTGCCTCTCTTGTGGGGATAACGCAATTTATCGCGAATGCGTCGCCGGAGGAAAAAATCCGGCAGATAAAGCGCTTTCAGGAGCAGGGCAAGCGGGTAGCCATGATCGGGAACAGCGCAAACGACGCGTCCGCTCTGGCTCTGGCGGATATCGGCATCGCGATAGGAGAGCATGCCGTCACCCCCGCGAAAGAAAGCGCCGACATTATTATCGAAACCTCCGACATTGAACAGCTTCCCGCCGCCCTTGCCCTTTGCCGCGCAACCGAGCGCAATGTGAGGCAAAACCTGGGCCTGGCCTTTGCTGTGGGCATGGCCTGCGCTGTCATAGCCATAAGTTACGCTTACATTACCGGTGTTCCGCTGCTTAATCCCGCGATTACTCTGGCGGCGATCTTTTTGGCGGCGGGGGCAATGCTTTTAAGAAAGAAATAAAATGATCCCCGATGGGTTTATATGGGCTTTACCCCTGTTATTACGCTTCTGACTTCTGAGCGGGGGGTGCGGGGGGATTCTCAAGGGGGTGCCTGCTGGGGGCGAAGCCCCCTGCACCCCCTTGTGCGGCCTTTTTTTGGTTACTTTTTTTGGCCGCGCAAAAAAAGTAACGCCCGTCCGGCAAGGACAAAAGTGCGCGAACTGCGCACGCAAAAGGACAGCGCGCAGCCTTCGACGCACCCACAAGCGGTTACATTTGACATATTCACCCAAATACGGGTACAATATGTAAAAACGCATATGATCGGAGAAAAGATTCATGGGAATCATGACAAAAATATTTGGAACTTATTCCGACCGGGAACTCAAGCGTATCCGCCCTATCGCGGATAAGGTTGAGGCGCTGGCAGGTAAATACAAGGCAATGGACGACGCACAGTTAAAGGCATGTACGGCAGCTTTTAAAGAGCGGCTTGCGCAGGGTGAGAGTACCGACGATATTTTGCCCGACGCTTTTGCCGCCTGCCGGGAGGCCAGCGAGCGGGTTTTGGGGATGCGTCACTTTCCGGTGCAGGTGATCGGCGGGATCGTGCTGCATCAGGGCCGGATCGCCGAGATGAAAACCGGAGAGGGAAAAACGCTGGTCGCCACGCTGCCTGCGTATCTTAACGCGCTGACAGGGCGCGGAGTTCATATCGTTACGGTCAACGATTACCTTGCCAAGCGCGACTCCGAGTGGATGGGTAAAGTATACCGCTTTTTGGGGCTTTCTGTCGGACTGATCGTGCATGGGCTTACCGGCGAGGAGCGCAGGGCGGCGTATGGCTGCGATATCACTTACGCCACCAACAACGAACTTGGGTTCGATTATCTGCGGGATAACATGGTCATCTACCAGAAAGAGAAAGTGCAGCGCAGGTTTAATTACGCCATTGTGGACGAGGTGGACTCCATCCTTGTTGATGAGGCGCGAACACCGCTGATCATTTCAGGGCCGGGGGAAAAATCCACCGAGATGTATGACAAGGCGGATCGCTTCGCCTCTGCTTTGCGGTATACAAGCGTGCGCGAAGACGACATAAACAACCGTGAAGATGTTGACGACCAGGCGGTGGGCGACGTCATAGTGGATGAAAAGGCCAGAACCGCTACCCTGACCAAAGACGGCGTTAAAAAGGCCGAACACCACTTTGGGGTGGAAAACCTTTCGGACGCGGACAATATGACGCTTTCGCATCATATAAATCAGGCGATCAAAGCGCGGAGCCTCATGAGGCGCGACGTCGATTATGTGGTGAAAGACGGTCAGGTTATAATCGTAGATGAATTTACCGGCCGCCTTATGCTGGGGCGGCGCTACAATGAGGGCCTGCATCAGGCGATTGAGGCCAAGGAGCGCGTAAAAGTCGAAAAAGAAAGCAAAACCCTCGCCACCATCACTTTCCAGAACTACTTTAGAATGTACGAAAAGCTTGCGGGTATGACCGGAACCGCCCTCACCGAGGAAGCGGAATTTCAGGAAATATACAAGCTCGACGTGGTGGAGATCCCCACTAACAAGCCGAATATACGGAATGATAAAACCGACGTTGTCTACAAAACCGAACCGGCCAAATTTAACGCCGTTATCGACGAGATCGCCGAAGCCCACGAAAAGGGACAGCCGGTGCTGGTGGGCACAATTTCCATAGAGCGCAGCGAGCTGCTGAGTAAAATGCTGAGCAAACGCAAAATCCCCCACGAAGTCCTCAACGCGAAATTCCACGAAAAAGAAGCCGAAATCATCGCGCAGGCGGGCAAGTTCGGCGCCGTTACCATCGCCACCAACATGGCCGGGCGCGGCACCGACATCATGCTGGGCGGCAACCCCGAATATCTTTCAAAGGCAAAACTGCGCGCCGAGGGCTTCCCGGAGGAGATCATCGCAGAGGCCACCGGCTACGCCGAAACCGAAAACGAACAAATACTTGCCGCGCGCAAATCTTTCGCAGATTATCACGCCGGCTTTAAAAAGGCCATTGACTCCGAAGCCACTCGCGTAAAAGAAGCGGGCGGCCTGTTTATCATCGGCACCGAGCGACATGAATCCCGGCGGATCGACAATCAGCTCCGCGGACGTTCTGGGCGTCAGGGCGACCCGGGCGCAACCCGCTTTTTCCTCTCGCTGGAAGACGACCTAATGCGCCTGTTCGGCGGAGAGCGCATTCAGGGCCTCATGGATTCTTTCAAGATGGACGACGATATTCCCATCGAAAACAGGATCCTGACCGGAACCATCGAAAACGCGCAACGCAAGGTGGAATCCCGCAATTTTGGTATTCGCAAAAACGTGCTGCAATTCGACGACGTTATGAACCGCCAGCGCGAATTGATCTACTCTCAGCGCTCCAAAGTGCTGGATGGAGAAGACATGAGCGCCAATATCAAAAAAATGATTGGCGAAGTCATCGACGCCGCCATTGACCGTTATATAGGCGCCGAAGATCTTAGGGATAATTGGAACCTTGAGGGCCTGCGGGACTACTTCCTTGGCTGGCTGACCACCGACAGCGATTTCCGCTACAATCTTGAACAGCTTGCCTACCTCGAAAAAGACGAACTTGCCGATCTCCTCAAAGACCGCGCCGTCGAAAAATACGCACAGCGCGAAGCGCAGTTCACGCCCGAAATCATGAGGGAGATGGAGCGCGTAATCCTGCTGCGCAATGTGGACACCAAATGGATGGATCACATTGATGCGATGAGCGAACTCAAGCAGGGCATCTATCTGCGCTCTTACGGCCAAAAAGATCCCGTGGTGGAATACCGCCTTGAGGGTTTTGAAATGTTTGACGCTATGGTAGCCGCTATCCGGGAAGATACCGTAAAGATGCTGTTTACCTTCCAGCTGCGCACCGGTAGCGGAGAAGCGGCACAACCACAGCGGGTGCGCATAGCCAACCCCACCGAAGCGACCCACGGCGGCGATGGCGCCAACAAAAAACAACCTGTGCGCAAAACTTTGGCCCAAAAAACAGGCCGCAATGACCCCTGCCCCTGCGGAAGCAACAAAAAATACAAGAAGTGTTGCGGGGTGTAACGTTCCTACTTTTCTTTTTTGAATAAAAGAAAAGTAGCAAAAGAAAAAACTTTTAAGCGGTTTTCTCAAGCGTTTGCGAAATTCGCTAGCGGCTGCGTCGCTCCGACCGTCCATATGTGTATGCGTTACGTTTGCGGTTGCTCCATCGAGCTACCCAACCGCGGCGGCCCGGGGTAAAGCCCGGGCCGCTGTTTGTGTTTAGGAGTTATACGGTATCGCGCTTCGCGCGATGATTTAGAACCACCCCGGCGCTCCGCGCCACCCCTCCAAAGGAGGGGAATGAGGTTAGCTGCGAGCAAAATTCCCCTCCCTTGGAGGGGTGCATCCGAAGGATGCGGGGTGGTCAAAATTGCCCGCAAAGCGTACTCCGGCATTGTTATTTGTTATTTGTCGTGCTATAATACAATCACTTTCGATTTTGGAGGTGAAACGTGTGGACATTGCCGGGCATCCGCAATTTAAGCATTCGTCTGCGGTCGAAGACGTGAGTGAAAAAATATTAGAGATGTTTGCGCCGAACGCTATCTATCTTTACAATCAGCGGGTGGGGTCACGCGGCCACACCTCCGGTTTTAAGCTTTGCGTTATTCTTTCCACACAGGAGAAAGACATAGTGGAGCGCGATATCTACCTGAATATTGATTGCGAAGTTCCTTTCGATGTTCTTATTTACACGCCGGAGGAATGGGATGCGCTTCAATTGAATGAAGGCTCTTTCGCGCGCAAAATCAAAGAAACAGGGCTGATCCTTTATGAGTAGGCATCGTTATGCGGCATATGCCGACAGCAAACGGTATTATGACTGGCTCAGCAGGGCGGGAGAAGACTTAATCAGCGCCGGAATCCTTAGGAAAAACGACAACTGTTATAAAGCGGTGGCCTTCCACTGTCAGCAGACTATCGAAAAGGCGCTTAAATCTTATATCCTGCTTAAAAGCGGCGAGTTGGTGGACGGGCACAACCTGACATGGCTTTGCAAGCGGGCGGTAAGATATGACCAAAAATTTACCGTCTGGCTGAACGAAAGCGCGAACCTAAACCGATGCTATATAGAAACACGTTACCCCGCAGACATCCCGCTGGATCTGGATTACCGCGATATCATGGCCTATTATAGAACGGCAAGGGATATGTACCGGTTTATCTGCGAAGAAGTAGACCGCGCCCTGAATCTGCATAAAGTACATCCACGGCAGAGAAACGTTTAAGCAGTTGACAGCTAATGTAAACCTGTCATTCTGAGCGAAGCGAAGAATCTTAAGATCCTTCGCTTCGCTCAGGATGACAGGCGAAGGGCTCAGGGCGACATAAGTTACGGCGCGATTAAAACATCGCGCCGTATTTAAATATTTCTCCTATGATCCGCGAAACAGAATCTTTCACTGTCAACCTTCAACTGCATACACCCACCCAAAGGGGTCGGGCAGGCGGCAAGTCTGGATTCCGGTGAGGTTGTCGTAAAGTTTTTGAGAGATGGGGCCTACCTTGCCCCCGCCGATATCCATGATTTGCTCTCCCCATTTAAGTTCCCCGATAGGGGATATAACGGCGGCAGTGCCCGCGCCGAAAACTTCCTGAAGCTTGCCCGATTTATACGCGTCTGAAACTTCCTGTATCGAGATTTTGCGCTCGGCCGCCGGAACTTCCCACGAGCGGAGCATCTCCAATACAGAATCCCTTGTAATACCGGGAAGTATTGTGCCGCTCAGTTCCGGGGTAACAACCTGCCCGTCGATAACAAAAAAGATATTCATGGCGCCGACTTCCTCAATATATTTGCGCTCTACCCCATCCAGCCAAAGAACCTGAGCATAACCCTGCGCCTGCGCCTCCACCTGTGAATTAAGGCAAGCGCCGTAGTTCCCGGCGCACTTGGCAAAACCTGTTCCTCCCCTGACAGCCCGGACATAATTATCTTCGACATATATGCGCGCAAGGCCGCCTTTATAATACGCGCCGCTGGGGGAAAGAATAACGCAAAAGGTATAACTTTCCGACGCCTGAACCCCAAGAAAGGGCTGAGTGCCCATAATAAATGGGCGGATATAAAGGGATGTGCCCGGCGCGTCGGGAATCCAGCCGGCTTCAACCTTTACAAGCTCGGCAATCGCTTTCAGGGCAAATTCTTCGTCAATCTGCGGGATACACATGCGCTTTGCGCTTATATTAAGCCGCTTCATATTTTGGGCGGGCCGAAACATAACAACCTTGCCCTGCGCAGTCCGATAAGCTTTAAGCCCCTCGAATATAAGCTGCCCGTAATGAAAGCTGCACGTGGCGGGGTCCAAGCTCAGCGGCCCGTATGGAACAATGCGGGCGCTGTGCCAGCCCCTGCCTTCATTGTAATCAATAAGTAACATATGATCGGTAAATATTTTGCCAAAACCTAAAGCGCCGGGATCAAGCGGCTTGTCTTTCGGGGATTGGCTTTTTTGCACGTCGATAGTCATTTTTTTTCTTCTCCTCCCGCGGTGAAAGCATTAAGTAATTGTAGCATCAAACATAACCGAACGCAAGCGCTGGCTTGGTGGGACTACCACGCTGACGCAATTTCTGGTATAATAACTGCACGGCAGTTATTATACGTTATGCCCATTTTGCTCCCGGCTGCGCCGGAACCGCAAAAGATGGGCAATTATACCAACGCTGCGCTTATGGTATAATTGCGGATATCACATCAATACTCACTGGAGCTGCAAATATATGAAACTTCCCGGCAGGCAGTTTGGCTTTACATTGATATTGTGGGCTTTATCCATCGCATTTCTTTTTGTGGGGAACGCAGTAGCCACGCAGAGATTAAATGTGTCCACCGATGATTTTGGCGCCTTTGACGTAGTTCCGGCGGTTGTCACCGAGATAATAGAGCGCGATGAGTGGAGCCATGATATGGGTTCGGGTTTTGTGATCTCGCACACGGTAATAACGTTCACCGCCCGTATCACCGGCGGGGAATCGCGGGGTCAGGTAGTTTTAGCCGAGCATTATCTGGATGGCTTGGTGGCCCGGAACGAGCGGGAAGTGGCTGCCGGGGACAGGATTCTAATGTACTATGACGAGTTTTTGGAGCGTTACTCCTTTGTTGATTATGTTAGGATAAATTATATAGTCATTTTGGGGATTGTGTTTTTCGCGCTTATGGTGTTGTTTGGCGGCAAAAAAGGCTTTAACTCGATTGTCGCGTTGGGGTTTACCTGCCTTGCGATTTTTTGGGTGCTTGTTCCGGCGATCTTGGGAGGGCGAAACATTTACCTCACCGCCATCATCGTTTGCGTTTATATAATCGCCTCCACCTTGCTAACCGTTATCGGCCCGAACAAAAAGGCTTATTCCGCCATGCTTGGCTGTTTTGGGGGCGTATTGCTAGCCGGGTTGCTTATGAGGTTTATGGATATCATCTTAAACCTGACCGGCGTTATGGATGAAGAATCTCAATTCCTGCTTCTGCTGCCGATAGACGCCCCGCTAAACATGAGCGCCATTGTTTTTGCCGGAGTTGTAATCGGCGCGGTAGGGGCCATCATGGACGTGGCGATGTCGATTTCATCCTCTTTATGGGAAGTCAGCCTTGCTGGCGATAATGAACTTGGCTTTTCCCGGATATTTAAATCCGGCCTAAATATCGGCAAAGACATTCTGGGAACCATGCTTAATACGCTGATCCTTGCCTATATAGGAAGCGCGCTTTCCCTGATTCTGCTGATCTCGTTTTATGCCTACGGCACCTCCCTTTTGGAGCTTTTTAACCGGGAAATGATCGCAGTGGAACTTCTGCGCGCCCTGATCGGAAGCTTTGGGATATTTCTGGCCGTGCCGCTGACCTCGGGGATCTGCGGCTGGCTGTACGCGGGGAACAAAGCGGCTCCGCCTCAGAGTGGTTTTTCAAGCAGCGCGCCGGAGAAATATGATAGCAACTGGTAGCCGGCTGCGTACTGTTGCTTTGCGGACTGATGCTGCGCGCTCTTGCCTTTTTCCGGCAGGTGTCACCCTGAGCCCTTCACTTGTCATCCTGAGCGTAGCGAAGGATCTTTACTGCTCAGGGTAACCTCCGCGAAGGGCCTTAAAATCAAAGATTCTTCGCTCTGCTCAGAATGACATGCGGGGGGATTACGCAAGAAGTTTATTACAATTAACATACGGGCGAACACAGTTCGCCCGTAAAATTTTAGCCCTGCATCCGCCCTCTTGTTTCTTAATCCCTAAAAAGCCGGCACATAACCGGCGTCCAGCATAAGCTGCCGGCCTTCGTCGGTCAACAACCAGTCGCGCAGGATTCGGGCGGGGCTGTCCTCAGGCTCGGCTGCACGGATAACGACAAAAAACTCGTTGACAAGTGGATAGCTCCCATCGCCTATGCTTTGGGCCGAGGGCGCTACGCCGTCAACCGACAGAAGTTTGAGGTTTGGGTTCTCGTACATCAGGTTAGCGAAATAATATACCGAAAATCCTATAGCGCCGCCTGCGCCGTCAAAAGCCGCAACCGCGTCGATCAGCGCGCCCATCCCGCCGGGGCGCAGTTCCATCGGCGGCTCCATCGGCTCTATACCCTGCATAAGCAAGGCAAGCAGCAGTGTCTGGCTGCCGCTTTCCGGGTTGCGCTGAAAAGCCGCGATCGGCCCTTCCTGCCCCCCCACTTCCGACCAATCGGTGATCTCGCCGGTGAAAATTCCGACGAGCTGCTCGCGGGTTAGGTTATCGACAGGATTCTGCGCGTTTACAAGAAACACCAGCCCGTCCCGCCCTATCGGCGTTATCTCCAAAGCGTCGAGGATTCCCATTCCCCTCATTTCATCCGCAATCATCTCCGGCGCCTCATACACGATCAGCATATCCGCGCCTTCCCACATCATGTTGCGCCAGACCGCGCCGGTTCCGCCGCTTGTCTGCACGAGAGTTTCGGCTTCGTCCATTGATATGTCCAACATCCTGCTGTAAATCGCCGCTATCAGCGGCATATTCGCCGTGGAGCCGTCTATCCGGGGGAAGTTGTCCGCGTTTATCCACGGCAATTCTTCCTGACCGGCAGGCGGCGTTCCCGGCGGGGTGCCGCCCGGTGTTTCACACGCGGCTATCGGCAAGAGAAGCATCAACGCTAAAATTATCGCGGTTATTTTTATCTTCATCTATTAAGTCCTCCCAGTTATACTAATCATCAAGTTGATTGCTGAATATGGTGCGGCTGGTTATCCAGTTGCCGCTCCAGTCCATGAGTCCGACATTAAAGCCGCGCCTAAGTGCGATCCGGTCAGGCCCAACCTCAAAGATAACGGTAACGTTGTCAACAATCACATTTCCGGCAGCGTCAAGAATATCCATGCGGTGAATCGGCCTGCGCGGGTTTCCGATTTCCCTGCCCGCCTGCAGCAGGATTCCCCCGGCCGCTTCTATTTCCTCATCCGACCACAAGCCGGGCGCGAGTCCGAAATATGAGTACCGCCCCGCGGGCGCAAGCGTTTCCATATTCGGGCCGAGCAGCCCCGCGCCAAAGACAGCGCCGTCTTCAACGCCAAACGTATAAAGCCCCGCGCTTAATAGCCAGATATTGCGCACGTTTGGAATATACTCCGAGGAGGCGATCACGTTGCCCTCACGGTCTATAATTACGGCTTGCCCGTCCAGTATGCCGATGAACCTTTCGGCAGGATCGTTGTCCATAAAGTTTCCATCGGGCGTAAGCCATGAGAAGCCCCCCGCTATTTCTTCATGCTCCCGTGTTACCAACGTGGCGTTTAAGGGCTGGCTACCGCGGAACTCGCCTGTCTGGACTATGGCAAGCTCGCCGTCAAAGTATTCGATGGTTGCGTCTGTCACCGAGAAAATCACGCCGTCATCAATAGTCCATATCCCGTTTTCATCGCCGTTGCGGAAAGCGATGTAATCGCCGCGCAATCCGCCGAAGAACGGGTTTACCCAATCGCCGGTAAACAGCATATTAAAGTCGGCGTCAAGGAGAAACCCGGATATACGTTCTTCTTCCCGCCACTCTTCCCGCGGATTGCGGGAACTGGCGATAATATAGTTGTTCCATGTGCTGACGTGGTGAAAGGGCATTTCCATCGGGAAGCCCGCTACCACTTCGCCTGCCTCATTCACAATGCCAAGCGCGGTGCCCCACTGGTCGCTGAGCAGGAAAGTGCCGTTATCCAGCGGCCCGACGTTAAAAGTACCCGCAAACATCTCCCTGCCGGTGGGCACATGGTAAAGCGCGGTTGGGAGATTCTCAAAATCGCCTCCGGCTAAGAAAAGGGCCTCCCAGTTTTCCATCCGGATAATATATTCACCAAAAGCCTGCCGATAATCCATCAGTTCCCAGTCTATGAGCATGTTGCCGTCCATATCCCAGAGGGAGCGCCACATCACAGCTCTTGGGAATCCTTCGTCCCGGTTTACCTCTTGACGCTGCCTGACCTGAAACGCCGGTTCGCCGGTGGCAAGGTCTGTGAGCTCATACTCCATGTAACCTGAATCGGTTTCATCCGCCACCTCGTTGCCGTCCCTGTCGATTACCCAGAACGCGCCGCTGCCCCAGTCGCCGCCGACGGGGATGCGGTATACTCTCTCGCTGTCGTCCAGAGAGGCGGGCTGCTGTGAGCCATACGCTCCGGGCTGTACCTGCGCCGTATCCGGGGCTGTTGGCGTCACCCCGCAGCCGCCGGTAAATATAATGAGCAGAATCGCCAGAGAAAACGCGGCTGTTGTTTCCAGGATCATAGGCATTCTCCAATCATGCTTATTGCTTACTCTATATTGTATAGATTATACCGCGCTTCGCCATAGTATGCAATACGCGCTTGCCTATTGGTACCTTATTATGATAGAATACATTAACAAAAGGAAGCAAGGAGAACTTGAAATATGAAAGTCGGAATCATTATGGGAAGCGACTCCGATCTGCCTGTAATGCGCGGCGCGGCTGATTTTCTCGGCGAGATCGGCATCGAATATGAAATAACCATAGTTTCCGCCCACAGAACGCCAAACAGGCTGTACGAATACGCAAAGAATGCCAGAAAACGTGGGATTGGCGTAATCATCGCGGGCGCGGGCGGGGCGGCGCATCTGCCGGGAATGGCGGCTTCCATCACAACGCTGCCGGTTATCGGGGTTCCGGTTCAGACAAAGGCGCTTGGCGGAGTGGATTCCCTTTACTCGATCGTTCAGATGCCCCCGGGGATTCCCGTGGCGACGGTCGCGATAAACGGCGCTAAAAACGCGGCGATACTGGCCGCGTCCATGTTTTCCATACACGATACGTCCATAGCCGAGAGCCTGCGTCAATACAAGGCGGATCTGGAAGCGCAGGTCGGGCAAAAAATTGAAAAGCTGGAAAAAGTCGGGTACGAAAAATATCTGAGCGAAATGGAGCCGGGATAACATTGAAGCTGGTTTACCGTGGAAAAACAAAAGACGTATATGAGAATCCGGACGCTACCTATACGTTACAATTAAAAGACGACGCGACTGGCAGGAACGGCGTGTTTGACCCCGGAGAAAACGCGGTGGGGCTTAGCATCGCGGGTTTTGGCCGCGAGTCGCTGCGGCTTACCCGACACTTTTTTGAAATGCTGGCGAAGCAGGGGGTTCCGACCCACTACATCGAATGCGATATTGAAGCTGCTTCCATGCGTGTAAAACCGGCAAAAGTTTTCGGAAAAGGCGTTGAGTTTATATGCCGCCCTAAAGCAGAGGGCAGTTTTATCAGGCGTTACGGCGGCTACGTGCAGCCGGGGGATGATCTGGGGTTCCTTGTGGAGGTCACGCTCAAAGACGACGAAAGAGGCGACCCGCCGATCACACCTGATACGCTGGAAGCCCTGAAAATCATGACGCCGGAGCAGTACGAAACCTGTAAGGCGCTGACTAAAAAAATCACCCGGCTGATCTCGGACGATCTGACCGCCAAGGGCCTTGAGCTTCAGGACATCAAGCTTGAGTTTGGAATCAGCGGCGGGGAGATTCTATTGATCGACGAGATATCCGGCGGCTGTATGCGGGTATTTAAGGACGGGGCGCAGCTTCCCCCAATGGAGCTGACAAAATTCATATTAAAGTGAGCGGATAATTATGGACGCAATAAAAAAGAAAATCGGGATCATCGGCGGCGGACAGCTCGGTAAAATGATGATTCTGGAGGCCAAGCGGCTGGGGTTTTATGTCGTCACTCTTGACCCGGGTGAACATTGCCCCTCCCACAGCGTCAGCGACGAGCATATCGTGGCTGAGTTTACCGACGCGCAGGCATATGTTGAACTGGCGTCCAAAGTGGACGTCATAACCTACGAGTTTGAACACATCCACGCGGGCGTACTCGAAACCCTTGAGAAAAACGGGCATCTTATCTATCCGTCTGTTGCCAGCTTAAAGGTTATCCAAAATAAATATACGCAAAACCAAACGCTGCAAGATCATGGGATTCCGACGCCGCGCTTTGCCCTTGCCGACAGCGTGGAAACCATAAAACGGCTTGGCGGGCAGGATCAGTTCGGCTATCCCCTGATGCTTAAAGCCACGCTGGGCGGCTACGACGGAAAAGGCAACGCCCTGATCCGGAATGAATCGGAAGTCGAAACCGCATACCAAAGTTTAGGCGCCGGAACAAGGCAATTGATGGTTGAGGAATTTGTTGATTTCGAAAAAGAAATCTCCATCATCGCCTGCCGCGGCATCGACGGTAGCAGGGTGATTTATCCTGCTGCGGAAAACAGCCACAAAAACAGCATTCTGGACGTAACCATCGTTCCGGCGAGAGTACCCGAACAGTCGGTGCAAAAGGCCACTGAAATCGCCGGGCGGGTGATGGAAGTCTTCGCCGGGGTGGGAACTTTCTGCGTCGAGATGTTCGTGACCAAAAACGGGGACGTCTCCGTAAACGAAGTGGCCCCGCGCCCCCACAATTCCGGGCACTACACAATTGAGGCCTGCCTTGCCAACCAGTTCGAAAACCATATCCGCGCAATTACCGGCCTGCCCTTCGGCAGCGTTGATTTAACCCGCCCCGCCGTTATGGTAAACCTGTTGGGAGAATCCGACGGCCCCGCCCGCCTTGTCGGCCTTGAGGAAGCATACGCCGACCCCAACATACGCGTCCACTTTTACGGCAAGGAGACGTCAAAGACCGACCGTAAGATGGGGCACTTTACCGCCGTGGACGACACGGTAGAGGGTGCGCTTTCCCGCGCCGAAAAGGCAAAGGCTCTGGTTAGAGTAGTGGGCGGGTAAGATCTTATTATGTCGCCCTAAGCCTTTCGCTTGTCATCCTGGATCCTTCGCCTGTCATCCTGAGCCCTTCACTTCGCTCAAGGGTAACCTCCGCGAATAGCCTTAAGATTCTTCGCTGCGCTCAGAATGACAGTTGTACACTGTAAACAACATAACCCAAACGCAAGCAGCGGCCCCGGATAAAACCGGGGCCGTTGCGGCGTATTCGTTATGCAGGCTTATTCGGCGCTGGGAACTGCGTCGTCATCTTCCGGCCCGGATGTAAAGTATTCGAGGTCTTCCGGGTCATCGAACAGGAAGTCGTCGTCATCATCGAACATGTAACTGTCGCGGTTTTTAAAGTAAGCGGCCAGCGCGATCACTACGCCTACGGCGGCCAGAGCCAAGGCTACAAGGACTAAGAATGAATGTTTCTTCATAATTCCAAGATTCCTTTCCTTTTATATGTTGTAAGTCTAACCTGCCTGATCTCATTATAGCGGCTTAATGTCAAAAGCACAATAAGATGTTTCCCATTTTTTTATAATTTCATACTTTTTGTTTCCCGGCCGGCATGTCAGAGGAATATTAGAGCCAGATTTGCCAGCGCGGTATCGGCCAGGATAAATTTTTCGCCGTCTTCCAAGAACTCTCCTTGCAGGGGAATCGGGCGGGCAACCTCTTTACCTGACGCGGCCATCAGCCTTGCCGCGTCCCTGCGCCGTTCATAATCAGAGTAGGTTATATCCGTATCCACTAGGTTAATAACCGTCTGAAAAACCCTGTCGAGCAGCGTGCTGTTTACTACGTCTATTCTTTGATTTATAATCGCGCTTACAAGTTGGGACGTTATCTGCCCCCGCTGCGCTTCCCCTCCGGGATAATTTTGATACCCGATCAGCATGGCTATCTGGCGCCCGTCCAAAAGATGGACGCCGGCGTTTAACGTGACCGCCAAATCCCCATCCTGAATTGTGATATCTTCATCCAGCTCAAATTCGATGCTGCCTACCGCCGCCGCCGCTGTTATAAAGTTGGAAATGTTTATCCGCGCGTAGCGGTCTATCGGGATATCCAAAAACGCGGACAACGCATCCCGGGTGTAAATAGCGCCGCCAAAACGGTAAACATCCGAGAGGGTTTCCTCCCTCTCGTTATGATTTAGCACCGTGCCGGGCGGAAACACCGCAACCGCAACCTCTGCGCGCACCGGATCAAACCGCAGCAAAACAAAAGTGTCAGCAGCGCTGCGCGCCCGTTCGCTTCCAAACAACAGCAGCGTAAGAGCGTCGGCCTCGTGGGGCTGATAAACAGGCGGGGGGGCCTCAACTCGTCTGGAAACATCCCTCGAAGCCGCCCCGGACGGCTCGACGGGTTGCATCGTGCTTATAAGAAATAAAAGTATAAGCGCCAACACGAAAAACGCGGCGCAAAAGCTCAGTGCGAAGTATTTTGTTTTATAGTCGCGGTTGCTGTCCATAGGTTCTGCTCCTGCGGTTTGTCCTCTTGTTTGTGAATCGTGGCCTTCTTTTTTTCTTAAGGAGAAAAAAAGAAGCAAAAAAAGACCTTTTTAAATGGTTTTCTCGTTGCGTTTGTGGGGTTCGCAAAGCGGCTGCGTCGCTCCAGCCGTCATGCATGATGGCGCTGCGTTTGCGGTTGCACCACCCGGCTACCCCGCCGCGGTTTGCCGGGGTAAAGCCCGGCAAACTGCTTGCGCTTGGTTATAATGTGCCTCCGGTGAATTTTGATGGGCTGTGCCCCTATAACTACACCTTTGACTTTGGAACGGGGGGTGCGGGGGGATTCTCAAGGGGGTGCCTGCTGGGGGTGAAACACCCTGCACCCCCTTGAGCGTGTTTTTG